>WNFT01001794.1_pt1 | contig 18204 bp, 11 predicted proteins | sample 5400191 | NCBI WGS metagenome assembly WNFT01 (sample SAMN13153359, study PRJNA577476) | soil metagenome | isolation source: 80 cm saprolite under Madrone tree | place: USA:California | collected 2016-06-14 | reverse complement strand
TGAAGGGGACCGCCCCGCCGGGGGTGACCATGACCGACGTGTTCCGCGCCATGTATCCGTTCGTCGCCCTCCAGGTGCTTGGGCTTCTGCTGTGCATCTACTTCCCGGGCATCAGTCTCTGGCTGCCTAGGCTGGCAGGCTTCCTCGAGTAGCGACCATTCTCTGCTGGCCTTCGAGGCCCTTGGGGCAGGGCATTGCGGACACACGCCGCTGGCTTTCCTCGAATGTCTCGGACGCTAATGACCCGAAGCGGGCAATTAGATCGCCGATTCCTGAACTCACGTGTCTCATCAGCGTGCTAATTTGAACCAATCGATGCCTTGTCCTGAGCCTGGAGGTCGGTGCCGTGCCGGGGTCGATGGTGGGAATGCCATTGCGGCGGCGCTCGAAGCGCAGTCCCGAGGCCGTGACCACGGCACCGCATTTGCCAGTCCCACTCGGACGGCCAGAGTTGCCACGGACGCTTGTCGGACGGCAGTTGCGTATCGCGGAAGATTGTATCGCCTACGGCCCGGCTGTGGCAGCCATAAACTATTTCACGTCATCGCCGACGCTCATTGATCCGGAATTCGTTTGGCGGTTTTTCACCAAGATGCAACCAGCCGTCATCCAGTTCTTCATCGATCACTATCCTGTTTCTCCGATCAGGAGGCGTATCATCAAGCGGATGATAAAACAGGTGCACTCGCGAGGCATCGAATATCACTACGACCTTTCGAACGGGTTCTATAGCCTGTTCCTCGATCGTCGATTCATGTTTTATAGCTGCGCCGACTTCAGGCTACCCGACGATACTCTGGAACAGGCGCAGCTCAACAAGGCAAACCATCTGCTGTCGTTGATCGCCCCGCAGCCTGGCGAGAAAATCCTGGAGCTTGGTTGTGGCTGGGGCTCGATGCTGCACCACATCCATGCCACAACGGGGGATAAGGAGGGGCTCTTCGGCTACACGCTATCGAGGGAGCAAAAGAGCTATGTCGAAGAGACGTTCGGCTTCAAAGTCTTATTGGACGATTTCACCACCGCTGATCTCGGTGAGACCTGCTACGATAAAATCTATTCCATCGGGGCGATGGAACATGTGCGGCCCGATGAGATCCTATCCCTGCTGCGCAAAGTCCATCGCGCCGTCAAGCCAGGCGGCCGGCTCGTTCAGCACTTTTTCTCGCTGAATGGTAACGACGCGATGCCAACTTCGATGGTCGGTTCGCAGCTGTTTTTCCCAGGTTCACTCTTGTCGCTGCATTCGCGTCATCTTGCCGCGGCCGAGGCGGGGTTCCGGCTATCCCATAGTTCCGAGCATGATTACCGACCGACACTGAGAGCCTGGTTTGACCGTCTGGCTGCAGCGAAGAACGAGGCCGCTAATCTTGTCGGTGTGCAGGTAACCAACAAGTATCTTGCCTGTTTTGCGGCATCATGGGCCTTCTTTAACCTGAACAAGGCGACCCTGCACCGACTGGTACTTTACAAGGATTGATAACCTCGCGCCTATACTCCTAAAGGTTCGGCAGCCGTCTAGTTCACGTGCTTGCCGCTTCTCTCAACGCTATATTGTAAAGCGGACCGCAGGTCGCCGGCGGGGGAAGGAATGGAGACAGTGAGAAGCTTTGGTTTCCTGCGACGGTCCGCCTTCCGAAAGGCATTTCCAATTATCTGCGCGGTAGCGACGATGATCGCGATAGGTGCCGCCGGATATTTCTATCTCGTTCCGCATGTCGTTGCAGGAACCACTGTCGAACCGACTTCGGCAATCCTTGAGATAAGAGGTCCCGCCCTGTTGGACGCCATCGACAAGGTCGTCGTGACGGCGCGGATTCAGGGATTCCTGAAAACCATTGAAGTCGACAAGAATGACAACGTTACAAAAGGCCAGGTCTTGGCAGCAATCGACGCGCAGGATTTTGAAAGCCAGTTGCTTGGCGCGAAAGCTGATGCTTCCGCCGCCGAACACGCGGTGGCAGAGACTCGTGCCTCGCTTGAAAGCCTTAGAGCTCTCGTCGACAAGGCCAAGATCGAGTACGACCGCAAACGCGCCCTCATTCCAAGTGGGGCCGCTTCGCAGGCGGATTTGACCAACACTGAGACGGCTTACAAGCAGGCGAGTGCGGATATTGCGCGCGTGACAGCGAGCATCGAACGACTTTCGGCGCAGGAAACGTCGGCCCGGGCTAACGTGAAGCTGCTAGAAGTCCGCATGGGCTATGCAACGATTCGTTCCCCGTTAAACGGCATCGTTGTGAGTAAGGATCGCACCGTCGGAGATCTGTTAACGCCCGGCGTCAAGCTGATGGAGGTTGTCGATCCAGGCACTCTCATTCTGACGGCCCGCTTCGATGAATCAGTGCTGGATATGATCAGACCCGGGCAACCGGTCGCTGCGCACTTTACGTCGGATGCAACGCGACCGTTGAAAGGGGCTGTATTGCGGCTACACCGGCAGGTCGACGAAGAAACCAGGGAGTTCAAGGTTGACGTCAAGCTTGATGAACCGCCTCCCATGTGGGCACTCAACGAGCGCGCAAGCGTTGTGATCTATGCCACCACGCGCACTATCGTTCTCCCCCAGAATCTCATTTCGCGTCGGAGCGGCCGAGTCGGCGTCTGGAAGCTTGAGGAGGGCCGTGCGGCTTGGGTCCCTATCAGTTTGGGATACACCGCACTGACGTCAATTCAGGTCGTCAGCGGGCTTGCCCCCGGCGACGTCGTGTTGGCGCCACGACACCGATATGAATGGGAGCCAGTCAACGTGCGCGAACAACAGACGGCAACACGAGAGCCGGCCTTGCAATGAATTTGGCGTGGCTTGATATCGAACATAAGTTTTTTCGGTTTGTGCTGACCGTAGCCGGAGTGTCGATACTATTCATGGGAATGATGGGCGAAGTTGGGTTGTACCGGGGTCTCGTCCACGAAGCGATGATCATCATAGAAAATGTTGGTGCGGACCTTTGGGTCACACAAGGGGGCCGCGCTGGCCCGTTCGCCGAGGACACGAATGTCCCAGGAACGCTGGAACGGCGTCTCGAGGGCGTTCCAGGCGTCGTTTGGGCGAGGAGATTCATGCATTTTAGTGAACAGTTCGAAATCGGCGATCGCCGACTTCGCATGTGCATCGTCGGACTTGACTATCCGACGGATACGGGCAGTTGGGTTCCGCTCGTCGCGGGCCGCGGACTTTACTCGGGTCACTACGAGGCCATCGCAGATCGTTCGCTCGGGTTTCCGCTCGGATCACATCTTCGCATTGCGCGCGACGTCTATACCGTCGTAGGCATCACCTCCGGACAAGTCGACATGGGCGGCGACGGTATCCTGTTCGTGACCATTCTCGACTCGCAAACAATACGCAACAACTATACCAGCGAGGCGCTGCTACTCCAGCGCGCGCGCGTGCGCGCCGCCGACCCGCAGAAGAATGACAACAGCGTTGCCGCCATCATGGTCAAGCTTAAGCCCGAGGCCGATGTCGATCAGGTGAGGCATTTCATACAAAGCTGGGGAGACGTTGCCGCGTATACCTGGCAGGAGCAGGAGCAGATACTGCTGGACAGCGCATTATGGCGATTGCGACTGCAAATCCTGGTGTTCGTCATAATGACAATTCTTGTCACGGTCATCATTGTGGGACTACTCCTGTACACAATGACCATGGAAAAGCGTCAGGACATTGCACTCCTCAAGCTCATCGGCGCCAGTGACGGATTCATCATGTCGATGATCGTGCAACAGGCGATGCTGATCGGGGTCACCGGCTTCATCATCGGCTACCTGTTCGGACAGCTGCTTTTCCCGCATTTTCCCCGCACGGTGCTCCTGCTCCGCAACGACTTGATCGGTGAAGCCTTTATAGGGCTCATGATCTGCCTGGTGGGAAGCTGGTTTGGCATACGCAAGTCGATGAGCATTCACGCGGCGGAGGTATTGTCTTGACCAGCGAATGCGTTGTCGTTCTGGATGAAGTCTGCAAGCACTACAAGGTGGGAGACGCTGACGTCGTTGCTCTCGATCGAGCGACGCTCGAATTGCGGGCAGGCGAGTTCGTCGGCATCGTCGGCCCAAGCGGCTCTGGAAAGACGACTTTTTTGATGTTGACCGGGCTTTTGGATGTTCCGACGGCAGGCGAAATATATTTTGCAGATCGCGCTTTTTCTGGACCGGATACCGATCTCGATTCGCTGCGTGATTTCCGCCGCCGCCACATTGGTTTTGTGTTCCAAAAGCCGAATTTGATTCCATTTCTCAGTGCGATGCAAAACGTGCAGGTCGCGCTTGCTGTCCGCGGTTGGCGGGGTCCCAGTGCAGCGAGACACGCAAATCTTTTGCTGGATCGATTTGGTGTTGGTCATCGCGCGAAAAATACACCAGCTCAACTATCAGGTGGCGAGCAGCAGCGTATTGCCATCGCGCGTGCGCTCGCGAACGGTCCGACGCTAATTTTAGCCGATGAACCGACAGCAAGCCTTGATAGTGAGAACAGCGGTCAGGTGATGCAGATTTTCCGTGAACTTGTCGATCGAGACTCTGTGTCGATCTGTATGGTGACCCACGATCCGCGCTGGTTCGGCCGTTTTGATCGCTTAGTTGAGATAAATGACGGACGCATCGTCCGCAATCGGTAGAAGCACCCGACGGCAGCGTTGCCCAAGAAGGTGGTCAAATCGCTTTGTGAGTAAGGCCAATTACGGTCCGCCGAAGTGTTCACGAAACGCCACAATGCCAGCCGGATCCAGTGCGAATCCTTCGTAGTTCAAGTCCGCGGCGCTGAATTCCAACTCTGCCAAGGCCGCCCAGTGTTGACGGGATACGGCAAGTTCGAAAGATCCTACGGTTGGCGCGAGTTGGGGCCGCCGGGCCGAGAGTAGCGCCGAGAGAATGCAAGCGGTAATGGTCGATGGGTCGAGTATATTGAAAAAGAGATGCGGTATTTGCGGCGGCATACTCGCTGCGACCGCGGGCGGGATGTGCATGGTGCGCGGAATCGGCGCGCCGCCGCGGACAAAGCCGCCCTCGGTGAAGAGAATGTCCTTTCTCTCTGCGAATCTTGCTAGTGCGGCCGAACCATTCATGCAATGCGGTGAAGAATCGTCGACGACCAAAGTTCCTGGAGCAAGACGCTCTATATCGAGCTGGTCCTCCACGTTCGTCGCACCAACGATCACACTGGCTTCGTAGAAATCCTTCGCATCATCGTCACGCGCGGAAAATACCTTGATCACGCCTTCGTACGCGTGTTCGCGGCGGAGCGTTTGTTCTAGGTCCGAGAAAAAGTGTGCGCTACGAAAGGGATCGCATAGGTGCAGCTCGGCCGGGTGCTGTAGCACGTCGAGCATGAGCCGTAGGGCGCCGAGGCCGATGGAGCCAATGCCATAAAACATCACAGTCTCATCCCTCAATTTACGCCCTGACTTGCGCAGCAGCTCACTGAGGTTGAGCAGAACCGCTGCCACGGTCGTGGCATGCCCTGTTGTCACTGGCGCAAGATCACTGCGGTTTGCGCAGGCCGTATGCACGAGCGCTCCGTGGTTCGTTGCTGAAGGAATGAGACCCGTGAGAGCGACGCACTTTGCGCCACAGGTCGACGCCAGCCGAATCCCCTCCATGGTATAGCCAAGAAGAGACGGCTCGCCGGGCCTTACCTGCGAAGTGGTCAGTGGCATAGAGAAGATGCCGACGGAGCCGAGAGCGGTTTCGAGAACCAGATCAAGCGATACGCGGCCGTTGTGCATACGCTCGAAGAACGCGTCGCTCGGCACACCGGACTGCTCGAACAACGTGGTGGGCCACGCCATGAGCGCGCCTGCGGTTAGCGGCTCCATTTCTCCCGCCTGGATGAGATCGAAAAGTGGCAAAGTTTCGTTGCGTACCAGAGCCGAGGTCAATTCAACCGGTGCTCGGGCCGACGCTGCTGGTGTTTTCTGCTGAGGTTCCGGTACGGATTGGCCCATCAGCTTAAGCAGTCGCTCGGCAAGCTGTGCAGGAGTCATGTTCGCACTGAGCGCGTTCATAGGCAATTGACAGCCGCAATATTCTTCGAGCCGCATGCTCAATTCGATTGCCATCAGCGAGTCCATTCCTACGAGCGGCCCCGCTGGATCGATATCGGCCGGCGGCACGGCCAGCGACTCAGAAATCTGTTCGATGACCAATCTGGTGATGGCAGCAACCTGCTCTTCCCGTGGGAGGTCGAACACAATCTTGCACCAGTCTCCAGCGACCTGGGTATGAGGACGAGTCGCCGTCTCGCTTTGGACGAGATCGCGGAAGACCAGTGAGTTGCCGAACTTTTTGCTCGCGCGAGAGGTGCGGTTCCAATCCACTTCCATCACGCCGATCTGTATCTCGTCATTTGCGATCAGCCGAGGCAGCGTGGCGAGCGCCTCCCTTGACGATAATCCGGTCACGCCGACCTCATCGAGATAACGCCCGATCGCCGGATTTTTCGCGGCAACACCAACGTCGGCGATGCGGCCCCAATTGATGCTCAGCGCGGGCAATCCCTCGGCATGCCGATGGTGGGCGAGCGCGTCAAGAAACGCGTTGGCTGCAGCGTAGTTGGCTTGTCCGGGCGTGCCGACCACAGATGAAATCGAGGAAAACATTGTAAAGCAATCGAGCGGCAGGTCACGGGTTTGCATGTGCAGATTCCAGGCACCCTTCATTTTTGGCGCCAGTACGGCGGCAAGGTCTTCCTGCGTCATCTCCCCAAGACGCCGATCACGCAGCACCATAGCGGAATGGAAGAGGCCACGGAGCGGTGGTGCTTTTCTTTTCAGACGATGCAACTCGGCAGCGAGCGCCTTGGCATCGGCGACGTCCGTAGAAATGACCGCAATTGAGATGCCGCGTTTGCGCATCGCGTCAAGGTAGGGCGTAATCTCGGGCGAAACGATGCCGCGCCGGCTGAGTAACGCGAGATGCCTTGCTCCGCGCTCGACGAGCCAATGCGCGGTGGCGAAGCCGAAGCCGCTTAATCCGCCGGTGATCAAATAGGTGCCTTCGGGGTCCGGCCAAAATTCCGCGATTACGTCTGGCACTTGCTCCGAATTGAATTCTATAATGATTTTCCCGATATGTTGTGCTGCCTGCATGTGTCGAAATGCCGACACCGCGTCGCCGGCGGAAAAGCTGGTGCACGGAATTGGTTGGAGCTTTCCACGCGCGAATCCGTTCGCTAGAAACCGTAGAAGGACGCGCTGGTCCACACTGCGTGATGCAAGCACGGTGGATAGATCGAAAGCGGAGAACGAAAGTGAGCGTTGGAAGGTCGCGAGGGACAGCGAGTTATTCTCATATAGGTCTCGTTTGCCGATCTCCACGAAACGTCCGTGCGGCGCGCAAACATCGAGGCTTTTCTGTTGAAACGCGCCGGCCAGCGAATTCAGAACCACGTCAACACCGCGACCCGCGGTATAACGCAGAGTTTCATCGGCGAAATCGAGCGTACGGGAATCCATCACGAGAGGAACGCCAAGAGAGCGCAGCCACGCGCGCTTTTCTTCGTTGCCCGCGGTCGCTAGAACCCGCGCACCAAGCTGTTGCGCGATTTGTACCGCCGCGAGGCCCACTCCGCCGGCGGCAGCGTGGATGAGCACGGTTTCACCGCGCCTAAGACGGGCCAACGTGTGGAGCGCATGATACGCGGTGCCAAAAACCACCGGGATCGACGCGGCTTCGGCGAAACCGAGGTGCGGCGGAATCGTCCATACGGCGTCCGCCCCCACGATCAGGTGCGAGGCAAACGCCTCACCCGCTGGCGCGAAACCCGCCACCCGATCTCCGACTCGAGGATTCCGCACCTGGCGGCCCACGCGAGTTACGCGCCCGCTGAACTCGTCGCCAAGGGATGACGACTCACCGTCTCTCAACGGATAAAGGCCAAGCGCTTTCATCAGGTCGCGGAAATTCAAACCGGCAGCGGCGACTTCGACTTCTACTTCGCCGGGACCAGGTGCGAGGCGCGCACGTCCAACGAATTGGAGTGAGTCTATCCGGCCGGGTTGCTTGAGCTGAAGACCATAGGCAGGCGGACGCGTGCGACTGACAGAATTCGGCGCCCGAAATTGCCGCAGCCGCCGAACGCGCCGTCCATCGTCACGCAACGCGACCTCAGGTTCGACCTCCGCCGCAAACAGCTCGCCCAGCAGGGGCTCCGGTGACGGGCTATCGCAATCCACCAAAGAGATATTCCACTGTGGCTGCTCCGTTTGAACGCTACGCACAAATCCCCAGAGCGTTGCAGGCGCCGGTGTTATGCTTTCGCGGTCGTGAACTGCCTGGGCCCGATGGGTGGCGACAAGCCAGCGTGCCTGGTTTTGGCTCGCCTGCATTGCAAGGCGCGCCTGCGTGAGTGCGAGGAAAGCGGAGCAACTGTCCTCGCCCTCCCAGGCCCAGAGATAAATCATCTGCGTGGGGGTTCGCCCTCGAACACTAAGAGTGTTCCATAGTCGGATCGCCCAATCCCTCTGCCCTAAATCTACCGTCAACGCATCACCATCTGGGCAATGCGCGGGTTTTGTGTCGCGGAAAATCAGCTTCGTCGCTATCTTTCGTTTACCGAGCGACGCGGCCAGAGCGAGGCCGAATTCCCCCCGGTCGGCAAAGATGAGAACTTCTTCGCTCGTCGCGTTTTGGTCTCGCAGAGCAGCCATTGGCAGCGGCTCCCACGCGAACCTGTAGAACTTGCGTTCGTGCTGGCCTGGCTTTGACTGCGCATCGAGCGCCCGCAGTTTCAGTCCATCCAGTTGTGCCACCACAGTGCCGGAGGGATCATAAAGAGTTACATCGCCGATCTTGATGTTTTCACCTCGCTCTACGATGCGAAGATGGCTGCGGGCGTTTTCGGGCAGCGGGTGAAAAATTCGCAATTGTCGCAGTGACACGACGACGTTGGGACGCGTGTCCTTGCTGCTTCTGAGAGCAAAAGCAGAGTGAATGCTGCTGTCGAGCGCCGGTGGGAACACCAGGTAGTCGGGCCATCCGCGATTGGCTGAAGAGACAACCGTTGAGAGCACAGCGTGGTTAGCGTTCACTTGCACGGACGCAAGGCCCCGGAAGCTTGGCCCATACACCTGACCGATATTGCTGAGACCGCGGTAAAGAGCTTGAGGATCAAGCTTGTCCGGGCATTCTTCGCCAAGACGGCCAATATCAGCCGGCGGTGGAACGTGTAAACGTGCGGGTCGGAAATGACCCTCGGCATGTAGTTGCCACTGGTTTGGCGTGTCGAGTCTGCCCGAAAAAATCTGGAAAAAAGCTCCGGCAGGATCGATCCGCGCGCACGTTGGCACGGATCCCTCATTCGGGAGAAAAAGCACGTGATGGAACTTGATGTCTTCGAGAAAGACGACAGGCTCGCCCGTGAACTCGCGCACCGCCGCCGCAGCCATCTCAAGAAAACAGGCTGCCGGCACCACGATCGATCCAGCGATTTGGTGATCGGCCAACCAGGGAAGGAGCCGGGTGTCGAGTCGATTCATCCACGTGGGTTGCGGATGATGCTGCCGGTCCCCGAGCAAAGGGTGCGAGGGAGCGCTTCGCAGTTCGCGCGCCGCCTCGGGAGATTCTAGCCAGAGACGCTGACGTTGCCAGGGATAGGCGGGCAATCGCAAGGTCTGCGCCGCCCGGGTATAAAGCGCCTCCCAGCGCACGGCGACCCCGTGTCGATACAGCGTCGCGAGCCCACGCAGCATCATGCTACGGTCGTCCTCGCCTCTGCGCAGCGACGCCACGCTCAGTGCAGACGATTTTTCCGTGAGCGCAATCTCGGCCAAGGCTGCCGCCATGACAGGATGAGGACCAATTTCGACCAGCGCCGTGCAACCGTCGCGGAGCAAACGCGCGACGCCGGAGGAAAAAAGCACCGGCTCACGTACATTGCGCCACCAGTAATCTGCATTGAGTTCGGGACCCTTCACCGGGCGGCCAGTTACAGTCGAAATCATCGGCAACTTTGCCAGACTGCCTGCACTGCGGGGCAGGTCGCCGAGAAGTCCGTCCTCGATTGCATCCATCTGCTGGCTATGGAAGGCGTATTCCGTCTGCAGGAACTGGCAGAAAACCTCCGAGTGCTTTAGTGCTTGCGCTATTTGCTCCAGCGCGATTGCATCGCCAGCGAGTATGACCTGTCGCGGCGCGTTGAACGCCGCGATACTGATGCGGCCGGCGAATTTTCGCTCCCAATTTTTTGCGTCGTCCGTGGAGATAGAGGCGGCGAGCATCCGGCCAAGTCCACGCATTTTGGCTTGCCAGTGACTGCGTGCGAGAATAATGCGAAAACTGGTTGCGAGATCCAGCACGCCCGCGGTGCACGCGGCCGCAATCTCGCCGACGCTGTCGCCAATCACCGCGTCTGCATCGATTCCCCACGCGTGCCATAGCTTGACCAGGCTTACTTGCAGGGTAAATAGTGCGGCTTGCGCAATCTCGGTGTAATTGAGCTGCGAGGCCGCTTCATCCGCGAGAAGGGCATCGAGCAGTTTCGGACCGCCCAATTGCTGGCAGGTCGCATCACATTGCTCCCAAATTTCGCGGACGAGCCTTTCGCTGCGGTAAAGCTGACGCCCCATCGCCCACCACTGCGATCCTTGACCACTGAACACAAAGGCGATCTTAGGACGCGCTGGGCCCTGTTTGGCGTCAACGGTTGATCGAGAGAATTCCAGTAACTGGTCCTTTAGGCTCGTTAATGAATCGGCGACCAGAGCGTGGCGCAGCGGATGGTGTGATTTCTCGAGCGCGGCGGCGGTGCAAAGATCACGCAAAGAAAAGGAATCCGGGGCGCTTGCAGCGATGAAATGCGCATAAGCGCGAGCGTAATGCGCCATTGCTCGCGGACTTCGGGCCGACACAGGAAAGATGCAAGGCTCGTCGGCGATTTCCTCATCCGACTTCGAAGCAGGCGCGGGAGCCAGCAGCGCGTGGGCATTGGTGCCGCCAAAGCCAAAGGAATTTACTGCCACAAGCGGGGTGCGACCGGCGCGGCATGGCAACGGCGTGAGAGCCACCGGGACGCTTACTCGATTCACCGGCAAGAGTGCATTTGGCGTTTCGAAATGGAGACTTGGCGGAATTGCCCGTTGTTCCAGAATCAACACTGCCTTGATTAGCCCCGCCAGACCGGACGCTGGTTCAAGATGCCCAATATTGGTTTTCACTGAACCGATGAGCAATGGCTCGTCAGGTGGGCGGTCGTGCGCGAGGACGGCAGCCAGCGCAAGAGCCTCGACCGGATCGCCGACCGGCGTGCCGGTCCCGTGAGCCTCGACGTAAACGACGTCGCGCGGATCGGCGCCAGCGCTTTGCAAGGCGTCACGGATCATTTGCTCCTGTGCCTGCTGGTTCGGCACGGTGAGGCTGCTCGAATGCCCGTCCTGATTAGACGCAGTGGCAACCAGCAGAGCACGAGCTGGAATTTTCAATGTCTGCGCGGTTTGCCAGCGCATAAGCAACACGGCGGCAGCGCCTTCCGCGCGTACGTAGCCGTCCGCCTCGGCATCAAAGGCGCGGCATCGTCCCCGCGGCGAAAGCATATGCGCCTGGCTGAAACCAATAGTCGCCTCCGGTGTGAGCAGTGCATTGGCCCCGCAGACCAGCGCGGCTTCGTACTCACCCGACCAAAGACTTTGCGCCGCAAAATGTAATGCGACCAATGACGAAGAGCAGGCGGTGTCTACGGCGAGACTCGGCCCGCGCAGATTGTGGAAAAACGAAATCCGATTCGCTGCAATCGAGAGCGCGCTACCGATGTTGGTGTATCCATCGAGCGACGAAGTATCGCGTCGATGCAGTGATGCGTAATCGCTATAAGAAATTCCAACAAAGACGCCTGTGCGCGAACCGGCGAGTTTCTCGGGGGGCAAGCCTGCGTCTTCCAGCGCCTCCCAACTCGTCTCCAGCAACCATCGGTGTTGCGGATCCATGCGCGATGCTTCGCGTGGCGCAATTCCAAAAAACGTTGCATCGAACAGATCTGGGTTCTGAATAAATCCGCCCCATTGTGTAACCATCCGGCCCGGGGCCGCAGCGTTGGTGTGATAGAAGCGTGAAGCGTTCCATCGATCCGGGGGGACTTCCGTGATCGCATCGACACCGTTTCGAAGGAGTTCCCAGAAAGCGCGCGGATCGTTGGCATTGCCTGGAAAACGACATGCCATTCCAACGATAGCAATGGGCTCGTGAGGTGTCATTTTCCTTGGCCTGCACGCCTTGAAGCTGTCGTGCAACCATTTCCCAAAAGCACTTCAGATACATTCACTGCCTGCAATGCGTTTACCCCGAGTTCCGAGGAACAACTATCGTCTTTGTCCGCACCGCCGGCCTCCGACGGATCCACGCTTCCGATAGTAAGCATATTTCTCGAGCGACTGATCCCGAGCGTTCTGCTGAACCCAGTTGATTGCGGCATTTTCCTTTGCGTCGGGCTTAGATGTCAATCGACTTGGCTCGCTCCCGTAAGCTGCCAGGAGAGATCATCTTGAGAGACGAACTTTTTAAGAGCGCCGTCTGCCACTCCCTGCGCCGGCGGTATCGCAATCGTAGCTGGGCCCTGAAATTGGCGACACCCGCGATTTAGCGTATATTGACCCAAGTATTCGATCCGGACGAAGGACCAAGTGTTTGCATTTTTATAATCGCGTCGTCCTTGTGACGGGCGCAGCCAACGGTATGGGTCGTGCCCTCTGTCTCAAAATCGGCAGAGAGGGCGGGCATGTCGGTATGATCGATCGCGATGCGGCCAATCTCGGGACGTTGAGCGCTGAGTTAAAGGAGGTCAACGCCACCTGTTTTCCTGCCGTGGCTGACGTGGGCGATCGTAATCAGTGTCGGGCCGCTATCAAAAGGATTACAGCCGCACTCGGACCTGTAGACATACTGATTGCTGCAGCTGGCACCTGTGACATCATTAATTTCGATGATCTTCAAATTCCCACGCTCGAGGACACTCTGCGAGTCAATTTCCTTGGCGTCGTGTATGCAATTGAGTCCGTTTTGCCTGAAATGCTGCAGCGGGGCGACGGCCGGATTGTTGTCCTCGTCAGTCTCACGGCATTTGTTGCCCTGCCGTTCGAGAATGCCTATTCGGCAAGTAAGGCTGCTGTCGCCGCCTATTTGCAAAGTTTGCGGCCACCACTTCGGCGGCGCGGCATCCAGGTGGTCAGCGTGTATCCGGGTTTTGTCCGCACTGCCCTGCTTCAGCGTCTGGTTGAACGCACAAATGGGCGAGTGCCGCTGGGTTCGGTATCAGCTGAGACGGCAGCCGAAAGGATCGTGTCCGGGATTCGTCGCAATCGTCGGGTAATTGTGTTCCCACGGCGAACGGTATGGCCGGTGTATCTGATGCGATTGCTCCCGGCTGCAATCCAAGATCAAATCGTCACGCGAATAAGCGCCGGGCAGAACATGCCGTACTAACGACCGCCACGAGAACAAGGGTTTTCGGTCGACAGAACCCGTTCCAGTAATCCCTCTTCAACCAGCCAATCACAGCAGTCCTTTACCATCTCACGCAGCGGCACGGGGCGATAGTCCAGTTTTTGAGTCGCTTTATCGCTGCGGAAAGTCTCGTTGATTGTAACGAGAGCCGCTCCCTCTGGCGTAATCAACGGTTCTTTGCCGGTGAAGTGCGAAACCAGGTTAAGCACAGCCGCACCCATGCGGAGAATCGGTGCCGAAACAGTGCGGGTCTCGACCCTCCGGCCCAGCAGCTGACCTGCGGTTGCCACGACTTCCTGAAAAGTGGCATCGGTGCCGGCAAGCAGATAGTTTTCGCCTTTGTGCCCCTTGGTAACAGCCGCAATGTGAGCTCGCGCAGCTTCGCCACCGTGGCAAAATGAGCCGCTTCCCGGTGGAATCCGAGGCAGCTCGCCTTTTGCTGCGAGCTGTATGAGCCGCGACCAGTTATGACGATCATAGCGGCCGATGACATGGGTCGGATTTAAGATCACGGCATCGAGTCCACGCTCGATTCCCTTGCGAACCTCATCCTCGGCCACCGTCTTGGTGTGCATATAATTGAACCAGGATCCACGGCCAAGATGCGGGGCGGTTTCGTCGACCGGTGTAGAAACGAATCCATAAACGCTCGATGTCGACGTATGCACGAACTTCTTCGCACCACGCTTGAGCGCGGCGGCGACGACATTGCGCGTGCCGAGAACATTGGTTCTAGTTTGGCGGTCGTTGTTGCGCGACCACGAGCTGAGATCGGCGGCCGTATGAAAAACAGCATCTGCTCGTTCCGGAATAGCACGCTCTATCGCGCCGATGTCGCTGATATCGCCCACGACGCGGCGGACGTCAAAGCGCTGTAGATAAGTGAGGTCGGAGGTCTGCCGATGCAGCGCCACGACGTCCCATCCTGCCGCAGTCAATTGGTCGATCAGGTTGAGGCCGATGAACCCTGTCGAGCCTGTGACAAATGCAAGCATGTCCCCATCTTATAACGCCATTTCCGTTCGGCACTTGCGGGCCGTCATCGTACCGCTAGAATAGCTTTTGGGAAGGAGGACGCCTCCAATGTTTTTGGCTTCTTTGGGCCGGGCAAAGGTGAAAGACTCGTCCTCGCTGCCGCCGACGCGAGTGACGCGTGCAACCGCGGAGACCACGACCGTCGAACGCCTGCCGATCAAAGAACTCACGCTGCTCGTGCAGAATTTGCAAGTGCCACGGCCTTTCATTTTTTGGACGGATCTCATTTGCTGCGTCTTGGCCGCACAAATCGGGTTGTACCTGTCGGCACCATTTCCTGAGGGTTTGTTTTTTCATCCCGTTCAGTCGGTTGCAGGTTTCGCGGCCGCGGCGTTTGCACTATATCGCGCCAGCTACTTCAATCATGAATTGGCGCATCATTCGCGCCGCCTGCCTGGTTTCGAGTTCGTCTGGAATCTCGTCATCGGAATTCCGCTCCTGATCCCTTCTTTCCTGTATTCGGACCATCGCAATCATCATTCGAACCAGGCTTTCGCGACCAGATACGATGCAGAGTACCTGCCCGACCATTTGCGCAATGCACGAGGAGCAGTCGCTCTTTTGGCCTTGGCCTTTGTCATGCCATTCATCTACATCGTTCGCTTTGCTATCCTGGTTCCTGCTCGGTGGGTTTTCCCGGCAATGCGGCACTGGGTCGACGTACGAGCGTCAAGTCTCGGGCTACTAGGACTATCGAGACGCGCGGCGCCGACTGCGAACGAGTTGAAGACCTTCCGGCGACAGGAGTTCACCTGTTTCTGCTACATCCTTGCCGTCGGCGTGTCGTTAGTGACGGGCATCATTCCGCTGCGATTGGCAGCCCAGGTCTACGCCGTCATCGTGTGCATGTTGGTACTGCATAGCATGCGAATTATGGTCGGCCATCGCTACAAGACCGACGATGCCGGGACGCACGATCGCATCGATCAAGTTGAGGATTCATTCAATTTCACAGCGAGTGGTCCGATAACAAAGTTGTTTCTGCCCGTCGGATTTCATCTACACGCCCTGCATCATCTGTTTCCAAATATTCCGTATCACAACATGGCGGAAGCGCATCGCCGCATTAGTGCGTTTCTACCGAGCAACTCGACATATCATATGGCGGAGTCACGAAGCTATTTCGCCGAGGTGGCGCGTTTTATCGTGCGAACAGATCGCCTCGCGACTCAGTGATAAGCGCAAACCAACGGGACGGCCTCAGATGCGGACGACTTCAGTTTCGCTTGCCCATCCGCGCTCATGCAGGAGACGCCATTCCCCTTCGCTAGCCAGCCTGCGATCCCAGTCGGCCAGAAGCGGCCCCATGATGCGATTCCATAACGGCGGGACAAGCGCAATCAGCGCCATCGTGTGATAGCCATAGGGAAGCTCCGGCGCCTGGGATGTCGTGCCTAACTCGCAATAGGTTTTTCCGCCGTGCAGATGGTGATCTGAGTGGCGAGGCAAGTTGTAGAGGAGCGCATCGGAAATCGGCCGATAGCAATCCCATGCATGCCGCGCCGCGAAGGGGGCGCCGTCGACACGAACCAGACCATAGTGTTGTGAATAGCTGATTGCGGCCAGCAAGACCTTGCCGATGGCGGCGCTGGCGAGAAATCCGGCCGCACCGCGCAGGCCCCCCAGGCCTGCGAATGCGATCAAGATCGCTATTGACCACGCTTCTCCGCGCAACATCCGATTGCGCCAGTTCCACGGATTTTTGCCAAGGCGTTCTAGCCGCCTTGACTCATAATCGAACGCCGCCCGAAGCGTGCCGCCGATTATCCGGGGCGCAAAAGCATAGAAGGATTCCCCGCGGCGCCCGGTACTGGGGTCGCTGAATATGCCGGCGTCGCGATGATGGACACGAAGGTGGAAGAAGGGAAACGCGCACTCAAACGAAAACGCAAATAGCATACGGCCGACCGTTCTGGCGACCGGCTGATTTGATCGATGGATCAGCTCATGACCGACCACATTGGCGGCAAGCCCATAAAAAGCGCCAACCCCTATGGCCGTCGCGATGATGCACACTGCGCGCGCCAAGTCCAGACTCTCCAAATCGGCCGCCCGCAGGTCGCGCGCATAGACAAACGATATCGCAACAATAAGCGGGAGTGTCGCATACAAGTTAGCTTCATAGAACCAGTGCGGCTTATCCAGGGGAAAGTCACGGTCGTCGCCGCCAAGCTCATCTGCGGCGGCCCAGCCGAGTAACGTCACGCCAAGCACCAGCCAGATTACGTAGCCGCCCTGCAGCAAAGCAGAGAGAAATGCCGCCATAAGGAAATTGGTCAGGCCGAAGCGCAGTCGCGCAAATACCAGGAGCCGCGTGCGCAGACCGGTTTTGCTTTTCCTATCCAGCATCGCTGCGTCGTTTCCGTGCTCTAAACGGGCGGCAGCGTCGTCGGGGGTGATCACGCATTTGCTTGATCTCTGATGCCCGGCTGCGAATAGGCGTGCGGGCTCGGCCGCTTCACGTTCCACGCCAGGCCCACACGCTCCATCAGCCAGATCACGCTCCATGTGAGGTCCGGCTGCCACCAGTAGAACCCATGCCGGGCGGACGACGGGAAAGCATGGTGATTGTTGTGCCAACCATCGCCGAAGGCGATGAGCCCGAGGACGAAGCTGTTCCGGCTGTCATCGGCGGTGGCGTATGGACGGTCTCCCCACAGGTGACAGAAGGAGTTGACCGCCCACGCCGCCTGCAGGCCGATGAACTGCCGGAACATGCCGCCCCAAAGCAAGCCGACGAGGGCATCGTAGCCGGTCCCTCCGATGGCGAACCCTACCAGCGCCGGAATAGCGAATCCCATCAGGTACACGTGGAACCAATGGTGGTTGATCCAGGCAAGGTCGGGGCGACGCGCGAGGTCATGCACCGCAGCCTTGGGATAATTGTACCCATTGGGATAGTTGTATCCATTGGCATGAACCCACCAACCGGAATAGGAATGCCAGAAACCGCGCAGCAACCGTAAGCGGCGCCCGGCCCAGATATGGGGCGAGTGCGGATCACCATCGTGATCACTGTGCCGGTGGTGAGTACGATGGTGCGCGACCCAGTAGAATGGACTGTTCTGTCCGCCCATGCAGCCGAGGATCATCAAGACCCATTCGACCGGGCGCGACGTCGCAAAGGAGCGGTGGGAGAACAATCGATGAAACCCGAGCGTGATGCCCAGCCCGGTGGCGAAAATCATTACGAGGAACGTGATCATGGTGTGCGTCGGCAGTCCGTGCTGCAACGCCACGACCACGGCAACGGGAGCGCCGATCAATGCGAAGATCGGGGTGTCGACAAAGATTATCCGGCAAAAGCGGCTGATGGTGGCCCGCTGCGGCATCATCATTGCCACGATGTCCTCGACGCGGGAAGCATAACATAGATCCAGCGTGACCGCACCAATGGCCTGCTGAGACAGTATTTTCCGAAAGGAGCCGACTTGTCGGTGTACTCGCAAGCCCATCTCAACAAAGTAGCCCGCCAGCACAATGAGCGGCCACGCAAGACCCTGGGATTTGAAACCCCGGCAGAGAAATTTAACGCCTGTGTTGCGTCGACCGGTTGAGCCGGCACCAGAAAGCAGACATTCGGCAAGCAGCCCTGCATTTATGAGTACACGCCCTTCTGTAATGGGCCCGGTGATGTCAAGTCTCCCCGAGTGATGTCACGCCGCCGAGCTCACGCTTCTGTCCGTGGTCGGCGCCGAGGCCGCCACACTATGCTGTCAGAAGGAACGGTGAGCC
>WNFT01003444.1_pt1 | contig 18205 bp, 13 predicted proteins | sample 5400191 | NCBI WGS metagenome assembly WNFT01 (sample SAMN13153359, study PRJNA577476) | soil metagenome | isolation source: 80 cm saprolite under Madrone tree | place: USA:California | collected 2016-06-14 | reverse complement strand
GTTGACGGAAGAGCTTAAGCAGGGGCTGTGCGCTCGCGGCGAAGTAGAAATAAGCGGAACCGATTCTGCCTCCTGGCTGGCGGTGCCTCTGCGCACGCCCTCGCGCACGATGGGCGTATTGGTGGTCCAACATTACGAGGAGAAGAATGCCTATAGCCACCGCGATCTTGAGTTTCTCTGTTCAGTGGGAGATCAGATCGCCTTAGCTATCGAGCGCAAGCGGGCTGAAGTGGACCTGAAAGAGGCGCGCAATGTGGCGATTGAATCGGCGCGGCTGAAATCGGAATTCCTGGCTAACATGAGTCACGAGATTCGGACTCCGATGAACGGCGTGCTCGGGATGACGGGTCTCCTGCTCGACACTGAACTCGACGCCGATCAGCGTGATTTTGCCGAAACTATTCGCTCCAGCAGTGATGCGCTGCTAACCATCATCAATGACATCCTGGATTTTTCGAAAATCGAGGCCGGCAAACTGGAATTTGAAACGGTCGATTTCGATCTCCGCAACGCGGTGGAAGAGACGATCGAACTATTAGCTGAAAAAGCGCGCGCAAAGCACCTCGAATTCGCCTCGCTTATCTACCAGGACGTCCCTACCGCATTGCGCGGCGACCCCGGAAGATTGCGGCAGGTGCTAACGAATCTGGTCAGCAATGCTCTCAAGTTTACCGAGCGGGGCGAAGTCATCGTGCGCGCCGAGAAGGAGCATGAAACCGACTCTGCCGTGGTGATTCGCTTCACCGTCAGCGACACCGGAATTGGAATTAGTCCGGATGTTCAGACCAAATTGTTCCAGGCATTCACACAGGCTGACGGGTCAACCACGCGCAAGTATGGAGGCACGGGATTGGGCTTGTCGATCTCAAAACAATTGGTCGAACTGATGGGCGGACAGATAGGAGTCAGAAGCACGTCGGGTGAAGGATCCACATTTTGGTTCACAGTAACTTTGGAAAAGCAGGCCGCCAGAACCGATCTATCTTCGCCGCAACTTGAGAGCATCGAGAATTTGCGCGTGTTGATTGTCGATGACAATGCCACAAACCGAAAGATCCTGTCACACCAATTAGGTTCCTGGGGCATGATTTATGCGGAGGCCGAAAATGGACCGCAAGCGTTGAAGGTACTAAGGACTGCGGCCGCCGATGGCGCCGGTTACGATCTCGCAATTGTGGATCTGCTAATGCCGGGCATGGACGGTTTTTGCTTGGCGCGCGCAATCAAGTCTGATCCGAACATTGCCGCGGTACGGCTGGTCCTGCTGACGTCATCCGGAGTACGTGGAGATGCTGCCACGGCCCGTGCGGCGGGCATCGCAGCATATTTAACGAAGCCCATCCGTCAATCGCAGTTGTTCGACTGCCTGACAATGGTGCTGAACACATCATCGAACACGTCGGCGGTCGCCGCGCCGACCCTTGTTACGAGACACACTTTGCAGGAGGCAAAACCCATGTCCAGCAAACTTATTCTGCTCGCCGAAGACAACATCGTGAATCAGAAGGTCGCCGTACGGCAGTTGCAGAAGCTCGGCTACCGCGCCGACGCCGTTGCGAACGGGCGCGAAGCAATCGAAGCCTTGAGCCGCATTCCCTACGATCTGGTGCTGATGGATTGCCAGATGCCAGAGATGGATGGTTACGAAGCGACAATTGAAATTCGAGCCAGAGAAGGAGCGGCCAAGCATACGCCAATCGTCGCCATGACCGCCCACGCGCTCACCGGCGATCGTGAGAAGTCATTAGCAGCAGGGATGGACGATCACATCACGAAGCCTGTCAAACCGGAGGAGCTTGCAAAAGTGCTTGAGATTTTCTGCGGCAGGCCTGGCGAAAATCTTCCAAGCATTGAAGCGACGGCGCCGGAACTGCCGCCGCCTGTCGACTTGGATCGGCTGCACCAGGCCCTGGGCGAGGATCCAAAGGAGATCGCTGAAATACTCGACTTGTACTGCGCGCAGATGGCGGAGTGTCTTGAGAAACTCGATTCAGCGATCGCTTGCGAGAATACGCGCGAAATAGGTCTAATCGCTCACAACTGTGCGGGCACCAGCGCCAATTGCGGTATGGATGCACTCGTCGACCCGTTTCGGGAATTGGAGCGCCTGGGCCGGGAAAATCTAGTGGCGGGTGCTTCCTTGTTGCATGCGCGGGCGCGCGGAGAGTTTGACCGAGTCAGGCTTTTTCTAGCCGAAAGATTCGAGCCGTTTGCCGCGCAATGAAAGGGACGTAAGAAATGTCATTTACAATAACGCAACCTTTAGTGCGGGTCTTGGTAGCTGACGATGACCCGGTCATCAGACATCTGGTCGCCTCAAGCGTCAAGAAGGCCGGATACACGCCCGTCGAGGTCACCGATGGCCGAGAAGCCTATCGCACGCTGCAAGGGGATTCTGATTTCAAAGCGGCCATATTCGACATGATGATGCCATACCTTGAAGGTATCGACGTTATTCGCTACATGCGCACGGAAAAGCGCCTGATGCGGATTCCGGTGATGATGATCACATCGGAACAGGATCTGAAAGTCATGACGAACAGCTTCGCAGCGGGCGCATCCGTTTACCTACCCAAACCATTCAACCCCGAGCAATTGCAAACCACTCTGAGCATGCTCTTCAGCACGAGGATCACTGCTGGATGAATTCCATCAAGAGAGAGAGAGAGAGAGAGAGAAAAAGAAAATGATCGGAACCGGCCTTGACAGTACTCGCCACAGTGTCGTTGATGCGATTGACCTATCGGTACTAATCAGTCTTGAGGGCGCGCAAGCAGATGGTGAACCGGACTTGATCGTCGAACTGATCGATCTTTATCTCGAAGATACTTCCCGAAAATTAGCAGCCATGTCGGAACTGCTGGCAAAGCGAGATACGCTTTCGCTGGAGCAAGCGGCACACGCACTTAAGGGAAGCAGCGCCACCTTGGGTGCGGCGCGGACGGCACGGACTTGTGAAGGAATCGAACAGATGACCCGCAATGGTTCGCTGGCGGCATGCGCGGAACTTATTATTGAGGCGAACTGGGAATTCGCCCGTGTGCGCGGGTCTTTATTAATCGAACGCAGCAAAAGAATCTGCCAAGCATTGGGAGAACCTGCGGCGATCGCCGATGGCTCTTTCGAAGCGGAGGTAGACGAATTGAATGTCTTCACTCACGTGAAGGCTGGGAACGAACCAAAGGTAAGGAGTAACTGCTATGCCTAAAATCGTCGTGGTGGAGGATCAGCAAGTTCTGGCAACTGTCTATCGAAACAAATTCGTTGCCGAAGGGTATCAGGTAGAGGTGGCTTCTGACGGAGAGACCGGATTAGCCTTAATCAATACCACTAAGCCGGATCTGGTAGTTCTTGATCTAATGCTGCCAAAGCTTAATGGAATCGAAGTACTCAAAAGTCTTCGCGCGAACCAGTTGTTTCAGACTCTGCCCGTCATCATTTTTTCGAACTCCTCATTGCCGGGAATGGTGGAAGAGGCGTGGAACTCAGGGGCCACAATGGTCCTCTCAAAATCGAGTCACAGTCCCAAACAGATCGTCGAGTCGGTGCGTACTGCCTTAAAAACCGCGAGCGAGAGCCAAGAGAGGCCTGCTCCAGTCGCCGCGAACCCCGCATCACCGCCGGCTGACGTACCGGTGTTGTCGCAGTCATGCAGCGCGCCGGGTCATGTTCTATTGATTGAAGATCACCCGGACGTTCGGGCGCTACTGTCCTTTCTGCTGGATCAGGCCGGTCATCAGGTGACGAGCGTTGAGAGTCACGCAGGAGCTCTCCGCGAAGGCAAGCTTCAGGAGTTCGATTTGTTCTTAATCAGTCGGGTCTCTCCAGATGGTTTGGGGCTCTCTTTGTGTCGCCAGTTTCGGCAATCGTTTCCGCGACAGCCAATGGTGATGTATTCGACGGCCGCTTTGCCGGCAGAAAAACAAGCCGCGCTGGAGGCGGGCGCTCGCGCCTATGTGGCAAAGCCAACCGACCTCCTCAACATCGGCAATTTCTTGTCTGACTTGATCAAAGAGTCGAGGGCATTCGCAGGCGTAGCCGGAAAAGCGCCAGTCGTTGTTCCTCCGCTGGCGGCATAGCCACGCGTGAATTTGATAGATTAAACATCAAACTTCATTTGCTGCCGCCTGGCTCACAAATGATAACGCACAGTCTTGATCGCCAATCGCCTGAAGAAGCGTTGCCTAACTTATCTTGTGGGTAACGACGCAGCAGTGCGACAAAGCTCAACGAAAGCTTGTCAATCGAAATAGAACATGGTATACAGAGTGGGCGTTATCTTTGACATTGATTGATCGTGGCGATTTAAGGCGACTTGCTCCACGTAAAAAACTGCTAAAGAGCTGCTGGGACCTTCCAAGCTTTTATCGGAACCTCGCGCACTCTTGAGGCGCGGGGTTTTTCTTTTGCCCCGTTTCCACTTTTAGCAGTTATCGCCTGGCGAATCGCCACGCAGACTTTAAGGAGACTGCGATGGCTACCACCGAAGAAGAAATAACCAGAACAAGCGACGAAGACCGACAACCGGCGCGATGCTCACGCCGATCTATCAGACCACAACCTATCGCCAGGAAGCCGTGGGCCGAGACAAAGGATTTACCTACAGCCGATCGGGAAATCCCACGGTGTCGGCACTTGAACGCAGACTGGCCGCGCTTGAAGGCGCCGAGTTCTGTACCTGTTACGCTACCGGATTGGCAGCTACGACGGCGCTGTGCCTGGCCTTGCTTCGTTCAGGCGACCGGGTTGTTTGTTCACAGGCAGTCTATGGCGGTACGGTGCGACTGTTTCGAGAGGTGCTCGCGCGCTTTGGCGTGGAGGCGGAGTTCGTTGACACTGCAAGCGAACCGGCCCTCGCCGACTCATTGGCCAAACCTACTCGATTTGTTTTCATTGAAACTCCCGCTAATCCAACTTTGAAACTCACCGACATTTATCTGGCGGCGCGTCTGGCCCATCGAGCAGAAGCTTTGCTCGTCGTTGATAACACTCTACTCACGCCGGCGTTGCAGCGTCCGTTCGAGCTGGGCGCGGACATTGTTCTGCACTCGACCACTAAATTTATTGAAGGCCACAACGCCACGGTGGGCGGGGCCTTGATTACTCGCGATGCGGAATTACAGGAGCAACTCGCGTTCGCGCGTAATGCGATCGGCGCCATCCAATCGCCCTTTCCTGCATGGTTAACTCTGCAAGGTGTTAAGACGCTGCCGCTCAGGATGGCCCGGCACTCAGAGAATGCTTTACACCTGGCGCGATTTCTGATGGCTCACGAGCGCGTGACCAAGGTCGTCTATCCAGGTCTTGAGTCTTTTCCGCAATTTGAACTGATGCAGCGTCAGCAAAGTGCCGGCGGCGCACTCATCGCATTCGAAGTTAAAGGCGGCGTCGAAGCCGGCATCCGCCTGATGAACTCAGTTCGTTTGTGCGCGCTGGCGGAAAATCTCGGCGCCTCGGAAACAATCATCACCCATCCGGCTTCGATGACTCATGCCGATGTTCCTCGCTCGCAAAGAGAGGCGGCAGGCATTACCGATGGGCTGGTGCGCCTGTCAGTGGGCCTGGAAAACCCAAGCGATCTGATCGGCGATCTAGTACAGGCACTCAAATCATAAGGAGGTACGGAAATCATGTTGAAGCAAAAGGCAAAAGTTACCGTCTTGAAGTTTGGTAGTTCAGTCCTGCGCAGCGAAGCTGATCTGCCCAGCGCCGTGCATGAGATCTATCGTCACTGGCGCGAAGGCGCGCAAGTAATCGCGGTCGTCTCGGCGTTCGGCGACACGACGGATCAACTAATGCGGCGAGCGGAAAGCGTCTGTGCGGAGCCCGACAAGTCAGTGCTGGCAAGTTTGCTCGCGACGGGTGAAGCTACAGCTTCTGCCCTTCTCACCCTGGCACTCAACAAGGTTGGTATTTCTGCGCGGCTGCTCGACGAAGTGCAAGCTAAACTGCGCACCGTAAGTGGCACATCCGATGCAATCCCGGTCTCAGTGAACGCCGCCCGCTTACTCGATGAGTCTCAACGCGCAGTGGTTGTGTTTCCCGGATTTATTGGTCGCGATGAAACTGGAAACAGGACAATCCTGGGTCGAGGTGGGTCCGATTTGACCGCTTTGTTTCTGGCGCACCAAATGAAAGCGAAGTGCGTCCTTATCAAGGACGTCGACGGACTATACACGCGCGATCCGGCTTGTACCACCGTGAGGGCATCTAGGTTTGAGCAGGTCAGTTATGAGACGACGCTCCGACTTGGCGGACCAGTCGTACAGAGCAAGGCCGTGCGATTCGCGGCTGCCAATAAGCTTCGCTTCAGTATTACGAGCATTGGGTCTCAGAACCAAACTGAAGTTGGTCCATTTACAGATCGTCTCGATGGCTCAGGCGTATCTTCCGAACCGTTGCGAGTGGCTCTGCTTGGTTGCGGCACGGTCGGCGGTGGTGTGTATGAACGGCTTGCAGGATTGGCGAATCTGTTCACAGTGACAGGTGTGGGAACACTCACGGGAATCCGCACGCGAGCTTTAGGAGTACCTGACCATCTCGCCACCGATGACCTCGAAGATCTTATTGGGCGTGATTGTGACGTAGTGGTCGAACTGATCGGGACCACCAAGTATGCTTCTACCCTGGCCACGAGAGCCCTGACGCTCGGACGCCACTTTGTGACTGCCAATAAGGCTCTGATGGCGGACGAAGGTGAGCGTCTCTCGTTCATGGCAAGAGCCAGGGGCGTGGAACTTCGTTACAGTGCGGCTGTCGGTGGCGTGCTGCCGGCACTGGAAGCTATCGAGCAAGCAAGAAGATTCGGCTCGATAAGATCAGTCTCGGGCGTCGTCAATGGCACTACAAATTACGTTTTGGATCGATTGGCGGAAGGACAGAGCATTGAGAGTGCTGTTGATGCAGCCCAGCGCGCAGGTTATGCGGAAGCGAATCCGAAGTTTGATCTGAACGGCACGGACGCAACTCAAAAGCTAATTCTGCTGGCCCGGCACGCGTTTGACGAGTCGTTAGCATTCAATGCGATCGAACGAATCGGCATCGAGAAGATCGATTCAGAGTTTGTCCGGCAGTCTCTTGACCGAGGCCGAGTAATCCGGTTAGTGGCGGAATGTGCTCGGGATGATGGCCGAATCAAAGCGAGCGTAAAGCCGGTTGACCTGCCGATGTCTCACCCGCTGGCTCAAGTGCGGGATGCAGATAATCGTCTATTGATCGAGCAGGAATCCGGGGAGCAGTTGGTGACTTCCGGACGAGGGGCGGGACGTTGGCCCACTACCGAAGCGGTTATGGCGGACCTCTTCGACATCAGGAGGAGCCACGCTGCAAAACAGGTGGCAGAACTGGAGGCGTGCGCATGAAGCTGTCTACTCGTTGCGTTCACTTCGGCGATTTAAGCGATCCCTATGGCGCGACTACTCCGCCGATTTACCAAACCGCCACCTTTCGTCAGCCTACGGCGTCGGAGTTCGGGGAGTTTGACTACACGCGCAGCGGAAATCCAACGCGCTCACTGCTTGAACGACACCTAGCTGCTTTGGAAGGCGGCGCTTATGCTTGCGCCTTTGCCAGCGGCATGGCGGCAATCACGGCGCTGACGCGCCGTCTCAATAGCGGCGACGAAATCATTGCCGGCGATGATCTCTATGGCGGCACGGTGCGTTTACTTGAACAGGTCTTGCCTCGCCACGCCATCGCCGTTCGGTATGTCGATGCTGCCAACCTCGATGCAGTTAGAGCCGCACTGACACAGCGCACTAAACTTATCCTGGTCGAGACTCCGACCAATCCGCTCCTCCGCATTTGCGACATTCGCGGCCTCAGCCAAGTTGCCTCCGCCGCCAATGTACTGTTCGCCGTGGACAACTCCATCCTTTCACCGGTGTTACAGCGTCCGCTGGATTTGGGCGCCGACGTGGTGATTCATTCTGCGACGAAATCTCTCTGTGGCCACAGTGACGTCACCGCTGGGGCGCTCATAACGAACGATCCGTCGCTGCACGAGCAAATCGTTTTTCAACAAAACGCCGAAGGAGCTGGATTAAGCCCGTTTGAATCCTGGCTGTTATTGCGCGGACTGAAGACACTGGCCATCCGCGTCAAGCAGCAGAATGAATCCGCAAATAAAGTCGCTGAATTTCTTGAAACACAGCCCCGGATCAAAAAAGTCTATTACCCGGGTCTCAAGGATCACCCAGGGCATGAAGTTCACCGTGGTCAAGCTCAGGGCGACGGCTCGGTTATAAGTTTCACCACTGGTGATCCAGAAATGTCAGCGAAGCTGGTGGAGGCCACGAAGCTATTCGCCATCGCCGTAAGCTTCGGCTCGGTAGGTTCATCGATCAGTTTACCTTACCGCATGTCGCACGCCAGTATTCCCAGCGTACTCAAACGCCGTCTTGCGCCACCTCAGGATCTCGTGCGTCTCTCAGTGGGCATCGAAGACGCCGATGATTTGGTGGAAGATCTTACTCAGGCACTCAGTTGTGCAAAAGCAAGCGGAGGAAGCAAAATCGCGATGACAGCGAGCGCAAACCAATGATCGTTCCTGCTAAGAGAACTGCGAACTTTACTTATGCATGCAATTCGCAACATCGTGCAAGCCGCGGAAGCATTGGAACGGAGTGGGCGGCCGGTTACTTACCTGAACATCGGCGATCCGCAGGCCTTCGGGTTTCGCCCGCCTCCGAATATTGTCGAAGCTGTCCAACGCGCGCGCGCTGACTCTTTCACCGGGTATGCGCATTCGGCAGGATTGCCCGAAGCCAGAGAATCAGTTGCAAACTATGCGACAGAGTTAGGCGCGCCCACCAAAACCGATGAAGTGATCATTACCAGCGGCGCCTCGGAAGGTGCGGATCTCGTGCTGACGGCGCTCGTCAATCCCGGTGACGAAGTGCTGTTGCCCGCGCCCGGATATCCGTTGTATCCGGCAATCCTCAATAAGCTTGGAGCCGATGCTCGTTACTACCGGTTGCACGAATCACAAGGTTGGCAGCCCTCCGTTGACGAAGTGCGCTCTTTGATCAGCAGTCGAACTAAAGCCCTGCTTCTGATCAACCCCAACAATCCGACCGGCTCCGTCACTCCGGATGAAACTACCCGCCAGCTTTTGGAGCTGGCCGCGCAAAGCAATCTGCTGGTCATCGCCGATGAAGTCTATCGCGAGTTATGTTTCGGCAAACCACCGAATGCGTCCTCAGTACTGGCGAAAACATCCGGCGCTCCATTGATAACTTTGGAAAGTCTCTCTAAGACGCACATGGTTCCCGGCTGGCGCATCGGTTGGATGCGCTTCACGAATTCGGACAAAATGAGTGATCTCATCGCCGCCATCATACGCCTTGCGAGCGGGAGACTATGTTCACCTACTCCGACACAATATGCGATTAAGCCGGCGTTGAGTGGCGACAAGGATTTTCTTCAGGGCTTCATCGCCGACATCGAAGGGAGACGCGACCGCGCGATCGATCATGTGCGAACGATTGAGGGCTTGTCATGTGCTACTCCGGAGGCGGCTTTCTACATGTTGATCAAGGTGAAGGATCTAAAGGGACGAACGGATGAGCGCTTCGTTCTCGATTTGCTGGACCAAACCAGCGTGCTCGTGGTTCACGGCTCGGGTTTTGGTTGTCAGGAAAATGAGGGATATTTCCGCCTGGTTTATCTCGCCGATGAACCAACTCTGGATACTTCATTTCATGAGATTGGCCGTTTTATGGCGAGTTAGTGACAGCGCTGTAATAGCAGGCAAGAAGAACATATTAAGCAGTCCTTAGTTTCTCGGCTTTCTTGCTTCAGCACGACTCTGATCAAGCGCTCCGTTTTAAGTCGATTGAGATGCGCGCTCGTGGTTGATGGACTAACGTCGGCCACCCATATCCGCCGACAAGACCATTAATTTGTGATACTCTGCGCGGTGTCGTCCGATGTTGTCATCGAACTCTCAAACGCTTTTAGGAGGGATGTCGCTATGAAAGGCTCGAGAGCTATCCACGCCCCGTTTTCCGATTCAGCAACTCGTTGCCATCCGATCAGTTCTGCAAAAACGAATCAGCGAGGGTTCACACTGATTGAACTGCTCGTGGTGATTGCGATCATCGCGATCCTCATTGGCATGCTGCTGCCCGCAGTGCAGAAGGTGAGGGAAGCGGCCAATCGGTCATGTTCGACAAACTATCTTCAACAAATTAGGGAGGCACAAAAGAACTACTTCAAGCAGCATCGCCTCTTTACGGCCTCCTTCGAATCCATTGGTCTGAAACAAAGAAAGTGCGGCTTTCATTACGCGATCGAATTGGGCGAGAAGGGCCAAACCTTTGTAGTTCGCGGCATACCCGCAGCGGCTGGGATCACGGCCAGTGAAGACTGCAGCGTTGACCAAACTGATGCACCGATCGTTTGGAAGACCAACCCAAAAGCTGACGAAGGAAGGCGACAGATGTTGGCCAGCATCAACTCGCGAGTACCCGGTATCGTCAGCTCGCTCCTTTCAAAACTCCCTAACAGCAATGATGAAGTAGTGCGAGGACTGCAAAGGGACAATGCCGCTCAGGATGCATTCAAGCGGCTAGATGCCAACGGAGATGGGTCGGTCACGATGGCGGAAATACTGAACTTCAAGGACGATAAGACTGGCGCACTTAACCAACTACTACCGCACATCAAACAGCAGATGCAAATCGGCCTGGCCGACGAGGATGTCAATTCGCTGCCCGGAGTAACGTTCGGAGCGCTGCAGCATTCGGGAAAGTTTTCAGAGCCGGAAGTCAGAAAGCTGATCCACTGAGAACGAGCACGGTGTTTCCGAAACGAGTGACTTAGAGTGGAAGTTTGACCGTGAAGACAGCGCCGCCGCCGCGTGCATTTTCAGCGGTAAGAGTGCCGCCGTGCTGCGTAATTACGCGATGGGCCAAAGCCAGGCCAACGCCATGCCCTTTTGATTTTGTGGTGAAGAAGGGGATAAAAATCTTTTGCAGATCGGAAGCCGGGATACCCGGTCCCGTATCATGGATTGAGATTGTCGCCCATTGTTTGCCCTGGCCGGTTTCGATTGACGGATCAACCGTGACTCGTCGATTGGCTTGGCCGTCAGGAATCGCTTCGGCGGCATTGCGCAGCAAGTTCGCGAGCGCCTGACGTAGCAGCCGGGCGTCGGCGCGAAGTTCAATCCGCTGGATTTGTACCGAGGAAGGCCGTTCGGAAACCAAGTCAACCCGTTGCTCTTCAAGCAAAGGCTTCAAGTCGCGCTTACACTCCTGAATCAATTCATCCAATGAAACGTCGTCGACTTGCAGTGGCTGAGGTCGCGCAAAGTTCAGAAAGGAAGTAATCATCTCGGAGAGACTTCTCACTTCTTGTAGCAGGGCATCCGCTGCGGCTTTCCCTTCTTCACCGTGGTCGACGCTTTGCAAAAACTGCGCATAGCCATGCAACGCGGCCATCGCATTCTTGAATTCATGCGCCAGGCCGGCGGACATCTCGCCCAGGTTCTCGAGATTTCGTTTCAGTGTCACCTGTTCGCGCAGACGCGTGACTTCGGTTATGTCGGTTATCAGGCAGAGCGCTCCCCGCGAACCTGACTCGCTAAGATCGATGGGCGCGACGGTCGCGCCTAGTCGCTTCGGCTGTGCCGATCCGTTGCTTGCTTCAATCTCTTCGCGGCGATAGATGCGACCGCTGGCCAGGCACGCCTCAACCATTTCCGCCAAAGCGGGCACGTTCGCGAAGATCGCGCTCAGATGTTCACCCGGAAGGTGCTCCTCATCGGCAAATAAATTCCGCGCCGGCGGGTTGATGACTGTGGCAGTTCCCGACGCATCAAAGGCGATCAGTCCGGTAGGCATGCTGGCCACGATGCGCTCGCTGAAGCGCTCAGCCGAATCCGCGCGGGCGCTGGCTTGCTCACTCAAACGTTCGAGTTCTTGCCGCTGGGCCTGAAGCTGCGCGATGACGGATTGAAAAGTTTCCAGTACAAACGCAGCTTCGTTCTGGGTCTTGCCGGAATGCGCGACCGGCGCGCGCTTGGCCTCGCCAATAAGTTGGCTGTAAGGACGAAGTAGGCCGCGCAGGAGCCAGGCAATGCAAACCAGGCTAATAAACAGCGTGACGACGAAAGCCGTCAAAAGGAAGGGCCGATAGGCAACCCCTGTGTCAGGCGCCAGCGCAAACACAGCAAAAATCATCACCGTGCCGAGCAGGAAAATGCCCGCCAGGATCGTGAGTAAAACTTGAAGCCGGCTCCTCTGCATAATCAATTCAGCGGAACTGCGAGGCGTACCATTCAATCAGTCGCGTACCAATTAACAGCGACGCTATTGAACCGATACCGAGAAAGATTCCGAACGGCAGCATCATCTGCATATTTCGCTGGCCACGCTGAAGCATCACCGCGATCCCGGCCAGCGAGCCGGTAAAAGCCGCCAGCAGAATCGTCAGGATCGTGAGTCGCCATCCCAGATAAGCCCCCACCATCAACATCATCTTTACGTCGCCGAAACCCATCGCTTCGACGCCGCGCAGCTTTTCCCAGAGAAAGCCCATCAACCAGAGCGAGCCGCCGCCGGCCAGGGCGCCGATCAGCGCGCCGATGAGCGAAACCGCGCCGAGGGGAAGTCTCGCGGGAAGCATTGAGATAAGTTGAGGCAGATCTTCAAAATGCGTCGGCCCTGCGAGATAGGGAACGACCAGGCGCGTGACCAGAGCAAATAATATTCCCGGATAAGTGATCGCATTAGGCAGAATCATGTGTTCGGCATCGATGAAAACAAGAGCGATAAGCGCAGCCGTAAACGCAAGATCGAAAGCCAAAGCGAAAGATAAACCGTCGTGCCAGGTCACCGCTGCAAACAGCGCCGCAGTGAGAGCTTCGACCGCCGGGTAGCGAGGAGAAATTCTCGCTCCGCAAGAGCGGCAGCGACCGCGAAGAGCCAGGAAACTCAGAATCGGAATGTTGTCATATGGTTTGATTGCGTTGCGACACTTCGGACAGGTTGAGCTGGGGAAGACGATGGACTGCTCAAGTGGCAAGCGGTGAATGACGACGTTGAGAAAGCTGCCGATCATCGCCCCGAGCACGGCCATTAACGCACAAGCGACCGGCAGTTGTGTGGCTGTCGCGTTCTCAATGGCCGGCAGATTCATTCAGGGGAATATTGTAGCACGGGGTTTAGAGTACCGACTTTAGTCGGCTTTTCGCACACCCGTTAAAGAACCCGACCAAAGTCGGTACTCTAAACGCCGTGGTCCCGCGTCCCGAAAGATCTGGATTTTCCGTTCTGCAGGTCATTGAGGATCGAGTGTTTGATTGAAGCGTGAAGGGCAGCAAACTTAGCAATCGCAAATCCCGCGCGACCGTCGCGCCAGCCGCCTTTCAAAACAAAACTACGAAGAAATGCTAATGGGCCCGCGACTGAAGTGCGTAGCCGCGTTGTTCGTTTGCCGTCCCGCAACATCTGACGTGCGCCTAGAGGCGCGTAGCGTTCCTCGATCATGCGCTGGTGATGAGCCGTGTTCTGCATTGAGTAGTGCAGCAGGTCGCCCTTAAGCGTCTCTACGCGGGCGCCCGCGTTCATAGTCACGGATTCGTGGATGAGTCGATCGCCCCAGCTTCCTCGTTTGCGATTGAACAGCCGAAGTTGATAATCGGGATACCAACCCCCGCCGCGAATCCAACGGCCCAAATAGAAAGCCCGCCGCGCAACGCGATACCCGTCGGCCAAATGAGATTCATCGACGTCACGCAGTATTTTGAGCGAGGCTAGTAATTCCGGCGAAATACGCTCGTCGGCATCTAGGCTGAAAATCCAGTCATGGCGGGCGGTATCGACGGCGAATTGTTTCTGAGCGGCGAAGCCCGGCCAGGCATTAACGATCACTCGCGCGCCACACTCCGCCGCAATTTCACGTGTCGCATCGGTCGATTCAGAATCGACCAGCAGAATCTCGTCGGCCCAGGCCACCGACTCACACGCGTCCCGAATATTTTCGGCTTCATTGAAGGCGATGATCGTAGCGGAGATTTTCATTGCCAAAACTTGGAGTGCGCCGGCAGAGCGGAGCGGCGACGGCGCTTTGGATCATCGACTACGAAACTCCACGTGCGAATCCAAAGCGGCGTCGCCGCTTCGCTCTGCCGCCGCACTCCAAATGATGATCACGGCTTCACCGGGTTCTCGACCACGACATTGTTGATTCGAAGGGTCGCGGCCGTGGCCCGCTGCAAGTCGGCGAGGGCTTTATTGTAATCAGTCTGCGACTGCAACTCGTTAGTTCGCGCCGCCGTGAGTTCGTTCTGTCTCTGCAACAACAGGAATGTAGTCGAGCGGCCAACCTCGTAAAGCTTCTGCTCGCCGGCTAATTGCTGTTCGGCGCTCTCTCTGGCCAGCCGTGACGCAATCACGCGCTTTTGCGCGGTGTCGACTGCCTGAGCCGCGTTGCGAACATCCATCTCGACTGCCTGATCCTCCGAGCGGTACGACGCTTCGAGTTGCTCTTTCTGGATTCGTGCACCGGCGAGGTTCGCCTCGGCAGTCTTGTTATGAATCGGGAAAGAGATAGCAACGCCCACGGTGATGTTGCGTGTGCCGAAACTAAACAGATTGCGCAGGTCCTGTCCATATCCGCCGATCAGATATGTCGGCGCCCCACTCGCCGCCACGTTCGGAACTGCCGCCACCGGAAAGCCAGATCTTCTCTGGATGTCCTGAATCTGCGCTAGCAGGAACGCGCTGGAGCTGGCGCTTGAACTTCCCGAGATCAAAGGAACCTGGGTTCCGGCAGGGAGCCCGAGCGACGTTCCGGCGAGGCCCGTCGTCGCAAGAGCTGACTGAATATCCATTTGCGGCAGTGTCTGATTCTTGTAGTACTGGAGGTCGATGCCATTGATATCTTTCTGTAGATTGAGTCGGCGTAACTCCGGTCGATTCTTATGTGCTTCATCGAGCGAAGACTTTAAATCAACCGGCGACAAATCAAATGCGGGCTCATCGGTTGGCGTAATCTGCGCCGTCCACTCGGGCATGTTCGGATCGCGAAGCATAAGTTGCTTCAAACTATTCTCAGCCACGGAAACATTTTGAGTCGCCACAAATAGATTCGTTTCGCGCGTTGCGATATCGGTCTGCACTTGAGCGCGATCTAGCGGGGCCTTTGCGCCAGCGGCGATTTGAGCTTCGATGTTGCGCATGTTCTGACGCGCGAGGTTGAGGCTATCGAGTTGATTTTGCTGGTTCCGCAGCGCGAATACCAGATTCCAATAAGCCGCTTGCACCTGCGAGATGATCTGAATCGTCCGCTGCCGAAAATCTGAATCGGTCTGCTCCAGATGCTTTTTCTGGATTCGAATCAAATGCCGGTTGCTGTCGATTGATCGATTGCGCATCAGTGGCTGATTGATCGTCAGAGAAAGATTCGATGAGTAATAAGGATTAATCAAGCTGAAACTGTTGCTGGTATTAACATGGCTGTTGGCAAACGACAACGTGTAGGTGCCACCGCCCTTCTCGAACGATTTAGTGATGGAGGGGCTGAGATTAAAGGTCGTGGTCTTCGTCTTTCCGGACGAGCCTGAACCACCCAACGAGCTCTGCTGCGGCGTGATGTTTTGGATGATCTGTGGCGTCACGCTGAAGATCGGTTCATAGACGCCCTGAAGGGAGCGCAGTTGCTGCTCCGCAAAGCGAACGTCATCACGCGCGACTTCGATGTCGTTATTGTTAAGTAAGGCCTTGCGAATTGCATCGTTGAGTGACAAGGTCAACGTGTTGCTGCTCAATATGCCTATGCGCGTCAGGTCGGGCAGCGGCGGGACAGCTTGGGGCTGCACCTGCGGGAAATTAGGTTCGCGCGGTTCCTGCACCGACGGCTGGACCGGAGTCGGCGACGGCGCGGGAAAAGCCTCTGCACCCGGCGGAGTTTGCGGCGTAGGTTGCTGCGTAGCCGGCGGCGCTGTCGGCAGCTGAGTCTGTTCGCCCGGAGGCCGCGTAGCCGGATTGACCGGCGTTGGACTAGGCGATTGCGCGGCGGCAATACCGCAGGCGAAAAAGAATAGCAGCATCAGGGTATGCGCTTTAATAACTGAACGAAGCGAGTGATTCGACATCTAAAGTGCTCCTCGAAAATTTAACTGAGGTTCGCGAACGGACGCTCACATACACGCAGAACACAGAGCGCCAAGTCAACATCATACTACGAACGCATACTGTATGCGGTTTCAAGAAAGCTTGGCAAAGTCCCGCTTGACACTGGTGCGAAGCGAGCATTATCTTGCAGTTTCTTTTCTCTATAAGATCAGCCGTACTCAGCGATGTGCATTGCGCAACTGCGACGGCTGACGTGTGCGAGTTGCCAGCCAACATCGCGTATCAATCAGGTAGAACACGCTGGCAGCCTGTTCTACATTGTCAGAGGGAGGTCTGAATCGAGAATGGCAGTCAAAGTGGGCATCAATGGATTTGGCCGCATCGGCCGCAACATCTTTCGCACCGCGTTGGGCGACGAGGATATCGACTTCGTCGCCGTCAACGATATTACCGATACGAAGACGCTGGCGCATCTTCTGAAATACGATTCGGTGTTGGGCAATCTGCATCACGATATCAAAACTTCCGATCATGGAATCGTAGTCGAAGGAAAAGAGTTCCATGTTTTCTCTGAACGCGATCCCGGCTCAATTCCCTGGGACTTGGTTGGAGCCGAAATAGTGATCGAATCAACCGGCCGTTTTACAAAAGCCGAAGATGCCAGGAAGCACCTGCACGATAGCGTTAAGAAGGTGATCATATCTGCGCCGGCAAAGAACGAAGACATCACGATCGTGCTTGGCGTCAACGAGGACAAGTACGACCCGAGCGCTCATCATATTATTTCCAATGCATCGTGCACGACGAATTGTTTGGCGCCCGTGGCGAAAGTGATTCACGAAAAGTTTGGCATTCGCACGGCGCAGATGACCACTATTCATTCTTATACCAACGATCAGCAACTGCTCGATCTCCCGCACAAAGATCTGCGCCGCGCGCGTGCCGCCGGCCTTTCCATGATTCCCACGTCAACCGGCGCCGCCAAGGCGGTCGCTCTGGTCCTACCCGAGTTGAAAGGAAAGTTCGACGGCATCAGCGTGCGTGTGCCGACGCCGAACGTCTCGCTCGTCGACGTGGTAATCGACGTAGAAAAGGAAACCACCACCGATGAAGTGAATAAGACGTTGAAGGACGCGGCCAACGAAGAGTTGAAAGGCATTCTGGCGTTTAACGAAGAGCCACTCGTGTCCTCTGACTTCAAAGGAAATTCGAACTCTTCGATCGTCGATGCCGAGTACACCAAAGTGATTGGCGGTCGTATGATCAAGGTGCTTTCGTGGTACGACAACGAGTGGGGCTATTCTTGCCGCGTGCGAGACCTGGTTAAGTACATTGCTGGGAAAGGGCTTTAGGTCTTGATCTTTGATCTTTGGCCTTCGATCTTTTGTTCGTCTGGCTTAGTGTTATTTCGTGGATCGTTTTTGTAACCGCGAGTTATACGAAACGAAGGAAACAAAGGCCAAAGACCAAAGGCCCAAAGATCATTCAGACCTGAAATGCCAAAGCTTTCCATCCGCGACCTCAACCTCAAGCGCAAGCGCGTCTTCGTTCGCGTTGATTTCAACGTGCCCATCAAAGATCGAGCGGTCGAAGACGACACGCGCATTCGCGCCGCCATTCCCACAATCAATTACGCAACTGAGCGTAGCGCGCGCGTGATTCTGGCTTCGCATTTGGGTCGCCCCAAAGGGCAGCGCGTCGAAAAGTACAGCCTGCGTCCGGTCGCCGAACATCTTTCGAATTTGATTGAGAAGCCGGTTGCGTTCGCTGATGACTGTGTCGGAAAGGCGGCCGAGTCGAAGGTCGAATCGTTGAAAGACGGCGATGTGCTGCTGCTTGAAAATCTTCGGTTTCACCCTGAAGAAGAGAAGAACGACGAAGAGCTCGCGCGCCAGCTTGCTTCACTCTGCGACGGTTTGTACGTCAACGATGCGTTCGGCGCAGCGCACCGCGCCCACGCTTCGACGGTCGGGATTACAAAGTTCGTGAAGCACGCCGCCGCCGGCCTGTTAATGGAGCAAGAACTTGAATACCTGGGTCGCGTTATTAGCGAGCCTGAACATCCTTTCGTCGCCATTCTTGGGGGCGCCAAAGTCTCCGACAAAATTCCCGTCATCAATGCG
>WNFT01002563.1_pt1 | contig 18206 bp, 15 predicted proteins | sample 5400191 | NCBI WGS metagenome assembly WNFT01 (sample SAMN13153359, study PRJNA577476) | soil metagenome | isolation source: 80 cm saprolite under Madrone tree | place: USA:California | collected 2016-06-14 | reverse complement strand
CACAGACATGCAGGTCCCCCGCGACCGTCGCACAACTGATCGCACCAAATGCGCCAGGATCCCCTGCCTGCTCCTTGAGGCGGTCGAACGTCGCCTGCCACCCATGAAGGTTCATTCGTTTCTCCTATCTCGAAAGCGTCCTATCGATGTCCTTGCTAGAGCCAACCAGTTGCCTGCAACCGGGCAATGGCGAGAGCAACTCCGTCACGATTGTTGGTGTCGGTCACCCAGTCGGCTGCTGCCTGCACTGAAGGTGAGGCGTTGCCCATCGCAATGCCGAGCCCGACCAGGCGGAGCAGAGCCAGGTCATTCTCCCCATCGCCAATGGCCACCATGTCGGCTGGCGTGATGCCAAGCTGTTGCCCCAGAGCCAGGAGTGCCGTGGCTTTATCCACGCCGTGATGGGTGATCTCCAGGTAGTTGGCGAGGGAAAACTGCCCTGTGCAGTCAGGGGGCAGCGTGCGCACGAGCCAGGAGAGCTCGGGCATGAGCGCAGGCTCTGCGGCAATCGCCAGCAGCTTATGGGGAGCCTGTGTGAAGTGAGCGAGGTCTGGCTCGACGATGGGAGGAACTCCCGTGAGGCTACTTTCCCGTTGCAATGCCGCATCCCACCTGGGAATATACCAGTCGTCGCCGCTATACCACCCCACGCTGAGGCCTCGCGCCAGTGCATGACGCAGCACCACGTGTGCGGATGAGAGGCTCATGCGCTGTTCGATCACCACTTCGCTTGGCCCCTGCGGATCAGGGCTGATCCGACAGGTCAGTGCTCCGGTATAGCAAATGGCCAGGCCAGTGATGCCCAACTCCTCCGTAATCGCGTGGAGCGCACGTGGGCTTCGTGCTGAAGCGAGGACTACCGGCACGCCCTGGTCACTCACTTGCTGCACGGCCGTACGGGTCACAGCCGTAAGTTGGTAGTCCGTCGTTAGCAAGGTACCATCGACATCAATGACCAGCAAGCGGGTCCGTCGTGTCCTGTTCATACCTCTTTATTCCACTGCTGCTCCACCTCGGCCCATGCTCCTCGCACGCGTGCCACCTCTGTTTCGTCCGGCTCGGAGCCCCCGTAGCGCGTAGCAGTATAGACCTCGGTGATGAGCTCCAGGTGAGGTTCGGCGAGGGGCGTCTGTTCATCCAGGCGCTGCCGAAACTCGTACGGCGTCTCATCTTTTTTGCGCGGATAGCCACGGCCAGCAGCGCGCCTCAATAGCACACGGTATATTTCACGAATGCTGCGGACGCCAGGCCTGCCCTCAATCACTTCTGAAACAGTCTGACTTTCCACCTTAGCGGCACGATGTGGGAAGAAACGGGCAAAGAACGCGCGCAAGAACGCCTTGAGCTGCTTCCAGAACAGCGACCAGGACCACACGCTTTCGTACACGTCCTCGTTTCGTCGGGCCACCACTGTTCGCCGTCGTCGGCGCAATATTCGCCAGATCAGTGCAAGGAGCAACAAGGCAAGCAGGATGGGGAGCACTATCTCGAGGATGGGTATGAGGATCAACAACAGGTCTGGACCGCCTGGGGGTTTATGGAAAGGTACCCTGCTGACACCCGTCCGAACATTTTGCGTAGGGGGGAGCCGGGACGGATGACTTGCTTCGAACCAGGCGATGAGCCAGAAGAGGGGAGTGACCAGGAAGACGACGATATGCGCAAACGCCACTACGAACCAGCCATAGGCTATCCCCAGGGGAATCTCAACACGTTGCAAGAAGGTGGGAGAGACGATGCTGCTAACGGCCAACGCGACGAGCAGGATCAGCAGGCTAAATGCGCCGATGATGAGCAGAAGTGCGCGTTCCTGCGCGCTGATACTTCCTTGCAGGCCAACCGGATGGGAACGGCGCACGGAGACAGCTCGTGCCAGTGCCTGAGCAGCCAGTGAGAGTATCAGGAAAACCGGGATGAGCAAAAAGAGCGTCGGCTCGTCATAGAAAACCTGGCCAGTACTTGCCTGTCCTGCGCGTATGACCACAACGGCGAGCATAATCAGCAGGCCCAGACGCATTGCACGAAAAACATAGGGGTGTTCAATGTCACGATGGGCAAGACGCACGCCGCGCCAGTAAAAGTAGACACATGCCCCTAGAATAGCAACGACGAGGTAGGCATTCGCATTGAGCAGCAAGATGTCATTCGACAGGCTCAGCAGCCAGTGTGGATCAAGCACAAATGCTGTTTGCGCGTAGATACGCACCCAGATGATCAACAGCGTCGTCACACCGACGAGCATGATCACGAGTGGGGTTCCAGCATTGGCCGTAGGTGTGTTGTCGTTCTGATTTGATACGGAAGCTGTGCTCGCAGCGCGTCGCTCCAGGTAACTTGAGAGCAAGCCGGAGCCGATGATAAGGACGAACGGTACCCATAAGGGTATGAGTGGGTCCTGGGACTGAAAGAGGCCGATGCCTACCAATCCGATGAGGATGGCATCCACCCAGCATGCTTCCATTGCTGCCAGTATGCCTGGCAGTAGCCGTTCACCCCAACTCACGGTTGCTGAGGCGTGGGCGGGACTCCTTGAGAGGATTTGTTGCCAGCGCTGTTCTCTTGCTTCCCTGGGTTGCCTGGGCGGGAGGTCCATCTCGGTAACGCCTTTGTGTGCGATCCTGGCATTTCAATGTGTCGATATGTTAGATTGTATGATTGCGCTGGTTCGTTGTCAACAGAGGTTTTTTGCGGGTCAGTGGTTCATTTTGTTGCGTCGAGCCAGGCCACCCCAACCCCCAGGGCGGAGGCAAGCTCCCGCCCCTACTAACCACGCAACACGCTCCTGGGTGTGCCGTATGGGCTACCGCTTTAGTGAAGACTAAGAGGGCTGTTGGCTCTCACTCGCTTTCCAAGGCCATCGGCACCCGCACACCGATACACGTTCCCCGTCCTGGCGTGCTCTCGATGGTGAGGGTACCGCCCATCTTCGTGACCCGTTCCTGCATCGAGCGCACGCCGAAGTGCCCCGGGAAGGGGCCCGCCGGGTTAAAGCCGCGCCCGTTATCGCACACCTCGAGGGTGATCTCGCGTTCCTGTCGTGCGAGTCGCAATGCGACGGTATCGGCATGCGCATGCTTGACGATGTTGTGGAAGGCCTCCTGTGCAATGCGGTACAGCGCGTGTTTCGTCTCCAGTGGGAGAGCGGGTTCATCCTCCAGATCCGCATTGACCGTCAGCTCGTAGCGAGTCCGCAAGACCGCCACCTGTTTGGTGAGGGCCGCTACCAGCCCTTCTGTCTCCAATGACTCGGGGCGCAGCTCGAAGATGAGCGCGCGCATCTCGGCGAGTCCCGCCTCGGCGAGCGCAAGTACGTACTCAATGGCTTCCGTGGCCTCTTCGGGATCGCTGCCCTCCAGGGCCTCGCGGGCGGCATGGGCCCCGAGGCTGATGCCGTAGAAGGTCTGGGAGACCGAATCGTGTAACTCGCGGGCAATGCGCTGCCGCTCCTGCAGCGCCGCCAGTTCCTGGGCCTGCTCGTAGAGGCGGCGGAGTTCGCGCTCGCGAGTGTGTGCCTGCTCGGCACGTCGGCGCAGCGCCGCGGCCAACTGACTCGTCATGACTGCTGTTGCCAGGAAGACAACCAGCGTGAGCAGATCTTCCAATTTGATGACGACCAGCGTGTACGGCGGGGGAACGAGGAAGAAGTCAAAGGCGAGAAAGGCCAAGAGTGAAGCCAGGCTCGCAGCATAGAGCCCACGGGTACCGGCTAACGCGAGGACCAGGAGCAGATAGACGAACGAGATGGTTGGAATGCGCGGATAGAGGTGCGCGAGAGCGATCACCCCGGTGACCAGCGCGGCACCTCCGATGGCAAGCAGGCTATCGCTCGCGTAGCGTCTCCATCGTAGCTCCACGCTTGCTTTTGCAGCAGCGACGCGCTCAACGCGCTTCATCATTTCTTCCTCCGCTCAGCGCACGCAGGCCGTCCACCGACTGAGGAAGGCCCTGGCTACGGAAAAGGGCGACCAACGGCCCTAACAGACGCCGGGAGCAATGCTTGCCCTCCCACGATCGCTGCTGGGCTTTACGGCACCTTCTTTTCTGGCTCGACAGCAACCAGCCCAAGGCGCATCGCGCCCAGGACGGCCTGGGTGCGGCTCTGCACGCCCAGCTTCGCCAGGATATGCCGCACATGGACTTTGACGGTATCCTCGACAATCTGCAGGTGACGTGCAATCTCCTTGTTTGAGTGCCCCTGGGCAAGTAGACGCAGCACCTCCATTTCCCGCTCGGTCAAGGCCTCGGTCGGTTGTGGTGACCGGACGTGGCGCACGAGGGAGGCCGACGCCTGGGGAGAGAGCTGGACCTGCCCGGAGGCGGCTGCCTTGATTGCTCGACGCAGCTCGGGAGCCTGGGTATCCTTGAGCAGGTAGCCAATCGCCCCCGCCTTTATCGCGTCGACCACGGCAGCGCCTTCTAATACGCTGGTGAGCGCGATGACCTCGGTCTCAGGCAATTCGTTGCGGATGGCCGCGGTGGCCGCAATTCCGTCCATTACCGGCATGAGCAGGTCCATCAGCACCACATCCGGGCGCAGTTGCCGCGCCAGGCGCACAGCTTCTTCGCCATCAGCCGCCTCGCCCACCACGGCTACCTCCGGGTCGCGTCCCAGGAATATGCGCAGCCCCTTGCGCACGACACCGTGATCGTCTGCAATCAACACGCGGATCGCCATCGGTTCTGCTCCTTTTCGAGTAAGACGGCCCTACCCCCAAAGGGGTAGGCCAGGTTTACTCGCATGGACGATGTGCTGCGGAACGCTCGGCGGTATACTGCTCTCAGTAGGAAGCAGGGATGCAGCTCGTCTCGATGCGAACGGTCCCGAGCGGTTCACCGACTTCCAGTGTACCACAGAGCAGCGTAGCTCTGCCACAGAGGACAGCTGAACGACGTGCATGAGGAGCCTATGATCACACTGTTCCTGGTGGGTGATGACCTCCTGGTCCGTCAGGGGCTACGCCTCTGGCTCGCACGAGCCACAGATATCACGGTGGTGGGGGAAGCGAGCACAGGTGCCGAGGCCGTAGCGCTGGCACCAGCACTGCGCCCCGCTGTGGTGCTTGTGGATATCTCCGCGCCCACCACCGATGGGATTGCTGCTGCGACCGCACTGCGTGCCTCGGTTCCTCACAGTGCGGTCGTGCTCCTCAGCCTCCACGACGACGCGATCACGCACGCACGAGCGCACGCAGCGGGAGCAGTAACCGTGGTCGGGACACAGGAAGGGGCCCAGGCGCTCCTGGCAGCGGTACGCGCAGCCGGAGGGCAGGGACGTGAGCCGTCTGGGGAGGGTACTCCCTGAACAGCGGGCAGGTGCCGGAAGGAAGTGATCTGTGTGCGAGAGGAGGACAAGGAGCGGAAAGAGCCATGAACAAGCGTATCTTGCTGGGAGTGGACACACATCTCTCCCCTGCAACACAGCACGCTCTTCGCATCACGAGCGAACTCCTCGCACACTCCTCGCTGGACGTGCGCCTGCTCCTGCTCCATGTCATCCCCATCCCCTATGACACTACACCTGCATGGGGAAAGGAGTTCGGGACGTGTCGCCCTTTTCCTCCTACCACCCAGGAGCGCTTGCAAGCAGAGCGCGTCATGCAGCTCGCACGGAGCGACCTGCAGCAACGGGGCATCGCGCCAGACCGCATTGAGCCGCTCCTGCGCGTGGGAACCCCCGCGGATGAAATTGTCAGGGCGGCGCGAGAGCTGGACGTGGACTTCATCGTGATCGGCAGCCGCGGGAGCTCCCTGGCCCAGCGGATACGGCGCGTGGTGGTCGGCAGTACCTCACGCCGCGTCTTGCGGCTGGCCCCGTGTCCCGTCTTGCTCGCTGTCGCTCCTCGTGTACCACGCCCCAGAAACCTCGTAGCCTGGTACAAGGAGGCTGTGACGCGCTCCCTGGGCGAGCATCCAGGAGCCTTGATGGTCTTCACGGCCTGTGATGTGGCCCAGCTGTTTGCTCCCCCCAACAGGACGGTCGGGAGCAGAGAGGTGGACGCCGCGACCCGTGCTCTGGAGGAATTAGCGCGCAGTGGTGTGCTCTGTTGCCATAAAGTCAGAGGAGAAGTGCGCTATAGCAATGATTGAAGGCCAGACCTCTCTGCCGTGCGAGGGCTCTGGTCTTAATGTACCCTTTGGGTCAGACAAGAGGGGGAAACGGGTATCTGGAAGTGATGGTGATCATGACACGTTTGCTGCTTCCTTTCACCCATGGAATCGAGGTGTCTGCCATTAGCGCTGCACTCGCGCTGGCACAACATTTCGGTGCCACACTGGTGGTCCTGTCACTGATCCGTCTGCCAGAGGCGTCGGACAGAGGCCCACGATGGGAAGACATCCAACAGTCGAACGATTTCTTGGTGTTCGTGCACCACACAGCAGCGCGATGGAGCGTGCCTATTGAGCGGGTTGAACTCTACACACGCCATCCGGTAGGCAGTATTCGCGCGCTCGCTCAGGAAATGGCATGCGCGGGCATCGTCCTGGTGGTGCGTCGGGGAGCGGGCGTCTTGCTGGCGACGAATGAGGTGAAACAGCTGCTCGAGGAGCAAAGCATTCCTCTGTATATTGTCTCGTTGCCAGCCAGGGACAGCACGTTCTCCCTCCCACGATGGCTCTCTCGTTGGTTGAGGAGCATATCACCCATCCCACGGTTCTAGTGCAGGAGCCCTGCTCTTAGAAAGCCATCTATGACCAGTTCGAGTACGCAAGCGGATAGCATACCGAGAAAACAGCTTCCCGAAGCAAGAGAGTTGAGCACAGTGTATGGAACAGGAAGCATCACACCTGCCGAAAAGCAATAGGCAGCATCAGAGCGCAGGCCAGCTCGGCCCTTTGCTCTGCTGGGCTGTCGTCTTTGCCGATATCGGCTCGTCCATCTACTACGTTCCGGGCATTCTCTATGGGCGCGTCGGCAACCTCGCCGGCTTCTTTGTGCTGCTGACGATGTCGGTGTTTGTCTTGCTCACGCTCAAGTATGCTGAGGTGAGCGCTCGTTTTCCCGAAGGCGGAGGCGTGGTAACGGTGGCCGCACAGGCGATGAACTCCTGGGTGGGAGCACTGGGCGGTATGTTTATCCTGGTCAGTTACTTTCTCACGGCTGCTATCAGTTGCCTGTCGGCGATCCAGTACTTCAGCGTGGTCTTCCCAGCAATTGGTCCCTTTGTTTTAGAGATTACTATTGCCGTCCTGGTAATGTTGGGCCTGCTCAACTGGATCGGGATTCGTGAGAGTGCGAAAGTGAGCCTGGTCGGAGCACTGATCGCCTTTGGCAGCGACCTGGTCGTCATCTGGACCGTCTTTACCCACATCCCCATCTCCGCTCTCCCCCTGCTGTTCAGCAAGATGTTTGAGCACACCTCCCTCACACCTGCCTCGATTCTGGTCGGCTTTGCCGGTGCATTCCTGGCCTTCTCCGGCCTGGAGAGCATCTCGCAGCTCTCGCCCGTCATGAAGGCACCACGCAAAAAGATCATTGGGATTGCTCTGTTCCTCGTAGTGATGACCATCGGCGTCACCAGCCCCCTGCTGACGATGTTCTCAACCATCTTGCAACAAGACAAGGCGACCGATCCAGTCCTTGCGACGCAGTTGATCTCGTTGCTTGGTGGCCACTGGGGCAATGTCATCCTGCAGACAGAAGTCGCGGTCAGTGCCAGCTTGATCCTGGTCTTTGCCAGTAATACGGCCGTGATCGGGGCCTACCATGTCTTTCTGGCCCTCTCGCGCATGGAGTTCTTCCCCGAATTTATCCTGAAGCGCAACACCTTCCGTGGGACCCCGCACTGGTCGATCGCTTTCGCCACGGGTATTCCCATTGCTGTGCTCGTGCTGGTGCGCGGCAATATCAATATCCTGGGGGATATGTATGCCTTTGGGCTGCTGGGCGCTTTCACAGTGACGTGCGTCGGTCTGGACATCATCCGTTACCGCGAACGGAGGCTGGCACGAGCTGCATCTTCTCAAGCTCCCCCCTCCGTTGAGAAGAATGGGTACAGGCCAGCCGAGGCTTCCAGCGGGTTTCCGCACTTCGGCGCCGCTGACCAGGCGGCTCGTTCCTTTAACGGCATGCCCTCCGCAGGTACATTCTCAGAAGGAGCGCCGATGGCTATCACATTGTCACTGCGGGGGTGGATCAGTAGCCTGTGGCAACAGCTCGATTTCTGGCTCGGTGTGCTCACGACGCTGCTGGTCATGCTGGCCTGGTCAATCAGCATCGTCTCGCAGCCACTGGCAACCGCTTTTGGCTGTTCGGTCGCATGCGCCGGCATGGCAGTGGCCTACGCTAACTATGTCCGCGGACGCGTGCCCGCGGTGATCCCCTATCTGGAAGGACGTGTGCCAGATGCTCTGCTGGCTGTGCTCACCGCTGGCGATGAACACAATGATGCCATTATCGATGCGGCCATCGCCAGCGCTCGTGGGAAGCTCGTCGTGTTCCTGTATCTAGCTGAGCCGAGGCCCGGACGCGCACCCCGTCTGTGGGAGGTAGTTGATCCCTACCTGGAAGATCAGCCTGCCAAAGATACCTTGAAACTGGCAGCACTGCACGCACGCAAGGCCAGGGTGACCCCTCGGTTTGTGTACCAGCAGGGCTCAGGGGCAGTAGCCCGTCTTTGGCACAGCGTGCATCCCCGCGATGTGGTCCTCACAGCCCAGCGGGCTGCGCAGTGTGAAGAGATCAACCCCGATCGCATCCGATACGAGTTGACCCCCCAGGGGAAAATCGCACACCTGCTCAAGCGCTGGTGAGGTGCCAGTGCGCATGGAAAACGACCTGCTGAGCAGATCAAAAGGCAGATAGAGATACAAGAGGAGAGATCATTGTGAATATCTTTCTGGTCGCATTGATCGGTACATTGATTGTGATAGCGATTCTCGTTATCGGGCGGCTGGGATTTGGCCGCCGCGAGGCCTTCAATGCACACAGGTTTCTTCGCTGGTTCGCGTGGTACTTTGTGAGTAACTTTGTCCTGAGCCTGCTGATCCTGTACTTCACGGAACCTGCATTGACCGGTCCGTTCGGTGGCTGGCAATGGATCTTTACACCGCTCGCGATGAGCAGTGTGGCGAACCTGTTTGCCTTTGCCCGCCCGGCACTGAGCGTGCAGGAAGAAGCTTCCGCTCTCAGCCAGGGGCAGATGCGCTCAACACGCAGCGCCTCTTCCCGCATCCCGGCAAATGCTTCGCGGGGAGCAATTGCGGCAGGCATTTTCGGGCTGGTAGTAGTAGGGGTGATCGGCCTGGGGGTGAGTGGTTTGATCATCGTTTTCACGACCTGGTTTGATAGCAATGCGAAAGCGCTGGCAGCTATTCCCAACGTCAAGGTGGAATCATCGCCGATATTGCCACCGACGGATCCCGGCCATATCGTGCTTGTCAGTCAGAACATCGCGGCCTACAAAGGCCAGCAGATACTGGGCTCCAACGGACAGAATCTCGGCTCATCCTATGGTATTGATCCTGGCACCTATACCTTGCAGTCGATCAATCATCACCTGTGCTATGTCGCGCCGCTGATGTACAACAACCTCTTCGCCAACCTGGCCAATCCGCGAACTCCCGGTTTCGTTGTGGTCGATGCTGAAAATCCGCAGGCCATTCCCAGGTTATACACCGACCAGGTGCAAGCCGGAAGTTCGATTGCCTATCTTCCGGGTGCGCTGCTGAACCAGGATCTGATTCGTCATGCCTACCTGAGCGGTTACACCTATGGGCGGCTCGTCGATCCGACCCTCGAACTTGACGATAGCTTTCACCCATACTGGACGATTTCATTAATGCAGCCGACACGCGGTTATACCGGTGATATGCTCAGCGAGGTGCTGATAGTAGATGCTCATACAGGAGAGATCAGAGACTATAAACCACAGAATGTACCGGCCTGGGTCGATCGTGTGATGCCAGCCGCTACCGTCAGCCAGTACCTCTCATGGTGGGGATTATACCATGCCGCGCCCTGGTTTGATCCTTCCGGGATGGGGCAGCAGAGCCCGGCCAGTGGCCCGGAGCTGCTCTACAACACCGTTGATCAGCCGGTCTGGCTGGTACCGATGACGTCTTCGTCTGCAAACGATAACTCCAGTACAGGGGTCTTCCTCTTCGATACCCACAAGAACCAGGGGGTCTTCTACCCACTCGCGGGCCTGGGCATTGGCAGCAACGTGAGCGATACCATCCGATCGACTCGCGCCAACATTCGCGGCTACACGGTGTCCAGTATTCAGTTGTACCAGATTTATAACACGCCGACGTGGGTTGCGATTTTTGTGCAATCAACCAGCAGCGGGGACATTTTCCAGGATGTGGGTCTCGTCGATGCCAGGAACCTCAGCGGGGGCAATGTGCAGTTCGAGCCGACGCTGGCTGCAGCGCTGCAGGACTACCAGCAGTGGCTCACCCAAGAAGCGAACACTGGCACGACGTCTACCAGTGGGACCTTGCAGACCTTGACGGGCAAGGTGCTGCGTGTATCGTCGGTGCGGCAGGGCAGCAACACTATTTACTACATTCAGATCGCCGGGCAGAGCAAGATCTTCACCGCGGACCTGGCACTTTCACCCAAGCTGCCCCTGGTCCGGCCTGGCGATACCGTCACAGGTACGTATCTGAACACCACAGGCACCGTCGTGAACTTCACCAGCTTCGATGACCTCAGTATGCACCTAGGAGGGATCCCTCCACCTGGGTCTCTTCCTCCCTCCACCATTAGTCATTGAAGCATCGCCACTCTCCTTTCATCTTTTGGCAGATGAGGCTTCCCCGGCTCTCCAGCAACTCCAGGGCACGAGTTGCCGCCACCAGCTCCTTCTGGCCACGAGGGGGATGGAAGGGAGGAGGAAACTGGCGAACAACGGCCTCTGGCGTGAAGATAGTGAAGTGGCTCACTTGCTCCTGGAGGTACTCCGTAACTGCCTTCTCATACCAGGCCACCAGAGAGCGAGGATGGGTGTCTTTCGGCAGGACAACCACCATGACAGGACACGGAGCCAGATGCAAGACTTCGCGTGAGACACTCCCGAGAAAAAACCGCCGGAGGCGGTGCAAGAGGGATTCCCCACGACTGCCAACGACGACGCAGGCCACCTGTAGCTCACCAGCCACCTTCACTAGCTCTTCGACTGGTCCCCCGACACGCATGAGCAGTTCCACCTGGAAAGGCCTGCCCTTCCCACGCTGCACCGTAGCACATGCTTTCCGAAGCGTCTGCTCCGCCCGTCTGCGCTCTTCAGTGGTTGCTGGAAAGCGGGAGACATATCTCACAAACCCTCGTCCTTGCATGGCGGAGAAGTCACAAGGAACCGGGATGACGGTGAGCAAGACGAGGTGAAGCTGCGGGGAGGCAGGCTCAAAGAGGTGGCTCGCTGTCCGCAGCATATGCACTGTCGCCGGTCCAAGATCCAGATCAACGCCTAGCAAGATGCGTGTGTCCATGCCCGTTCTCGCGTTTCAGGTCTCTCTGCTCATAAAAATCCTTTTTGGCACACAGTCCCCCAGACTGCGTACCCACCCCATTTGATGGGGTGGAAGGAAAGCACGCGCAGCGTGGACTCCCTTGCGGGACGCCGTTTGTGGGGAAACGGCGAAACCCTGGCGGATTTCCGCCCACCCGGTCAGAGCCGGGGTAAGATGACCCTTCGCGGTTGCGAGAAAGGCTTAGGTTTCCCTTCGTGGGCTTGAGAAACCTTCGGGTTGGGCGCGCCCAGGAGTCGGGACGGACTAGGGTGGCATCCGTACATCCTTGCTAGCCTCTCACGCTGCTGCTGATGCGGCCAGGGGCAAGCCACAAGCCGGAACCAGCCCGCTAGTCAGTGCTTGATCGGTGCGGTAGCCCTCCCCGCAAGCCCATCCCCTTGAAGGGGATGGGTCACTGACTTGACAGCTCTAGGCACTCCATGCATAGTATACGGTATGGCAACACGTTTTTCAAAAGAAAGCAGGTGTAAGGCCCAGCAGCACGACAGCGGCACTGCTCATCAGCAGGACAAGCCACCGGTTATCTACCCAACGCTGCGATACATCTTCTTCTGTCTTTACAACAGAATGAATGAAATTATCAAGATGAAAGCCTCGTGCCTGCTGATCCAGAGGGCAAGCAGCAACATGTGGTGGAGATTGCCAATTTCGTGGACGCGGGCACCTCGATCTGGCTGTATCGGCAGGTGCGGAGTGATTTCGATGCCGAAACCCTTCTGCAAGCCGTGGCCCAGTTTTTCCGCGAGCATGGCCTGCCAGCCATGCTCACCTTTGATAACGATCCCCGCTTTGTCGGCAGTTCGAGCGGGCGGGATTTCCCTCCTGCGCTGGTGCGCTTCCTGTTGGGTGTTGGGGGAGAACCCAGCGCTCATCCCGCCGCATCGTCGGGATCTGAACGCCTACGTCGAGCGCTCGGTCGGGGTCGTCAAGCAGAGCTTCTGGGCAGGCGTCTGCTTCACCGATGTCGACGACCTCAATCGTCAGGCTCACGCCTGGTGCGAACGCATCAATGCCCGCGTCCATCGCACCACCCATGAACGTCCCCGAAAGCGCCAAACTCAAGTCCAATCTGTACCGACCGGCGCATGACCCTGTCCAGGTTAACCATTTTATGCCTCTAGTCACATACCGCTGCGGAGTTACTATATCGTATAATGAATGCGGATACCCCGTTGCTCGTCGGGAAGAGAAGCGGATCGCCCGCGAAGCCCAGCGGTTGCATGTATCTATTGAGCGCCTTTGTGCAGCGCGTGTGCTCAATCCGGCTTGCGGCTCGGGGGATTTCCTTTACAACGGATCACAATAGCGTAATGAATCCGTCACATGAGATGTGTCCTAATTCAGGCTCAATGAAGAGTGGCACATCTCCCAGGAAACTGAAGAGGAGAGTCTCATGTCACTCAAGACCCAAGCAGATGCTATTTTGCGGATGGCCACCGAATCAGGTGATGTCCCTGGAGTGGTAGCCGTTGCTACCGATCGAAACGGAACGATCTACGAGGGAGGTTTCGGCTCGCGAGTTCTGGGCGAGCCGGCCGAGATGACTCCCGATACCGTCGTGTGGATCGCCTCGATGACCAAGGCGCTGACCGGCACAGCTGCCATGCAACTTGTTGAGCAGGGCAAACTCGCACTCGACAGGCCTGCGAGCGATGTGGTTCCGGCACTGAGTGAGGTTGTCGTGCTCGAAGGGTTCGACGCCGACGGTCAGCCACGCACCCGAGCGCCGAAGCGGGCGATCACGTTGCGCCACTTGCTCACGCACACGGCCGGCTTCGGCTACGAGTTCTGGAACGCGGACGTAGTGCGCTATCAACAGACCAAGGGTTTGCCTCCTATCATCAGTTGCCAGAACGCAACTTTGCAGTTGCCGCTTCACTTCGATCCGGGTGATCGCTGGGAATACGGCATCAATATCGACTGGGTGGGAAAAATGGTGGAGGCTGTCAGCGGCAAAAAGCTGGGGAGCTATCTCTCCGAACAGGTGTTTGGACCGCTCGGAATGACCGACACGGCCTTCCGCATCACGCCAGCCATGCGGCAACGGCTGGCTAAGATTCATCAGCGTGGCGAGGACGGGGCGCTCGTTCCCATCGATGCCGAAATTCCCCAGGACCCCGAGTTCGAGATGGGCGGGGGCGGCCTATACGGCACTGCGGGCGACTATCTGAAGTTCGTCCGCATGATACTCAACCAGGGCCGTGCCGGTTCGGAGCAGGTATTGAAGCCTGAGACCGTGGAGCTCATGTCGCGCAACGCCATGGGTGATTGTAAGGTGACCATGTTACATACTGTGGCCCCAGCGCTGTCCAACGATGCGGAATTCTTCCCTGGCATGCCGAAAGGATGGGGGTTGACCTTGATGATCAACAACGAACAGGCCCCCACCGGTCGTTCAGCAGGGAGCCTGGCCTGGGCTGGTCTTGCCAACACGTATTATTGGATCGACCCCACACGCGGCCTCGGCGGCGTATCCGCCACACAGATCTTTCCCTTCGCCGATCATAAGGCGTTGCCGCTGTTCTTCGAATTCGAGAAGACCGTCTATCAAGGCTGATCGCCGTCCCATCCTGGGAGTCACTGACACCGTTCGCTACTGAGAAAGGCAAAGAGGCCCATGCGGATCGTCACAGGGCCACCCATAAAGAGAGGCCGATATAGACGATCTGCATGGAGAGTCGCAACCACAGTGGCGTGGGCTGTTTTCCTCGCAAGGGAACGTGCTTGATGGCGGCGTTGACATTGGCCGGGAACATGGCGATGAGCAGCGCCGCCAGGCAAAAACCCGCCTCGTTCCTGGTCGCAGGAACGAGGAGCCCGATGGCTCCCAGCACCTCCAACCCTCCCGTGGCGTATACCAGCAGCCGCGGATACGGAAAGATGCGTGGAACCATCTTGACCAGGTCTTCTTTCATTGGGGTGAGACGACTGCCTGCCGTAAACAAGAACAGCACCGCCAGTGCGTACCGAGCACAATCTTGCCAAGTCATTAAGAAAGGCAGCCGAGCGCACCAAGCCCACGAAACAGTAGAAGCGCGCCTACCATCACAACAAAAGGAACCACGTGATTCTCCTCCTTATAAACCTGCTACACCTGCTACACCTGCTACACCTGCTACACCCCTGGTATAGATCCCGTGAAACCCAAAGGGAATATGATGCGGCACCTCCGCCCTGGCCAGCTCTGTAAAAGAAGCCGCATCCAGCACCAGCAAGAACGAATGACCCTGCTTCCCGTCGAGCACTACCGAGAGAACAACACCCTCATCCTCACCGGTTGCATCGGGCGCGGCCACAAACACCGGTTCGCCTGGATAACACCCGTCCTCGTACCAGGTCCGCGCGGTCTTTGCACGTACATCGACTTTGACCAGTTGATTGAAAAAGTCGTCCGGGTGTTGCTGGTTGATGCCGATACCGTAGGCGAACTGGTAGTCTCTGGCGTTGTGGCGCTCATAGTTGATGCGTGGCAGCTCAATAGCTTCGTCTGCGATGACCTCTGATGTGAGAGCAGAACTGTTCAGCGGGAGCGTGTAGCGGACAAACGTCACATGAGGGAGGGTAGCCTTTGGCCCTGCGAGCTTATTCAGGTAGAGGCTATCAATCACCGATGCATCGGGCATGGTCGCGATATCCACAATGACCTCATCCCCTTGTTCAAAGGCGTTGATGTGATGGAACGCAAAAAAGGCCTCGCTCTGATACGTTTTGACCACCTGGCCATCCTCCTTGCGCATTACGAAAAAGCGGGTACCGCGCTCCGGCTTCCACTGGAAATTCTCAATAAACGGTTTGCCGCCTATGAGCATCTGCAACGGCTTCACCACCAGGGGAAATTCGACCAGCACAATATAGCGTTGCGTCATACCAAAACTATGAATGTAGGCTGGCTCCTGGACTGGTATGGTGCCAATCAGTGTGCGTCTTGTCTCGCCGTCTTTGATGGCATGGATGTTATAGCTGCTCTTCGCTGCGAAACTGGTGATCGAGTTGATCCCTGCCCGGCGTTCCGGGTCATAGTGTGGGTGCGGCGTGGAATGCTGTCCAGCGAGTTTGTCATCGTAGTGGATGACTCCCACGGTCTCCAGCGTTTGGAGATCAAACTCGACCGGCAGAGGCGTCTCGGTTAACGCCACAAAGTGCTCGCCGAGCTTGCTGATATTCACGTTGGCATTGCTCCCAGGCTCAGTGGGCGCAAAGGCAGACGTGACGCGCTTGAAAATCGAACGGCAGGGATCGGTGGCAAACTCCGAATAACTGATCTTGCCTGTCTCTTTCGCCTTTGTATAGGCGGGACTGTGCAAGAATTTGTTGGCATACGAGACCTCGCCCTGGTTGAAGGTGAAACGATGCAACATCGCCAGGCCGTCAAACCAGTGACGATATGGCTGCTGCCCCACTTCAAACTGCGCCGGACCATTGCGCAACAGGCTGCCGCTTAGCCAGGCAGGCACTACCCCTTGTACCGGCAAGCGATCACAACTCATTTCTTGTTCCAATGTGGAAAACCCACGTGCAAATTGACCTGACATGTTGAGAACTCCTTCCTTGTTCTGGATAGTATCAACCACCCATATTGAGAAAACGGCTGTATGTAAATGAATAGTGTTCATTTATGAGCAAAAAAGAACATCACCCCTGGGAAAACCCTTTGAAGATCATGTCGCGTGCTACAGTAGTCAATTTCTGAACGCGTGCGGTGTCGAACATGGGCATGCTGATCGCCAGCGCCACAATGCCATGCATCATTGCCCAGAGCGCGTCGCTGCAGCTCTGAGCATCTCCTGGTTGCATTACCCCTGCATCCATCGCCGCCTGGACGGCATCCTGCAGCACACGAAACGCCTCCAGGCGTGGCTGTTGCTCACCTGCACGCGGCTGAGTCAAGAAATCGACGCGCCGCATGAATATCAGTTGATAATAGACGGGATGGCGTAATCCAAAGCTCACGTACGCCTGCCCGAGTGCGTCCAACCGCATCCGGGGATCGTTGGTACTGGCAGCGGCTCGGGCAAGTTGCTCGCCAAAGTGCTTAAAGCCCTCATCAACGACAGTAAACAACAGGTCATCTTTATCGCGAAAATAAAGATAGAGTGTTGCGGGAGAGTAGCCAATAGACTCGGCCAGGTGTCTCATGGAAAAGCCATCATAGCCCTGTTCCAAAAACAGTGCACCGGCTGCTTTGAGAATCGTTTGCCGCAGCTCCTCCTTCTCCTGCTCGCGTCGATGACGGCTGGCTGTCCGTATGCGCTCTCCCCTGGTTGCTGTGTTTCTTGCCATGCTTGCACTCCCGTAAATGAACGATGTTTATTATATAACATAGGATCACTATGATTGTCAAGAGGTATCTGCACTTGCACAGCTTGCACTACCAGCCTGTCCTAATGCATACTATAGTTGCTCAATAACTCCTAATCACATGGTCCTTCATCATAGAGCAATCGAACTACCGGCGTGGATATCTTAGCCGATGGCGGCTTTGATATAGACAGCAATCTTGTTTGTAGTCCGTCACGTAGGAGATACGAAAGATCGTGGCTCACGCTATCCGTTTTGAAGGTAGGAGGATTTATGGCAACCACTGCAGATCGGGGCCCCGTGACTGTACGGGGTATGCTCCCCGTCCTCGGTGCCAGTACTATTGGCACTGCCATCGAATGGTATGATTTCTTCTTGTATGGCTTCCTTGCCGCAACCGTCTTCCCGAAGCTCTTCTTTCCAGAACTCGATCCTGTCACTGGTACCATAGCGGCATTCACGACCAACTTTGTCGGTTTCCTTGCGCGCCCCATAGGTGGGGCCTTCTTTGGTTGGTTTGGTGATCGCGTTGGGCGTAAATCGACCTTGATTGCGACCCTCTTGCTCATGGGCATCGCTACCGCGTTGATGGGTCTACTGCCAGGCTATGGACAGATCGGTCTTGCTGCTCCTATCCTGCTTGCCCTGTTGCGCTTCCTGCAAGGTGCAGGTGTGGGTGGCGAATGGGGTGGTTCGGTACTGCTGTCACTGGAGTATGGTGATGATCGGCGTCGGGGCTTCTGGGCCAGTTGGCCACAGACGGGTGTGCCAGTTGGTCTGGGTCTTTCCGCTGGGGTTGTGTTACTTTTTCGGAATCTTCTCTTCCCAGGTGCCGCCTTCGACAGCATCGGGTGGCGTATTCCCCTCTTGTTGAGTGTCGTGTTGATTCTCGTTGGTCTCTACATCCGTTTGCGCATCCTGGAGACTCCTGCCTTTGCAAGAGTGAAACAGGAGGGAAGAATCGCCCGTGATCCGCTGCTGGATGTGATACGCTACAACTGGCGCGAGATTATTCTGTCTGCCCTGTTGCGCTCGGCCGAACAGGCTCCATTCTATATCTTCACGACCTTTATCCTTGCCTACGGCGTGAAGTCCCTGGGGTTGCCCCTCAACTTGCTGTACGCGGGCCTCATCGTTACAGCCATTGTCAGTCTTTTCACAATGCCGACCTTCGGTGCCATCTCTGACCGCGTTGGGCGCAAGCGGTGGTATATGATTGGGACCGTGCTGATGGCAGTCTTTGCCTACCCATACTTCCTGCTTCTGCAAACGAGGAATCCCGTGATCGTCGTCATCGCGATAGTACTTTCCGTGAGCGTCTGCCACGACTGGATGTATGGGCCACAGGCAGCTCTGATCGCGGAGCGTTTCGGTACCACGCTACGCTACAGTGGTGCATCGCTCGGCTATCAACTCGCGTCCATCACCGCCGG
>WNFT01001791.1_pt1 | contig 18213 bp, 13 predicted proteins | sample 5400191 | NCBI WGS metagenome assembly WNFT01 (sample SAMN13153359, study PRJNA577476) | soil metagenome | isolation source: 80 cm saprolite under Madrone tree | place: USA:California | collected 2016-06-14 | reverse complement strand
AGTCGGCGGACCTCGAGGATGCCATTGCGGAGGCGAAGGCGGCCGGAGGTTACGCCGGCAACGTGCTGCGAAGCGAGCTTCTCAGCGCGGGGGTTTACATCCTCCCAGCCGGCGCCACGGACGGCCAGAAGCCACACGACGAAGACGAGGTGTATTTCGCGGCTCGGGGCCCGGCCAAATTTCGCGTCGGCTCGAACGACCACCCGGTTCGGCCCGGCACCCTCCTGTTTGTGCCCGCGCTACAGGCGCATCACTTTCACGAGATCGAGGAGGAGCTCGTGCTCGTGGTCTTCTGGGCGCCGCCCGAGGGCTCCGACTGACCTGCCGCCCTGCCCGGCACCAGCACCAGGGGCAGCGAGATCAAAACCACGGCGGGGATCGCCCAGATGGCGGCGGCGTAGCCATATCGCGATGCCGCGAGGCCGAGAAGCGTTCCGCCGAGAGATGCGCCGAGGTCGATCCCGCTGTTCCAGAGCGCGCTGATGTTGTTTCGGTGAGCGCTCGATCCCCGCGCGACCATAGCCAGGTAGACGCCGGTCTGGACGGCGCCATAGCCGGCGCCGAACGCCGCCGCCGCGAAAACGACCACCAGCCCATTGCCGTGTGAGGTCAGCGCGATGAGGCCCACGAACGTGACGCCGATGCTGCTCACCAGCACCAGCCGCCCCGGGCCCCGATCGCCGAGGACGCCGGCGACCCAACGGCTGACTGCGCGCGCCGCGCCGGCGACGAACAGGAAGGCGGCGGCCGAGCCGATGCCCGTGGTTGGCAGCGCGATGGGCGCGAACGTGATGACGGCGCCAAAGCTGCAGCTGACCAAAACGAAGCCGGCGTACAGCGACAGGAGGCCGGGCCTACGGAACGCGGCCAGGAGGTTGGTGGAGGCCGCCTGCGGCGGCGCAGGTGGGTGCGGCAGCTTGAAAGTGAGCAGCGCTCCTGCCAGCCCGACGACGAACGCGATCAACCCGTCGGCGTCGGCGTGGCCGGCCTCGAGGAGGGCGACGCCCACGGACGGCAGCACGATGCCCGGGGCGCTCAGGGCGACTCCGAAGAACCCGATGGAACGCCCGCGCCGGTCTGGCGCGGCGAACTCCGCGACCAATGCGACGGCGACGACGATCGCGATGCCCATGCCGAGCCCGCGCGCGGCCGCTGCGGCCAGCATCAGCCAGGCGTCCAGATTCGGAAGCACGTACGCCAGGCTCGGCACCGCGATCATCAACTGGCCTCCGACCAGCAGGCGCGAAGACGACCATCGCGACATCAGCCACGGGGTGAGCACCTCCCCCGCGACCGCACCCACGAAAAGCGCGGCCGTGCCCGCGCCCGCGGCGCCATGTGGGCCACCGCGTTCCAAAAGCACAGGCACGACCGGCAGCAGGATATTGAAGCTGATCGCGACCGCAGTCGCGATACCGGCGAGCACCAGCTGGGGCGCAGAGCCGCTCGAGGTGGTGGCTGGAAGAGAGCGGGCTATGGCTGCGCGCGCGTGCGGACCGGCCGCTGGAAAGGAAACGGCATGGGCTGCCGGTGCGACCTGAAGGGGAGGGGTATGGGCTGCCAGTGCGACATGACGAAGTCGTTCGGGTTCACGAACTTGTAAGGGAAGGCTGGAAATCCATCGCAGCGCGTGGGCGGCAGGGCGCCGCGCCAAGCGTCCGCCTCGTAGTCACCGTTGAAAACCGCGAAGTGGAAATGGGTTCGGGAGCCCATGTCTGCGATGTCGGCGAAAACTTCTCCTCTGGTGACCACGGTGCCGATCGTGTAGCCGGCCCGAGGCCATAAGTGCCAGTACTGCGTGATCACGATCCCATTCGGAGTTTCGTGGCGGATGAGGATCCCGCCGCGGAACGTCGGGTCGACGATGTAGCCGATGATCACGCCGTTGGCGGCGGCCATCACCGGCTGGATCCCGGTCGTGATGTCCACCCCGGTGTGCAGCCAGATCGCTCCCGTCGCGCTGCATCGCCGCAGCACGGTCCCGTCGCAGTAGCGCCACTCGCTGCCGAATCCGAGGCAGTGTGGCGCCCACGACGGCAGCGGGAACTGAAAATAGTCGACCGGCTGGGCCGCGGCTCGAACCGCGTCCGCGGGCATCCTGACGGCGCCCATCGCGAGGGCGCCGACGACCGCCATCGAGGTGATCGTGCGCCACACGCGGTGAGATTACTTCACGGTCGGTCGTCTCCGGCGGCGAGCGGGATCAGCCCAGGGTGAGGTGCCACACCGCGTTGTCGGTCCCGCGCTCGAAGATGTCGATGTGGCCGGGCGCTCGCGAAATCGCGGCGGGGGCAGAAGCCCATTGGCCGCCCAGAGATTGCCAGGCAGTCCACGAGGTGCCCGTCCAGGAACGACGGTATAGGGCGCTGCCAGGTCCCAGCACGAAAACGTCCAAGAGCCCAGCTCCCGAGGACGAAACCCCGGGCCCAGAGGTCAGCGCACCGCCGAGTGCTTCCCAGCCGCTCCAGACGGCGCCGTCCCACAACTTGTGATAGAGCCCATTGTCGGCGCCCCGGGCGAAGACATCGATCCGGTTGGCGCTCCACGAAATTGCAGCGGGGTCGGAGGTCAGGTTGCCGCCCAAGGCCTCCCAAGACGTGCTCCAGGCAGTGCCGTTCCACGCCTTGTGGTAGAGCTGGCTGTCGAAACCGCGAGCGAACACATCCATACGGCCCAAACCCCACGATGCCACTGCTGGACCGGAGGTCATGGAACCGCCCAGCGACTCCCAGCCGCTCCATCCGATGCCGTTCCACCACTTGTGGTAGATCGCGTTGTCATAGCCACGGCCGAAGATATCGAGGCGATTCGTGCCCCACGAGATCGCAGCCGGGCTTGAGGTCAGATAACCACCCAGCGCCTCCCAGCCGGTCCACTGGGTACCGTTCCACGACTTGTGGTAGACCTGCTTGTCGTAGCCGCGTACGAAGACGTTCAGGTGATTACTATCGACCGCGCCCGATGTGGGACCGGGACCGGTTCCCCACGACCAGCTAGTCGCTGGTCCCGAAGTGGCCACTCCACCGAGCGACTCTGTGGTCGGTGCCGGTCCTGGCGGTGGGGTCGGCGATGGACTGGGTGACGGGCTCGGGCTCGGTGATGGGCTCGGGCTCGGTGATGGGCTCGGGCTCGGTGATGGGCTCGGGCTCGGTGACGGGCTCGGGCTCGGCGATGGGCTCGGGCTCGGCGACGCGCTCGGGCTCGGCGACGCGCTTGTGGCTGGACATCCGCCGAAGGCGGTCGCTGCGCCGACCATCGAGTTGGCCGACGAATCCAGTGCCCACGTCGTGCCGGATGCGTTGAACCAGATCGCGGCCGAGATCCGAGGGAACTGCGTGCCTAACGCCTGCGCGGCGTCCATGATCCACTGTCCCTTGGTGACCCCCGCCGGGTCTCCGGCCACGGGCTCGACGCTGCCCCACTCGGCCAGCATCATCGGTTTGGTCGCGTTGAGTGACGCCACGCGCGAATAGGTCTGGACCACCGTCAGGCCGTAAGCCAGGGATGCCCAGCCCCCACCGTTCGCTCCCCAGTTGTAAACGTCGATGGCCATCCAGTCGACGTACGCGTCGCCCGGATAGAACACGCGCTGGTCAACGCCGGCCGCGTTCCAGACGTTCGGGTTCCACACAAACTGCACGTTGGTCGCGCCGGCCAGGACGAAGCGATCGTGAACGTGCCGGAAGGCGGCGATGTAGTCGGCGACCGTGTTGCCGTTGACGCCGTAGCCCCACGGGTACCAGTCGCCATCCATCTCGTGGCCGAAGTCGAGCATCACAGGGCCGCCATATGTCTTCAGGCCCACGGCCCAGGAGTCGATGTAAGGATCGAAATTGCCGGCCGCGATTTTGCTGAGTGGAAATGTGTTGTTCGCCACCGTCATCGGTGATGGGCCCCATGCTTCCCACGTTATTAGCGGCGTGGATCCGGTGACCCCGACAGACGTATAGTTGCGAACCGCATTCAGCATCCAGGGCTGATTGGCGGAAAACACGCCGGAGCCAGGGTCACCCCACTGCGCATACCAGTGCACGATGCTCGAGTGGCGGTTGACCGCGGTGTCGAGCTTGCGGATCGCGGTCATGGTCGGATCCCAGGGCGTGTTGGCTTCGTACATTCCAAACTGGACGTTGCAAGGAGCGGTCGCGGCTCGCGCCGGCTTCAATGACGTGAGCGCGGACATGACTCCAATTGAAAGCACGAGAGTGGCGATCACAAACGCGCACGCGTAACGGAATGCATGGCGAAGCAAAGTTGAAATCCCCTTCTGGCTCGGGGGTCACCCGATGCCAACGCAGGTGTCAGGTTTACGCGCAGAGCGCCGCAGAGTCGCCATGGATTTACGCTGACCGCTAGATGCGCCTGTTGGCGGTTCCTCTCACACAGCCAGTAGCGGGCCATCTAAACGCATCGGGGCGTAAATCTGGACTGATCCAGCCCGCTGCCCCGAATGACGCTCTCAACGCACGCGGCGGCAATTACTTGCCACCGCGAAGCTTCACCTGCGATTCAGTGAACCGCGCGCCACTCCAAAAGAGAGCCCGCGAAATCGCGGGCTCGCCGCCGATTTCGCGGCCTAGGTCAGCCTCACAATTATCGGTGGGCTGGTTGCGTTGAGTTGTGCGTTCGCGGTGTCCGTCACAGTGATGGTCTGGCTGGGGAGGGTCATCAAAGTCACGGAGAACTTGTGACTTCCGGCATCCGCGGTCGTGAAGGTGTAATCGGCCGGCATCTTGCCCAGCTGCGCCGCCAGCACGTCGGTCGTCGTGAAATGTACGGTTCCGAGGTAACCAGTGGATACGTTCCCGAACCGATCGTACAGGGTGACTTGAACGTTGAACGGTTGATTCGCAACCGCTGAAGGCGGTGCGACAATCGACGCCTTCGCCGCTGCGGCTGCGGTCACCTGGATGGTCACCGATCCGGCGATGGACGCGTTGGCGATGTCGGTGCCGGTGATGGTCTGGGATCCCGACCGGTCTAGCGTCGCCGAGAACGTGCCCTGCCCGCCGGTTAGTTGCGAATCCGCCGGCAGGACAACACCAGGAGAGGGGTCGGTGGTTGTGAAGTGGACTGTTCCGGCATACGACCGGTCGGTGTTGCCGTACTGATCCAGTGCGCTGACCGTCACCGCAAAGGCGTTTCCGGCTGTGGTCGTGGAAGCGGGGTTGGTAGCCAGTGCGAGGTGCGTGGCGGGTGCAGCGACCACGGTCATCGTCATCGGACTCGACCCGGAGCCAACATTGTCGGAGGCCGTAATCGTCTGCGCACCCGCCTTTATCAAGGTGGCCGTGAAGGTTCCTTGACCATTGGTCAGGGCCGAATCGGCCGGAAGAGCAACGCCCTGTGAGGCGTCGCTGCTGGCGTAGTGCACGACCCCGGCATAAGTCGTGAGGGTGCTCCCAAACGGATCCTCAGCCGTGACCGTGAACGAGAATGCGGTGCCCGCGGTCGCGGTCGCAGGTCCGACGGGTGCCAGCGCCAGCATCGCCGGCGCCGCGTTGACCGTCACGGACACGGTGGTGGACAAGCCGTTGGCTGCGTCGGAGACGCTCAGGGTCTGGGATCCAACCTGGCCCAGCGTCACCGTGAATGAACCTTGCCCGTTGGTCAGCGTCGAGTCCGCAGGAAGCGTGCCGTGCCCCGAGGTGTCACTGCTGCTGAAATGAACCGTTCCGTTGTAGCCGGTGACCACGTTGCCCTTCACGTTTTCGGCGACCACCGAGACAGTGAACGGCCGTCCCTGCGTCACGGACGCCGGTGCAGTGACCTTGAGGTCGTGCACGATCGGGGCGCCATACAGGAAGGCCGACAACAAGTTCGCGGTCGTCCGCTGGACTCGCGCGTCGGCCAGGCTGGACACGAGGTTGTCCAACGCCCAGCTCCAGGACATCGTCCCGCTCGCGAACACCCAGGCGCCGCTTGGAGCCTGGTAGATCGATGAATTCGAGTAGCGGGCCGCGCCACTCGTATCCATGAATGGGGATGAGGACAGAAGCGTCCGGTTGGTCGAGGTGGGGGCGGGATAGTTGGTGTCGTAGCGGTCCATCTCGTAGCCGACGATGCCGTGGACCGCGTCGCCATCCTTGAATCCGGTGCCTGCGTACACCCAATGCGAGCTGTTGGTCACGACATAGTCGGCGTTGCTGTTGAAGTCGACCTCTCCGCTGATCGTGAGGCCCGTGAGCGTTTGACCCGGCCGGTTCAGGTAGCCTGAGCGCCACGCGACCGTCAGCGTCGGCCCTTGCACCGGATCGAGCGTGGGGTCCTTGTAGCAAACCTCGACACGGTTCGGGACCCCTGTGTCGGAAGGTTCGAACCGCACCTGCCACCCGAGGACGTCGGCGCCGAAGAACGCCAGGTTCACGCCCGCGTCTCGAGCCGCGGTGGCGGCGTTGTACATCTCGAGCGACCAGTACTCGGAATGTCCCCCGACCAGAAATGCATTGCTGCTCAACAGCGCCTGGCCGTTTGCGTGCGTGTCGATGTCCGTCGAGTAGGTCACGTCGTAGCCTGATTGCTCGAGCCAGCGGACTAGCTGGACCTCCCAGCTGAGGAACATCCGAGCGCCGTTGTCGGCGTACGGACGGTCAAACGAGACCTTGACCGCCCGCGCATCGCCGGCGACGGTGTTGGCGCCGTAGCTGTTGAAGGCGTACAGGCTTTTGCCGGTCACGTGGTCGTTCGGATAGTTGTTGTAGGCCTGGTCTGTGTTGACACTCTCCTGGTAGAGGAAGGCGGCCGGCCTTCCGTCCTTGACGACAAACGGGATGTAGGACTCGAAGCCCAGGGAGTTCGTAAGCATCACGAGGTAGACGCCGCTGGTCCAGTCTGCCGGAACGGTCAGCGAATAACTTGGGGTCCAATGGCATGCAATCAGACCGGTGGTTGGGTCCGCTAGACAGGCCTGCTGCGTGGACCCGGCCAAGCCACTCTGGTGGAGTCGCAGGCGACCTCCGAGACCGCTGTACCAACCGATACGGTAGATGTCGATGGTGTAGGTCTGGGCAGGGCTCACCGAGACAAACAACGTGATGGTCGCGTTCTGATTCACGCTGGTCGCAGACGCGTATCCCTTGACCTGTTGCGTCTGATCGTCGGCGACCAGCGAGCCGAGCCGCCAACCAGTCGAGCCAGGCAGCGAGTTTTCGGCCCCGATCGGGTTGTCTGCCGCCAGCGCGCGCATCGGTGTGGCGGGGTTGGTTGCCAGCATGACCGCTGCCATCAGCAAGACCGGCGCGATCTGTCGGGGGATCTTCACCTGCTCACGACGCGCTATCCGCCGCCGTAGACGCACGCCGCCGCCGCCGGCTGCTCGGACGCCCGGATGTGACCGTCGTTGACATCCCGCGCCCAGAAGACGGATACGGCGTAGCTCAGGTTGTCGCATTCGGCGTCCCCGTCAGGAGTCCCCTTGAAGTTGTACGCGGTCCATCCGACCATCGTCCCGGTCTTCGTGAACTCGAAGTAGTACTGGCAGCGGTCGGCGCCCACGAAAAGGTCCGCTCCACCGACGACGACCCAGCTCGGATAGTTGAAGCCGCATTGTGAGGCCAGGTCGTTGGGCGCGACGTCTGTGTCGATGTACGGCGTGGGCGCAAGGATCGCCTTCCCAAGCATGTCGCCTTGCGTCAGATAGTGGTAGATGCGGTTCGAGGCATCAGGCTTGTACCAGATCGTGTCGTCGGCAGCGTCATATGCCAGCCCGTCGACGAGAGACGTGAAGCAGATGGTCGTCTTGCAGTTGCCCGGCCGACCCTGGACGGGATCGATGTTGAACGCGAGCGTGGCGATGCCCGTTTTGGTCAGCTGGTAGATCGAGAGACCGTCGGCGCCTATGGCCCAGAACACGCCACGGCGAGCGTCGTACGACATCGCATTGACGCCCTCGATCCCGAGCAGGGCCGCCGGCCAGGTGATCGGGATGTCGATGTGGCCGGTGGGCGTGGTCGACACGCACGGATTCCCGCACAGCGGCGGTATGTCGATCCGGTGCAGGACCGTGCCGTTTCTCTCGGCGTAATACAGGTACTGCCCGTCGAAGGTGACGCCAATCTCCGGAACCGGCCCCTCCGGCGTGATCACGTCGGCAACCGTGTCGCCGGCCGCCGCGCCGACCGGCCACGCACCGACCAGGCCAAATCCAAGCATGAGGACGAACGCCGCCAGAACGTGGGAAGGCTGCTTCATCACATTCCTCTGCCCCGAGAGAATCAGATCCCTGACCGAGCGGCAATGGGTTGGTTGGTGCCCGTCATCAGGCCGGTCCCGGCCGCCTTGGGACATCGGCCCGGCCGGTTCCGCTTTCGGCCATCTACCTCTGAGCTCATCCGCCCTAGGTTGATGCATGGATGTTGACCTGCGGCCTCGACGATCAGGAATGGCTGAGGCTCGTCCAACGGTGCGAGGACGCGACGGCGTTCCACCTCCCGGCATGGTCGTTGGCGGTGTGTGAGACGTACGGCTTTCCCGGATTTGTGCTCGCGGTTGAGGGCGACGGGGGGCGGGTCGTCGCCGGTTTGCCGGTCATCGAGGTTCGCGACCTGCTCGGCCGCCGCCGCCTGGTCTCGCTTCCGTTCACGGACCACTGCCCCGCACTCATCCAGGAAGGCACGGATCCAGCCGACTTCACGCGCTCGCTCATGCTCTGGCGGGCGGGCCACGATCGGCTCAGCGTGGAAGTCCGGGGCGAGCTACCCTCGGTGACAGGCATGCTCACCGACGAGGTCGGGACCAGGCACCTGGTTCGCCTCGAGCCCGATCCCGAGATCCTGTTCCGGCGTCTGCACCGAAACCGGATCCAGAAGAGGGTCAGGAGGGCCCGGGAGCTCGGGGTCGAGGTGACCTTGAGCCGGTCGATCTCGGACCTGGAGGCGTTCTACCGGCTCCACTGCCAGACGCGCCAGCGCCAGGGCGTGCCGGTCCAGCCCCGCCGCTTCATCAGGAGCATCTGGGAGAAGGTGATCGAGCCCGGTCACGGCTTCGTGATCATGGCCACGGCGCAGGGGTCGGCGATCGCGACGGCGCTCTTCCTGAGCTGGAACCGGCACCTCATCTACAAGTACGGGGCCTCAGACCGGAGGCATTGGCGGCTCGGAGCCAACTTCCTCGTCCACTGGACGGCGATGGAGTGGGGCTGCGTCAATGGGTACCGGACTTATGATTTCGGCCGGACCGATGCGGGCCACGAGAGCCTGCGCGAGTTCAAGGCGGCCTGGGGCTCGACCGAAGTCCCGCTCGTATACACGCACCTGGGCAACGCCTTCCGTGCGCTGGGGCGCGGCCACGGGGCGAGCGTCTTCAACCACATCATTCGGCACTCGCCCACAGTCGTCTGCCGGGCGGCTGGTGAGCTGCTCTATCGGTACGCGGCGTGAGCCGAGAGTTGTACGCCGGCAACTCACCTGATCGCTTCTGGCGTTTGCTCGCCAAACCCGAGCCCAGCCGTGAACTCTGGGATGAAGCGATCAGGAGGGCTGCTGTGGCCCTGCCGCGCGAAGCGCGCTCGAGCGGCGACCAAATCGAAAGCATCCTTTTCAAGACGCTCGGCGAAGGTCAATTCGGTCTCGACCACTGGGAGTTGGGCAGCGCCCAGCGCGCGTACTACGCGCTCAAACCACTTCTGCCGCGCTGGTTGACGCGCCGCATGAAGCGGGTGTACGGCGCTCATCGGGGCGGGACTCGTCAGCTGGCCTGGCCGATCGAAGGCAGGTACGTGCGTTTCCAGTTTGGAGTCGTCAGCAACCTACTCGAGATTCTTGGCCGCGCCAACCTACCCTTCATCGACTTCTGGCCCGATGGTCGTAGGTTCGCCTTCGTGCTGACGCATGACATCGAGACAGCGGAAGGGCAGTCGTTCGCCTGCAAGGTCGCCGACATTGATGCCGAGTTCGGATTCCGATCGTGTTTCAACTTCGTGCCCGAGCAATATCGGTTGGACCGGGGGCTGATGGACGAGCTGTCGGCGCGCGGTTTCGAGATCGGCGTGCACGGCCTCAAGCACGACGGCCGAGACTTCGAGTCGCTTGACCAATTCAGGCGCCGAGCGACCCGGATGAACCAATTCATTCACGACTTCGGGACAGTCGGGTTCCGCGCTCCACTGACCCACAGAAATCCGCAGTGGATGCAGATGCTAGACATCGAGTACGACGGCTCCTTTTTCGATACCGATCCGTACGAGCCGATCGCCGGCGGCACGATGTCCATCTGGCCGTTCCAGCTGGGACACTTCGTCGAGCTGCCGTACACGCTTGCGCAGGACTACACAGTCGTAGAGGTCGCGGGCGAGACCACGCCTCGAATGTGGTTGGAGAAGGTCGAGTTCATCCGCGCCAACCACGGTATGGCGCTTCTGAACACCCATCCGGACTATCTGCGGAAACCTCTCACCAGGCGCATCTACTCCGAATTCCTGGCTGCGATGCGCGAGCGAGCCGACTTCCACCACGCCCTACCTCGCGAGATCGCGAGATGGTGGCGGACTCGAGCCGCGGCGACTGCCGTTCAGGAGCTGCCGGACGCCGCTATCGCGACCATCGATGTCGACGGCGTGATCAGCCGATCGGAACCTGCCAGTCGGAGCGACCAACATGCTTCTCGTACAGAGGGTGCGAGAAGTAATGCAGAACGTACTGCTTAGCGTGCCACTCGGCGGCGATCGCCCGCTTATACGCAAGTCCATGGATGAGCGCCAGCTTTCGGTCTGAGTGGCTCGCGTTGAACTCGGCTATCGCCAGGAGCTCGCCTGTGTACTCGGAGTGGAGCTCCCAATCGTCGCCGATGACGTCATCGAAGTGGCAAAAGACCCGTGGCAGGAGCAGGTGCGGGTCAGCCTCCAGAAGCGCGAGAGCGGCAGCCGTCGACGAGTAGTAGTCGAGATCAAAGGCTACAAATCCGATTGGGAGTAGACCGGGCCTCGTCAGGAACTGCGGAACTGTCTGGGCCACGTCGCCGATGATGATCTCAGCCGCGGCCAGGCGATCACGGAGGGCATGGCTGTTCATAGCGAAGTACCCCGACCTCCAGACATAGGGCATGTCCTGATAGCCACGGGGTTCCGGCAAGCCTGAACCCATGTCGAATCCAAAGACGTCGATCTTGATACCAAGCCGCGTCTGGATGGCTCGGGCATGTCCTTCGAGAGCCAGAAGCCCCTGTCCTCCCGCCACCCCCATCTCGATGACTGAGATGCCGCTCAGGCCGAGAGCACGGGCCTGAAGAGCTGCCTGATAGGTTCCGTACGCATAGCCAGGCCGGTCCACAGCATCCCACTTGAGCCTGGTCTCGAAAGACGCCCGGGGCAGGCGAAGCAGGATCGCGCGCGGGATTCGAGTCGGCTCCAGGACCAGGCGACCGAGGCCCTTGACGCTCATGCGAAGCCTACTTGTCGAGGACGCTGATGATGTCCCACTTCTTCGTCAATTTGAACTCGCCCGCGCGTCCCCATGAGCCGAATTGGTCCACCAAAGTGAGGCCGTGCTTCGCGACCATGCCGGCAAACTCGGCGGCTGTCATGTTGCTGCGCTGGCCGATGTCTCCCGCACTGTCTTCGCGACCTGCCCGTGCATGGTGAATGACGGCCCGACCACCCGGCCGCAGCACCCTGTTGATTTCGCCAATGTAGGCGTCGACGTCGGGGGGTGCGATGTGCACGAAGACATCAAACGACCACACTCCGTCCACGCTGTCGCTGCCGATCGCGGACAGGCTCCTGCCATCGGTGACGTGAAATTCCATGTTTCTGGCGTGCTCGAACCGGCGGCGGCAGATTTCGATGCATCGGTCAGAAAGGTCGACCAGGATGAGGTGGCCGGCGAGCGGCTGGAGGGCCTCGGTCCAACGGCCGGCGCCGGGCCCAATCTCCACGATGGTGGTACCCGGTTTGAGGTTTGCGAGCATCACCTCGTCGATGAGCGACCGCTTCCATTCCTCAGAAGGCGTCCATTCCTCGCCCTGCCCGGACCAATCCCACCGCTGCCAGTACTCGTAATTGACCGCGCGTCCTGTGCGTGCGTTCAAGCCATATCGCTGTTCGAGCCGGGCCATGCGCTCTTGCGCAAAGAGGCTGGCACGGTTGAGACCAGCCACCGCTGCCGCGTACGCCGTCCAGCGAATGCCGTTCTCCGCCAATAGGAGGCGCGCCCATCGGACCCGGCCCAACCGAGCCCGCTGAGAGCGTTGAACGATGGACTCCGCGGTATCAGTCATCCGAAAGCTCCATGTTCCAACTGAAGCATCGAGCTCAGCAGGGCCAGTGCCCGCTGGTGCTGGGCGCGCAGGTGGACCTGGAGCTCCTTGCTCCTGGCGGCCAATTCCTCCTGCCGACCCAGTGCCTGCAGGACTGCATCTGCCATCGCAGGTGGATCGTTGGGCGAGAACAGGGCGGCGGGGCCAAATCGCGAACGCAGGCCAGGCAGGTCCGACAGTACGAGCGGCCGTTCGAGCCCGATCGCCTCAAAGGCGGCCCTGTTCATGATGTGCGGGTCGGTGCTGAACACGGCGACGACGTTGGCGGCGAGCAGCTCTCCAAGGAACTTCGTGTAATCGAGCCAGCCGGTGAAGATGGCGTTGGCCGGCGCTCCCTGCCGAACCGAAATCGGGACTCGCCGTTCGTCGCCGGTGAGGCGAAATTCGACATCGGGAGCCAGCCTCGCCGCCTGGATGACGGCTGCCACCGGTTCGTTGCCGTCCAGGCTCCCGGCCACCACGGCACGCAGTCCCGGTGGACGGGGCAAGGGCGAAGCATCACGCGCCGCAGGCAGGTCATCCGGGAGCAGCAGGGCGCGTGCCCCCCATGCCCGGACCAATTCTTCGTCCTCCAACGTGTGGACGAGTGTGGCGGCAGCCTGACGGCAGACTGGTCGGAGGAGCCGGCCCGACCACCGCCATTTCCATGAGTGGAAGGCACCGGTGTGGCAATCGACCACGAGGCGACATCGGTGGGTCGCGCACCAAAAGCTCGCAACGAGCGGCGCGACGACCGGTGGAGTGATGACCATGAGCACGCCAGGCCGGTGGCGCCGGAGCAGTCGCCACATCCGGATCGACTCGAACAGATAGCGAACCGGCAGCAGGGCCTTCGCTCTGGGACGGCCTCGGAGGTACCACGCGCGCCCTCGCAGTGCATTGGCAAGCGCCTGGGTGCGGCCCTGGTAGTTGTCCCAAGCCACGGCGACCAGGTCGCTCTGCTCGGCCGTGCTCGTGGCCGGCTCAGTGACGCTTCCTCGCGCCCTGCCCCCAACCAGCCTGCCGACGATTTCTTGATAGCGCTGGCGCTGGTGTGGCCACCGGTAGGGTTCGTTCACGTGCGTGGCGCGACTGACGAGCTGCTGGCGCAGCTCAGGATCGTCATGCAGCTCGCGGATCGCACGCGCGAGGTCCCGCGCGTCGCCGGCAGTGAACATCTGGAAGCACGACTGGTCGAAGTAGGCTTCGACTGCACTGGTTCGCGAAACGATCGCCGGCTTGCGCATCGTGATGTAGTCGAACATCTTGTTCGAGTGGGTGAGATCGCGAAAGATGTCGCGGCGTAGCGCGACGATCCCCACGTCGGCGTCAGTGATCGCCTGGACCAGCTGCTCGAGGGGTACCCAACGCTGCGACAGGTGCACGCGGTCCGAGACTCCGAGGTCGGCGACGAGCGATTGGATCTCGGGCAGCGCCGTGCCCTCGCCGTAGATGTCCAGGCGGAGCCCGGGGATCTCATCCTTCAGCAGCGCCACCGCGCGCACGATGACATCGATGCCAAAGATCCTCTCGACCGTGCCGTGACAGATAAGCCGCAACTCGCCCGGCACAGGTTTCGATGGCGTCACAAGTCTGGGGTCGAACGCGTCTTCGTCGGAGGAGTTCAAGACAACCTCGATCTTGGCGGGCTGCGCGCCCCGGCTCACGAACGCAGACCGCATCTGCTCTGTGCAGGTGATGACCTGGTCGGCAAAGCGGATCGCCGCCTGCTCCATCCAGGCCACGAAGCGAACGGCTGGATGACGCAACCCCACACCGAACTTCACGGCGTAGAACTCCGGCATGCATTCGTGCAGATCGAGCAGCACTCGAGCTCCCAGCAGGCGGGGGACGATCGCCGCAAACACCAACGAGTCGGGCATGGAATTGACCTGGACCACATGAAAGCGCCGGCGCAGATGGAGAGCCGCGACCAACACTGATGCGACCGCAAAGAAGGCCGCGTACTGAATCACGTAGTGGAAGCGGCCGGCGCGACGGGTTGGGATCGGGACCCGATGCGCGGTCACGGAGCCATGGCTTTCGAGGCGTTGGTCGCCTGGCTGGCGCAGGCAGATCACGTCGACCTCGTGGCCCGCTCGCGCCAGCGCGTCCACCTCGCGCCGCACCCGGGGATCAAGTGGGTAGTAGCCCTGCCGGATCAAACAGAGCCGTGCCGGCCCGGTGGGTGGTCCGTCAGCCGCTGCGATCGTCACGCGCCGGGGCGCGCCTGGGCCAGGGGGATTGCGTGCAGGCACGTATGAGCCAGGGTGTGTAGGGCCATCAGACTCCTCTGCCGCCGAGCGTAGGCGCTGGCCACGCAACCGGGGAATGGGCGCCCGACGCTGCGCCTCGCCGCGAGTAACGCCTGAAAACGGGACTGGCGCCCACGGCGTGGGCCAGACGTCCTACTTCGACTGCTCAGCAGCCGCCGAACGTGGTGTTCGCGGCCGCCAACGACGCCGGCGACGAGTCGAGCGCGAACGTGCTTCCGGCCGAGTTGAACCAGATGACCGCGGCGATCCGAGTGTACGTGCTGCCGAGCGCCGACGCGGCGTCGAGGATCCACTGCGACTTCGAGACCCCCGCGGGGTCGCTGGGGGTGGCTTCCGCGCTGGCCCATTCGCCCAGCATCATCGGCTTGGTTGCGTTGAGTGAGGCGACCCGGGAATAGATCCCGGTGTCAGTCAAGCCCTGGCTGAGAGACGCCCAACCCCCGCCATTGGCGCCCCAGTTGAAGACGTCGATTGCCAGCCAATCGACATATGCGTCCCCAGGGTAGAAAACGCGCTGGTCGACATAAGACGGGTTCCACACATTGGCCGTCCAGACAAACTGCACATTGGTCGCGCCCGCCAGTGCGAACCGGTCGTGCACATGGCGGTAGGCCGAGATGAAGTCGGCGGGAGTGTTGCCGTTGACGGCGTAGCCCCAGGGAAACCAATTGCCGTCCATCTCGTGCCCGAAATCGAGAAGCACCAGGCCGCCATATGTGTGCAGGCCGTTGGCCCACGAGTCGATGTAGGGGTCGAACGTTCCGGCCGCGATCTGCTGCAGGGGAAAGGTGTTGTTCGCGGCTGTGTATGGCGCGGGGCCCCACGGTTCCCAGGTGATGAAGGGAGTGGAGCCCATCACGCCGACGGACGAGTAGGCGCGGACGTTGCTGAGCATCCACGGCTGGTTGGCCGAGAAGTTCCCCGCGCCTGGGTCGCCCCACTGGGCGAACCAGTGAACGATGCTCGAGTGCCGGTTGACGGCCGCATCGAGGTTCTTGATCGCGGTCTCGTTGGGGTCCCATGGCGTGTTGGTGTCATACACCCCGTATTGAACCGAGCACGGGAGGTTCCCGGCATGTGTCGGCCGTGTCGAAACCGCCAGCGCTGCGAACAGAAGCAGCGAGGCGAGCATGATCGCTCCCGATCGACTCGATCTATTCGGTTGGATTCGGACCAGGTTTGCCATCGGGTATCAAGCCTCCTCGACGACGGGGTGTGTGACTCGCGAGATCGAATTCGTCTTACGTCGCAAGTCGCCAATGACCGTGGTCAGCGTGCGGGCGAGGATCTGGATATCGATCCATAGCGACCAAATGCGCACGTAGCGCACGTCCAGGACCATCATTTCGCGCGCGGAGAGCCGATCGCGGCCTGAGACCTGCCACAGTCCCGTGATCCCAGGCTTCACGGCTTCGCGCTCGAAATTCCAGCTTTCGTACGAGGGCCGGTCGTAAGGCATCAACGGACGCGGCCCTACGAGGCTCATCTCACCTTTGAGCACATTGACGAGTTGGGGCAGCTCATCGAGGCTCGATCGCCTCAAGTACTTGCCCACGCGCGTGATCCGCGGGTCCAGCTCCGTTTTGTACCGCTCACCAGACCGGCGCTCTTGAAACCAATCCCGCGCCGCCTGGAGGTGGTACGCCTGGCTGCTCCGGTGATACATCGACCGAAGCTTCCAGAGCGTAAAGGGCCGGCCCAGGTAACCGATCCGTCGCTGGCCGTAAAAGGCCGGCCCGCGGCTGTCGAGGCGGATGATAACGACCAGGCAGGCCATCACCGGCAGCGCGACGATCAAGGCGATGGAGCCGATCACGATGTCGACCACCCGTTTGAACGGGGTGCTCCTGGGCAGCGCATGGACTCCCATCGAGACATCGAAGTCATCGATCCGGATGTCGGGCAACGCGCTCATGCCGTCCTCCTGAGCTGCTGGGTGCGCAGCCAATCGATCTCAGCCTGGAGTCCGGTCTCGAGCGATGTCGTGGCCTTGAATCCGAGAACGGACTGGGCGCGGGCAACATTGCAAACGGGTCTGTCGGAGTCAGGCTCGGCGCGGTTCAGCTCGACGTCGCCTTCCATCGCGCACAGCCGCATGACGAGCCGCGCGACGTGCTTCGTCGGCCAGCCTCGGCCGGTGGCGATGTTGAACGTGCCCTCCGAGCCTTTCTCGAGTGCGCATAGAAAGGCCGCCGCCACATCGGCGACGTAAATCGGGTCAAAAAGAGAGGCCCCGCGGCCCGCCACCACCGGCCGTGCTCCGGCCAGCGCGGCGCGAATAAAGTTGGGGATCGCGCGGCCAACGGTCTCGCCGGGCCCGTAGACGGTGGCGAGTCGCAGAATCGCCGCCGGCCGGCCGGTCTGGCGCGTCCAATGGCGTACGTAGTCTTCCTGCTGCAACTTGACGATCGCGTAGGGTTTCAGCGGCCCGCCCACTGGGGCGTCCTCGTCAACCCCCAGCGACGGTGGGTGGTAAACGCTGACTGAGCTGGCGAGGCAAACATGACTCACGCCGGCCGCCGCCGCGGCGTCCAGCAGGCGGATCGTCTCCAGCAGGTTGTCATTGGCGCCTTCTTGGAGCTGGGACCAGAATCCGTTGGTCGCCGGCGGCCGATATCGCAAGTGAACGAGCGCATCGCAGCCGGCGAGCGTATCGGCGAGGTCGGCGGCATCACCTTCGAGCGCGAAGGGCTTGTAGCGCACCTGATCGTGCTCGATGAGCGATCGGACCGTCCCGCGCTTGAGCGGCGTCGGTCCAAGCAAATCCACCTGGGCTCCGGCGGCCACGAGGTGCGCCAGCAGGTGCGCTCCGATGAAGCCACCACCACCGGTGATGGCGACCCGACGCCCGCCTAGGCTTGGGCGGCGGCTGCCAGCTGCCAATTCCTGGCCTCCTGCGCTTCAAGCCCCGAGCCGGCCGGCTGGGGCACCAACCTGACCCACTCGACGTAGCGGGCGAGGCCCTCGTCGATGTTGACTCTGGCGTCGAACCCCAACCGCGACCGGGCTCGTTCGACGCCGGCGAGGTGCCGGCGCACGTCTCCTGGACGCTCTGCCTGATGCTGGATCGGCGATCTCGTTCCGACGACCTCCCTCACGAGCTGGGCGACGTCGACGACGCTCACTTCCTGACCGCGCGCGATGTTGACGCGGTCGCCGACAAGTTCGTCGCACTCGGCCGCCATGAGAATGCCCCGCACTGTGTCGCCGACCCACGTGAAGTCGCGCGTCTGCAGGCCGTCGCCGAATACGACCAGCGGCTTGCCCGCCATGGCCCGAGCGACGAACCTGGGTATGACCTCGCCGCTGGGGCCGTCAGCGTGTTCGCGCGGACCGTAGACGTTGAATGGCCGTACGACGGTCGCGGGCAGCCCGTAGGTGCGATGAAAGCTGAGCGCGTAAGCCTCGCCGGCGAGCTTGGCCGCGGCATAAGGCGTGGTTGGGTTGAGGGGATGCTGCTCGTCCATCGGGACCCGGATGGCGCTGCCATAAACCTCCGACGAGGAGACGTAAACGAAGCGCTGGACCGAGCTGTCACAGGCCGCGAGCAACAGGTTGAGGGTCCCGAGGTCGTTGACGAGATGGCTGGCCATCGGGTCGGGAATCGAAACCCGCAAGCACACGACGGCCAGGTGGAAGATCACGTCGGCTTGCTTGACCGCGGCCTCGATACCTGCTCGGTCGCGCACATCGGCTGTAAGCACGTTGA
>WNFT01006784.1_pt1 | contig 18214 bp, 16 predicted proteins | sample 5400191 | NCBI WGS metagenome assembly WNFT01 (sample SAMN13153359, study PRJNA577476) | soil metagenome | isolation source: 80 cm saprolite under Madrone tree | place: USA:California | collected 2016-06-14 | reverse complement strand
ATCTGGACTCCGCACCATGTGAAGTGGGCTTCTCAAGCATCGAGTTACTTGAACCGGCATCGTGAGAGTCGCGACTGCAAAACTCGTGGACAAACGAAATTTTTATCGGATTAATCAGAGTCGGTTTTCATAGGTAAAATGGGGGTATAGCTCAGTTGGTAGAGCGTCTCGTTCGCAATGAGAAGGCCAGGGGTTCGAATCCCCTTACCTCCAGACCCCGAAAACTTTCGGGGCTGAGTTTAGCGCCAACCGGCGCGTGTGCCAGGTTAGTCTAGGGCATCGCCCTAGGTTTCATAGCAGCAAAAAAAATCAGCGCTGAAAGCGCGTAATGCCAATGAGTGAACGACACGGCGATAGAAATGACTCGCCTTTGGCGCTAGTCTAGCGGCGGCATGACGGCGGCAGCGTCATCGACTCAGTTGACCAGCGGAGACCTGCAATGGCGCAGCATCAGCTGGCGCAATGGTTGCCAACTGCGGCAGTTGTGCGAATCGCTTCGTGGCCCAGATCTCAGCAAGGCGAACGAAAAAGTATGAAAATATGACAGGCCAAAGCACCAGCAGGGTGATGTCTCGGCCGAGGTTGAAGGTAAGACCGGCGCTAACCATGAACAACACCAGGCGCAACAGCGATTTTCTTTGCTCCCACCAGCGAATGAGCAGCCCAGTCCAAATCGCCATCAGTATGCCGGCTGCTACTGGACCAAGGATTTGGCCAAAGTTCAAAACGCCGCCGCCGATCATTCCGGTGGCAACAGTCGTGTTCACACCCAGGTCCCCTTCGTCACTCTCGAACCCGCGCCACATCGCGTAGTCAATTCCGAGCAACGGCTTTGAGGGCCAGATCGCGCGCGGAACGAAATTCAGCAGCTCATTCAAATATCTTGCGCCGTACGCCGGAGACGTCTCACCGGAATCGAGGTAAGCGTTCACAAAGCAAAGCTCCTCGATCATGTTGAGCCCGCTTTGTCGCAAATCTTCATCGACAAGCTCGTACGGATTCTTAGCAGCCAGCAACTCTCTGAAGCCAGTGGCGCGAAACGCCGTCACAAACCTGAAACCTTGATCCAAGCAGACGAACGCCACCGCCAGAATGGCGACTCTTACAACGAGCGGATGACGACCATAAAATAGATATGTGATGATAAGGGGCAGGACTGCTGCAAGGAAGTGGCTACGCGCTCCCGCGAAAAAGAAATACGGGAGCGTAATGGCAAACATTGCCCCGGCGAGCAACCGCCAGGCAATACTGCGCTGGAAAAATATCAGGACGCCCAGGAACGCTGTTACGGCATTAAACAGATAACCTCCGAAGGAGATCAGAAATCCGCTCGCCGAACTTGACACTGCACCACGCCCCCACATCGTCTCGCCACCACGGCCATCGAGCGGAAGTACAGCGCCCATCACATCACCGTTCATTCGATAAATCCCGATCAGAAAAAGCAGGAGCCAAATCGCACCGGCGGCAATTAAAATCTGCTCAGGAGCAAGGCGCGTATCAAAAATGCCGGAACTCCGACAGCGCACTATCCAACGTGTTACAGCCGGTGTGAAAACGCGGAACCCGATTAAAAACAATAGTACCTGTCCATAACTTTGGCCTAACAAGAAGGGAGGGAGGTAATCATATTCCTCCGGGTTAAGAAAAGGATCGACGAAATACCATGCGAAAACGGTTACGTAGATGACAATCGCGATCCCAAAGCTGTCTCGCTTCAGCAGCTTGACGCAACTTTCCACCGTTAAGATCAGCAACGCTGCGGCAGCCAGATAGAACGTCAACTCATTGGTGACCATGGAGCAGAAAACCGAGGCGCTGAGTATAATCCACTCAGGAGTAAAATCTAAGATTATTTGGCCAGTGTAAGTTCCTGGCGGAACACAGGGCTACGCCCTGTGCGGCAGCGGCAGTTGCGCTCCGCTGCCTTCCGTTCGCTCAAAGATGTCCATCGCAAGCCTGTACGCTGCTTTTGTACATGCTTAAGTTTTAGGCTGATTCTACTCGCATCTGACTCCTCCTGTCTCCTGACCCTGATTGCTCTTTCTCGACTGCGCATGCGGCTTCCCTGCTCGGAGAGACATGCCCCACTACACTGAGTCCTGACTTCTGATCTCCTAAACCTGACTCTCGGACTTCGCTAACTGTTGCCAAAGGACTTTAGCGCCTCCACCAACCGTTCGCCGTAACGCGCCCATGTGTAATCGCGCGCCTGTTCGCGCGCCGCGCGCGACAGGCGCTCGCGTTTTTGCCGATCTTCAACGATCTCGGCAATCGCGTTCGCCAACGCTTCGGCATTCCGGGATGGCACGATCCGTCCCCCAATGCCATCGCGCACAATCGACCCCGCCTCTCGTGTCGTTACAACTGGAACGCCACAGGCCAGCGCTTCATACGTGGCTTCCGCCGAGCCTTCTGCCAGCGACGGCAGCACAAACAGATCGGCGGACGCGAACTCGCGGGTCATTCCCGCGCGCGGAACCCGGCCGAGAAACGTCAGGTAACGACACTGTCTCTGGTTCGCGACCGATTGTTCTACATCGCCGGCAATTCGGAATTCATAATGCAACCCGCGCTCGACAAGTTTTTCCGCGGCCATTGCGAGATAATGGATGCCTTTGCGCAAATCCGCCGTTCCTGCAAAGAGAATCCGGCCACGCACTGATTCATTAACTACAGAAAGTATTTCCGGATTTACGCCGTAAGGCACGATCGCCGTGCGTTCGCTTGGGAATCCAAAGTTGCGAACCAGATCATCGCGCACCCATTCCGAGGGGCAGATCGCAAAATCCGCGTCCGCGCGCGGCCCGCCCGAGGATTCAAACCCGCGGCACACGGCGGCGTAGTCAGGTACGTTTTCTTCCCATCCGGGGAACTTCTTTCTCTCCTCTGTGAGGATGCGCTCAGTGGTGAGCGCGAGATAAATCTCTGATACCACAATGAGTCCGCGACGTTTTCCTTCTGCAAACAGCGGCCCGCATTCCCCCAGCATCGAGTACATATGGGTGGCACTGCCAAAGCCACGCCGTGCCATCGCTCTGCCGAGCGCATCGGAAAAGCGGACATCCTCACGACACGCCGCAGCCGGATCGCGCGCGATGATTACTCGGCGAAACACATGAGGCAGGGTGATCCCGGGAAACGTCGTTGTCTTTGCTCGAATGTCGAAGGGCAAACGCCGTCCGGCCAACCGGCGCGCAGATTTGCCAACAAGTGGCAACGTCCCGGCAGCGGAAACAACGGCGCCAAGACCAATATCACCCGCCATGTCAGTATAGAAACGCTCAAGCATCTCGGCTTTTTGCAGAATAGCCGGAACCGCATAACCGCGTCTCGCGCCGACCTGAGCAACGATAAATTTCATCAAATGCTGATACGAAAGACGGTGCGTTGAAAGCCGAAAACGGGCGTCTGTGTAATTTCAGGACAAGCGAAGCCAGCGTTTGTAACCTGCCCACGAAACGGCGCGGCGTTTTCTCAGACAATATGGGATCCCAACCAGTGCTTGCCACCACCACAGCGGTTCGCGAATTACCCAAGACCAGCCCCGTTTGCACGCGTAACGGAATTGCGAGGAGACACGCCACGCGACCATTCCTAGTGCGAAGGGAAAAGGACAGCCAATCAGGGTGCTCCACAATTCGTTGCGAGCGTGGCGATGATGGTTCCGCATTTCGCTGCGCACTTTGCCCGAATAATGATGACGGATCGTGATAACCGGAGAAAAAAGCACGTCATAGCCCGCCGCCACACATTGCAGGGCGTAGTCCGGCTCTTCATACATGTGGAAAAATCGTGGCTCAAACCCGGGCAGCTGGAGATAAGTGGATCGGCGCAGGACCGCGCCGGAGTTGGCAAACGAACGCGTCAAATGTTCCGGGCCGAATTCTGTTTGCGAAAGCGTTTCGGGATATTCATCGCTTCGCTGTGGAAAGTGAAGAACAGCCAGTTTTGGTTTTTCCTCAAAGAAACGACTGATGAGCGCGATGCAATCCATCTGCTCCGGGTAGCTGTCGTCATCGAGGGCGAACACAAGATCCGCCCTCGCCTGCCGCATCATAACATCCCGACAAGCAATAGATCCGCGCGCGTTCTTGTTTATGATCACTGTTGCGTGCGGAACGTGCCTCCGGATTACGTTCATTGTGTCATCTGCACAGCCGTCGGCTGTGATCAACACTTCAGCAGGCGGCGGATTGAGCGCGGCAATTATTTCACAGGTACGCTCTAAAGCCTCAGCGCGATTGCGCGTTGTGATCATGATTGAGCTAGTCAATTGCCCGCTTCAATTTTGCTGGGTTTTTACCAACGACTCCTTTAAGGCGAACGTGTCTTGATCGCTCTCGATCCACCAGTACTCCCTGTCGTTCAACAACTGACGTGATGCCAGGCGTTCGGCTTTGCTCAGATGCAGCGACTCGAAGTTGAGCACCTGAGGCTCCACACCCGCATCAAAAAACCACTTTAGTATCTGATAATCCATGCCCTCCGTGTCCACCTGAAGGAGATGGAGGTGCTCACCATGAAGCATCTTGAGCAGGGAACCGACGGAGACAGAGGGTACTTCGATGTCGCGAACTTCTTTCGCATCCGATCCAAATCGACGGTGATGTTGAGCGATCAGGCTTGCCTTCGGCGAATTGCCCGACCCGGGCAGGTAAAGTTTTACCACACCATCGTGCTCTGCCACTGCGGCATTGATCAGAGAGACTCTTGGATTAGTCGCATAACGCTCTACCAAACGCTGGTATGGAATTTTTTGCGGTTCCAACAAGATCGCCGAAACGTTTTCGTTTTGAAGAATCTCCAAAAGTGGATCGCAAGCATGTCCGTCATAGGCCCCAATTTGGAGGACACGAATTGTTTCCTTTCGCCTTGCCCGTAAGAGAGCGAATCCCAAGACAAGGAGATTCCCATGGAGCTCTGGCCAGCGGTAGTCGCGCGCTAGTTTATAGCCACACGTTCGAAACAAGCGTCCGAGTTGGTACCTGAGGTTAATGGACATTTCGGTCTCTTAATTTGGCGCTTACTATCTCATGGAGCTTTGCAAACACTTTTAGATCGTCAGTATCGGCCAAAATTCCGGACTCAAGCCATGCATCGTTCACGGAGCGGAACTTCGTTTGGTCCTGATCGAGAGCAAATTCTATAGTGCGGCGCGACGAAAACCCGAACTCAGCGGGATCAATAAACTTGGCATGAGAAAGAATCCCGTTTTTCACGGTGGCGTGAGCATGATATACGGGGATGCATCCTGCTCGCACGGCATTAACGAATTTTTCAGTAAAGTAGTAGGGTTCGGTGCAGTTCTCCAGGCAGACAGCAACCTTGTAGCCGGACAAAAACCGGATGTTCTCTTCGCTGTAAACATCAGCGCTGGGAGACGCTTTCCCCGCATAATTGTCCGGCGGCCTCTGAATCCAGAGCTTCGGAAAATGGCGAAAGCTCGCCCATGCGTCGGGCTTGCCGAATAACTCGACGCGCCGGTCTAATATCATCCGATTCCGGAGGCGGAAGTGAGACTTAAGGAACCAAAGGCGTCCTCCGAAATTGTTGACGGTGGCAACTGCGGCATGCCTTACCGCGGCCAATCGCGGCCGCGACAAGCTTCCACCATAGGTAGGATGCAGGATGCGGTGAGTTGCGTCCGGATGCGCGTAGTAAGCCCGTTCCGAAGCGTCAAGCTCTCGAACAAGCCGCTTCCCAACAGGATGCGAGTGGAAATGGGGATGCCAGGAAGGTTCAATCGTGAACCAGAGCTTCGGGCCGTCGAACCTGAGCAGTTCGTCACTTGGATCGTACAACACAAGTAAAGCATCGGCTTCCGCGAGAGGCACGCGCGGAGAGTAGAGGATGGCGCCGAGCCGAAAATCTTCCCATGAATCAGTCTTGAACTGTTGCGAGACAATTCTACAGCTGTATTTCGTCTTCGTATTCAGGATCGCCCCGCCTCCGTATCGACCAGTTTGTCCGAACTGGCTTAAGGCTTCCACGAAATTCCATCTTCGCTTTGCTGCCAACTGACACGACAATTCAGCCCAATGTCAACCGCCCAACGGCAGCGCGGCGGGCTTGACCCACATCACGTCGGTAAAAGCGGCTCGCCCCAACTCATCTTTCGTACACGGATAGATGTCGAACAGGGCGAAACCCAGCTCCTCCACCATCGTTTGATTCAGTTCGCACAAGCTCGTCTGATTCTCGTATTGAGGGAGGATACAAATCTCGGTATAAAACGCAGCTACCCGCTGGGCCAAGGTCTTCTTTCCGCCCGCCACCAGGAGGCGCTCGGCGCCTTGGATGTCAGCTTTGATCAGCAGCATCCCATTGGGCTCGAATTTGGCGGCCCAATCATCGAGCGTCATCGCTTGCACCTGCAGCTGCGACAGATGCTGCTGCACCGGATCGTATGGCGATTGGCCGGGAGCCAGATTGTCCAGCAGCGAATTAGTCTGCTCGCCGACGTTCAGGTGAAAGCTGACAATCCCGGTGGTGTCACCAAGTGCTATTTCATGCACTTGGACGTTTGGCCGTCCGTTCATCCTGCGGCGCAGCACCGCGGCGCTGTCTGGTGTAGGCTCGAAGGCATGAATCTTTGCTCCCGGCGCGTAATCCAACAGCTTGTCCACGGTGTAGCCATGATGGGCGCCGATGTCCAGAATCGCCGCAGGCTTAATTTTTCGATAGATCTGGCCCATGGAATCGTACCCATCGGGCATATTGACCAGGTCCTTGACACGGTGGACGATATGCCGCTGAATGCGGCTGGTCATGCGATTGCGGGACAGAATGTGGTGGAGCAGGCGAAGCATCGCGGCGGACTATACGGCGGACTATAATATGCCATCCGAGAGCGTCAAAGTGATGTGACAGGAGGCCTTGCGGCTGGCCTAGTGGATAAAGGAATGGCTCTTTTCAACCCGCTCGATCACCCAATTTGTTTCGCCCACCCCCTGCGAGTAGCTTCCACGGCAAGCGCGCGCTTCTGGATGGAGCACATTCCTTTTGGCATGTTCCTTGTGGACGTGCTGCGGCCCAGAGTGCTCGTTGAGCTGGGTGCCTTCTCAGGAGTGTCATTCTGTGCCTTCTGCCAAGCTGTGAAGGAACTGGACACCGGCACGCGCTGCTACGCGGTTGATACCTGGCAGGGGGACCCACATAACGGCTACTACGGCCCTGAGGTATTGAGCGAGCTCAAGAGCCATCACGATCCTCTCTATGGCGGCTTTTCCCGCCTCATCCAGTCCACTTTCGATGAGGCGGTGTCTCACTTCGAGGATGGCTCGATCGATTTGTTGCATATAGACGGCTTCCATGTCTATGAGGCGGTCAGGCACGATTTTGAAATGTGGCTGCCGAAGATGAGTGATCGGGGCGTGGTACTCTTCCACGACATTAACGTCCGCGAATTCGATTTCGGTGTGTGGAAATTGTGGGAAGAAATCATGCCGCGCTATCCTCATTTCGAGGCCAACTGGGGTCAGGGCCTTGGCGTTCTCGCTTTGGGTAAGCAACAACCCGATCTGCTAAGATTCCTGTGTAACTCCCCTGAGGGCGAGCTAACGGAGGTTCGCGACTTCTTCTGCCAACTGGGGCTGCGGCTGGAGCTAGCCCGCGAGCGTGACGAGTTGACTGCCAAGCTCCAGGAGCAGTCGAACGTCATTGGCAGCTTCCAACACAGCCTTCCTATGCGCTTTCTCCATATCTGGTCGCGTGAGGGCTTAGGAGGTGTCGCGCACCATGCCATCGGCAAGCTATCAGTCATGAGCCGTCAGCTATCGATTGGCAGACACCATCGCAGGACTGAACGTGATAACCGACAAATGAACGTTCGACCGATAGCGTTTTACCTCCCGCAATTCCATCCTATCCCCGAAAACGACAGTTGGTGGGGCGAGGGATTCACCGAGTGGACCAACGTATCCAGAGCCACACCCCTTTTCTCTACGCATTACCAGCCACACGTCCCTGCCGACCTCGGTTTCTATGACTTACGCCTACCCGAAGCGCGCCAGGCCCAGGCAGACCTGGCAAGGGAGTATGGCATCTATGGCTTTTGCTACTACAGCTACTGGTTTAACGGCAAGCGCCTTCTGAGTCGTCCTTTCCTTTCGTGATAAGAGATATATCAAGATGGGGGATAGGCCGCTGTTCCTCGTTTACCGAGCGAGAAGCATCCCTGACCCTGTGAAAACTACCTCTATCTGGCGGGACGAAGCCCGTAAGCTGGGCTTTAGGGGATTATACTTGTGCCGCGTGGAGAGCTTCGCCGAGGAACACCAGCACCCGGCCTGCCTGGGCTTCGATGCCTCGGTGGAGTTTCAACCCGACTGGTCATCCTTCCCAGCCTTAACTACGCCATTGCACCGGGGCAAAGTGTGGCAGGGCCTTACCCGATGGGGTTTGTCGAGCAAGGCTTACCAGCAGAACGACGTCTATAGCTACGAGCGCGTGGCAGAGTTGATGCGCCGCAGAGACCTGCCGCCTTACAAGAGGTTTCCCTGCGTTACCCCCGGCTGGGACAATAGTCCACGACGCAAGCACGGAGCCATTATCCTGAGGGGATCCACTCCGAAGCTTTACCGACGCTGGTTAGAGGCGACTCTTGCTAGGTTCGAGCCGTACGGTCCTGGAGAGAACCTGGTGTTCATCAACGCTTGGAACGAGTGGGGAGAAGGGAATCACCTTGAACCTGACAAGCGGTGGGGCCGGGCATATTTAGAAGCCACTCGCAGGGCGCTACGTGGGACATGAAAAGTAATGAGACGGAACCCCTCAAGACGCCAGCATTACCAAAACTGGTAGAGTTCTGACTTTCACGATGATAGTGGATTACAAAGCATGGAGAACGTAGGACACTCACGGCGCCTCTACCTCGATCTGATGAAGCGGTGCCTTGTGAACATGATCTATCCCCAGTCTGAGGAGGTGCCGTCACCCGCAATCACGGCTGGCTTCCGCGGTAGATTGGCGCGTGCGCTGCTGAGACTACCAAGTAGCCCTCAGGTTTGGCCATCCCTTCGCGACGCTCAGGGCAAGCTCTTGACCTTGAGCACAGCAAACCGCATGGAAGGCCGCATTTGGCCTCTCGTTGCGCACACAATGATCGGTCTGAAGCGCCTCGATAATCTGGAATTCTGTATCGAACAAGTAGTCACTAATGGAGTGGTCGGAGACCTCATCGAGACAGGGGTATGGCGCGGAGGGGCTGCCATCTTCATGCGTGCCGTGCTCAAGGCCTATGGCGTGACCGACCGCTACGTATGGGTCGCTGACTCATTCGAGGGTCTGCCGCCACCGGATGCGGGCAAATATCCGTACGACGCCGGGGACACCTTGCACGGAGCGAGAGAGCTTGTCGTTTCACTCGAACAGGTAAAGGCCAACTTCGAGAGGTACGGCCTGCTGGACAACCAGGTGCGTTTCCTCAAGGGCTGGTTCCGCGATACCCTGCCCGGTGCGCCCATAGAGCGCCTGGCAGTGCTGCGATTGGACGGCGACATGTACGAATCGACCATGGACACGCTGGTCAACCTGTACCCAAAGGTGTCGCAGGGGGCTACGTCATCGTTGATGACTACGGCGCCATCCCCGCCTGCCGCCAGGCAGTTAATGACTACCGTTCGGCCAATGGCATCACGGAGGAGATACGCAATATAGACTGGACCGGCATTTTCTGGCAGAAGGGCAATTAGCTATCCGCTAAACAAAAAACGTCCGTTTCCATTTCCTCCACTTTATAACCGGCAAGCTCCATCATGATTTTCGCAGCCTGCCGATCCTGGGCGGTCAAATGCTTCTGCTCAAAAAGCACGATACGCGGGCGAAGAGTGGTGAAATCGAATTGGCGTAAAATGACGTAGTCCAATCCTTCACAATCGATCTGGAGGAGATCAATCTTTTGGACGTTATGGCGCGATAGTAACGCACCCACGGTTAAGCACTCCACCGAATCCTTCTTCACGGCCGAATGCAGCTCGGGATTAAGATGTTTGATTACGTGAAGTCGGTCCAAGCTGGCGACGCCTCGCACCCAATCCAGATTGCCAATTCCGATTCCTTTTAAAGCGTTTTCGTCCACGTAATAGATGTTTGCCGTCTGCGAAGAGGCGGCTACTGCAGCCTGCTCAATGGCAAAACGGCCGCACTTTCCATAATTCGCCCTAAGCATTGCGGCGTACATTGGAATGGGCTCGACCAAAATCCCACGATATCGCGCGTCAGTAAGCAGTAGAGTAGCAAGGGGGTCATTTGTTATGCCGTCGTTCGCGCCAATTTTGAGAACAAAAATGTCTTGGTAATCCTTGAAGGCAGCTTCCGTTTGAAAAAGGATGCCCGGGCGAAAGACACAGTACGCCCTTCTAGCAATCTTGTGAAAACGAGGAAATCGTTCGGTGACTTTGGATATTCTCAGGACGAGCGCAGCGAAATTCATGAGACCTCCTAGTCTCCCATTTGATCAAAGTAACGCGCGAAGCGGCCTTTCACTTTGCCCAGGAGAACGCGTGTTTCTTCATTCATAATGGCCAGCCAAGCTCCGAGACTAGAGCGCCGACGACGATGATGCTCCAAGCGAGCGATCGTAAAAGGGCGTGAGAAAGCCTTCGGATCAAAGAGAAGAGGCTTGCGTCCGCAGAAGTGAGCTACGCGCGGGCGTCGAATTTTCGTCGGGAAATGCCAGCCTGCGCCAAGACAGTCGTGCATTAGCTCCTCTTTTCCGTGATGATTCCAGATATGCTGCAAGTTGGACATACCAATCCTGATTTCTCCGCGTCGTGACATCGAGTGAACAAAATAATTTAGAAGCGGCTGCTCAGAAAAATCACCAAACAATCCAGTTGTCTCCTTCCCCCACAACTCCGCTTCCATCCACTTTTCGAACGGGATAACATTCCGTTTGCATGCGAAGGCGCCGGAAGAAAAATACGCGTTTCCACGCCACTCAAACTCGGGATCAAAGCGCCTAAGCTTTTGCGGATCAAAGTAAAAATGCGCCAGCCAACCTGGGACCTCCCGGGCATCTGGTGGGATGGAGATCTCGCTCCAGAAAATCTGAAAATCGACGTCTGTGCGGACCTGTGGAGTAAAGTCTCCCCAGACAATCGCGTCCGAATCCAGCCAGACGTAAAACTCGAAAGGGCCCTCCCACATCGCGGCGAGCTTGGCGCGACCATTCCCACCTACGAGAGTCCGCATTTGTTGGGAAGGCAGTTCTGAAACGCGCAAAACCCTCAAATCGTATTCTTTCGCCAGATCCGAAACATCAAACTCGCCGTCTACAATGAGGCACACTGGAACATCGGGACAGTAATGCCTCATGCTTGCCAGCGTGGCTTGAACCATGAACTTGTCTCTCGCATGGCAGCCAGTCACAAAACCAAACGGCGCTTGCACCTTCACAATACAAGAGCTGACTCTTTGCGCTCTGCGTTCTCACGAGACAAAACGCACTCTCGATAGATTCCTTCGAATAGAGCGGAGAAAGAACTCAGTTGGTTGCGAACGCGCACTGTCTCACGACCAGCCGCCCCAAGCATCTCGCGCAGTTGCGCCGAATTTCGCAATTTCATAATCGCCTCGACCAGTCCCGCCCCATCTTGGGGTGCACATAGCATGGCTCCCTGTCCCTCAGGCGCAGCTTCTGGAATTCCGCCTACTCGAAAGGCCACCACTGGTGTTCCGCAAGCTATCGCTTCGACCAGCGTCATGCCATACGTCTCCATTTGCGACGCACTGACAAATACATCCGCTGCTGTAAGGAGCCGCGCCAAGTCATGTCGGTCGCGAATGCCACCCGTAAACCGCACGTCCAAACGGTCCGGAACCGGCACCGCCCCGTTGCCGAATGCCAAAACGATTACGCCAGCCAGATTTGGCAAATGGGACAGTTGCTCGAATAACCATGGCACATTCTTATTCGCATCCGTCAGCGACGCGCCACCCGTAACGATGACAAACGCACCTGCGGGCAAGTCGAGGTACTTTCGGCACAGGCTCTTGTCCTGCGGCCTAAAAACGGTCGTGTCGATTCCAGGCGGAATTACTCGCACACCGCCGCAAGTTTTGGCAATTGGGCTTCGACCGGCGATTTCGGCGAGCCAATGGCTGTTAGCTACCAAACGCGCTCTGCATTTGTGATAAGCGCGCAACTTTCGCGACTGCTCGTCCGCTGCAAGAAATCGGTTCGCGGGCCATCGCAAGATCGGGCATGGCGTACAGGTATCGCTATAAAGATCGCAGCCGCGATAAAGGAAGCAGCCGCCAGTCACATGCCACATATCGTGGATGCTGATGACGACGCCCATTCCGCGCGGCAGTTTCTCCAACCATCTCGGAACATCAAACCAGTCCGCTACGGTATGCAGATGTACAACATCAACGTCTGCCAATTCTTCAGGACCAGGCGGTAACAGCAGTCGCCGGGTCCCATGCCACGGCTCGCGAGACAACGACACTGATGCCCGGCGAATCAACCGATTCAGAAACAATCGGCCACCTTTAGCCGCCGCATTTTTGCAAAGCACACGGCTCTCAATCCCTCGCTCCGCTAATGCTGTGGAAAGAAGCGCCGCGTACTCGTAACTGCCGCCGGAGGGATGAGTGTTGAGATGCAATACTCTCATGTTGCTGACTTAAAAGCGGCGAATTTGAACTTCACACCTTGAATTTCCCGGGCGCGCCTATGATGAAGGCGACGGCGGCGCGGCGCGTTGAGAATATAATAGAGCCAATACCGCGCCGCTTTCTGATATCCCGCACATTGTTCTTTTTGTCCGGCCATTTTATAAAAGAAGGACACCACCGGAAAAGCAAGCGCTCGAAAAGGTGCAAGCGCATTGCGAAAGAATTGTTGCCGCCGCGATTTTTTGAAAACTGCCATTTGTCGATTCACAGGCGACCCCGCATCCGCGGCAAATCGTTCAAACAACATCTGGGCCGGGCCCGGTATTCCACCGAGCCACGGCGCCGACCGCGTGTAGTGAAGCACGCAGTCCAGATCGTTGTCGTCCTGCTCATCAAAACGCCACGCGGCTCGATTCCAATGCTCGGGCAACGCGGCAATTCGGTCGTGAAGCAGAAAATTGATGGCCGACTGATCCCAAAAGCGATAGTGTCCCTTCCAGTCCCTGAAAAATTCGAGAGACTGCTTAGTGAAATTCTGCTTCCTTAGTTCGTCCAGGTTTAAGAGCACTACGCCCGCGTTAAAGTAGCGCCCATCGGCTGGCAGACTCATGGCGGCCGCTATCGCACGCGAGTCGTCCCCAAGCATCGGCGTCTCGGAGTCAGGAACTGCGGCGAGAGCTTTGCCGGGAGGCAATTCAAGATCGAAAAGCTTGGCGAGATCGCGGACAACTAGCACGTCGCAGTCAAGGTAGATCAAACGCGGCACATTCAAAAGCTGTGGCAGTAATGTGCGGCAATAAGTCATGTGCGACTTGCCGGGGCCGAGTGTCGCCTTGCTAAAGACCGATGGATCGACCGTCACAAACTCCAGCCGGACGCATTGGCCAAACTTTTCAATCAATCGCGAGAGAGCGCTCCTTGATTGTGGAGAAAGACCGCCATCGAGCACCTTTAAGTCCACTTCTCTCGTTGAGTCCAAGTGGCTTAGTGCGCTCGCCACCGCGCAATAGAGTCCGGGGAAGTAGCGTTCGTTGCTGGCTAAGGCAAGGACAACTGGTTCCATCAAATTCACTTTAAAGATGAGCCGCCGATGTGAGGTTGAATTTGACTGTTTTCGCAGTGACGCGACAGCGGTACTGTACGTCGAGTCTTTACACCACGTCGAACGACTCTGTTACAGACGTGTTCTTCACGCACGCTGCGTTCCTCTTGTTGCCGCTAAGCGAAAGTTTTCGAGCCATAGCTTAACCAGCTCGAGTTCTGCGGATGGAAAGACTCTTGCAGCAACCAACGCTTCATAGCAGCGGTGGAGATTGTCGCTGATTTGCGCTTCACCGCTCCCCAGTTGTAGCCGCGAAAGGACATTGGCAATTTCTTTGTTTCGCGTGTAGCCCGGTACTTCGTCTGCAAAATCACGGTCAAGATCGTGCTGATTGCGATCCTGAAATACTTCGGGCGCATGAAACGTAATTCCGTACCCGAGCTCCCAGAGGCAGCGCTGGGCGATAAAACTTTTCCAGATGTCGCACGTCCGAAACGAGCAGTAACTTGGAAGGTATAACAATGGATACGCTATCGGCCACCACCACGTGCTCTGGGTATTGAACGGGCACCAGTTTCCCGCCTCCAGCACAACCGGCGCGCCATTGCTGAACGCGAAATTTCGGTCAAAGATTAGTCGCCACACCGCGTCCACATCTGGCGAACCGTTGGCCAGTCCCTGTTGGATCGGACTACGCATTGCTGCAACCATTCTCGTTTCAGGCGCCTCCGAGCGAACCTCGGACAGCGGGAAGCCGCGGGGCCAAATCAGCTCTTTAGTGAAGTATCGGTATGCATTTACCCATCGTCCATTTGTCGGACCGACAGACCGAGCAGCGGCCACGGACTCGGAACGAAGCTGCCATGAATCAAGCGGGGCGTTGTCGTCGTCAGTTTCATAAAGGAAATCTGCCCCGGCAGCAATCGCATGAAGATAAGCAACATTTTTGCGACTGTAAGAGCCAACCGGCAATTTCCGGGCCAAGTCAAACTCGCTCGCGTGCTGGTCGGCCAGTGCTAAAAAATCAATTCGACAGCCTTCAGCGAAATGTTGGCTTTGGAAATGCGCCGGGCCTTGTTTATCGCCCGCTACGACCAGTAAGCCTCCACATTCCGCCAGCTTCTCAACAAGTTTAACAACTCCGCGTGTCGGTTCCTGAATTGTGGTGATTACAGCGGCAAACATTTCGCAAACTAGATAACTGAATTTAACGCTTCCATGAATTGCTGCTGCAAACCGGCTGGCGAAAATTCTGTTTCGTACGCGCGCCGTACTTGGGCACCGAGTTCCAGTTGCAATGCTGCATCTCTCTTTAAGTGCGCGAGCGCAGCCAGCAACGCGCGAGCATCGGGGTCCGTTACACAGAGCGCAGCTCTACTCTTTTTCGCCCACTGCACCACGGCAGATGATTCCGGCGCCCAGATCACAACTGGCCGGCCGGCGCGCGAGTAATCGACGAGCTTGGTTGCGAAACATGTTTCCGTACGGCGCCGCTGTGCTGCATCAAAAAACATTACAACCAGGTAGGCGTCGAACGAACCCAACCAGTCATCAAAGCTTGGTCCGGGTTCGAAATCGTGCAGTAGATGACGGTTTCTCATTTCATGCATTAGCGCTTGCGGCCATCGCGGGCGTCCTCTGAATTCGATTCGAACATCCCTCTGTTTGACTGCTAACTGAGCCAGGTCAGCCAACATATCGCTGTAATCAAACATGTTGCCACTATAGCCAACGCGAAACTCGCCAGCCGAATCCTGGCACTTTAATGTCCTGATTGGCTCAGCATCTGGAATCGGGAATATAACGCGGGCGTTGCGATGTGAACCCAATGCTTTGAGCATTCCTTCGCTGATGCACAGGCTGAGATCCGCAGATCGATGAAGCTGGAGAAAGCGCCGCTCCAGTTGCCTGCGTACTGGCGTATGAACCCAGGCAATGTCGGGCCACCAGTCGTCGAATCTCACAATCAATGGCAGTCGGTGCCGCCTCGCATAGCGTTGCGCCACCCAGCAGCCGCTGCCGTATGCGAGTGTCAAAACAACTGTCCGCGCCCGAGCAAGCGGAGCGACAAGGCGTTTCTCTAATGCCAGTGTGGTGTGCATCAGGTAATCGATGTCACCTGCCCATCGTCGCGCCGGCGTTCGCATGAGCCGTGGGATAATCTTAGAGTGAAAAGAGCCGTGGACAATCTCGTGATGTTCAGAGGGCAGGATGTGCAGTTGAATGCCGCGCCGGTTGACCAAATGTCGATGCAGCGTCACCGCAGCAGCCGTACTTTTCTCGGGCCGGACCGAGGAGATGACAATCACGTTAATTTCGTCCATTGACCAACTCGGTTATTTTCTGAACGAATATGTTCTGCAAGCGATCGGGATTGAACAGGGTTTGATGCAGTTGGAGCGCTTCCTTTGAGAGCTTCTCACTTAGCGTTGAGTCCGCAGCGATTTGACGGCAAAGGGAAACTACTGCGTCGGCGTCACTGCTGGAGACGACCGCAGCTCCGCCATGCTTTCGAGCGACACGAACCGGCGTGCAGTACTCCGGCCCCCATAGAATCACGGGTTTTCCAAATGCGACGTAGTCCAGGAATTTAGTGGTGAAACTCGTGCGCATGAACAGTTCATGTTCCTCCTCGAAGCTCATCACAACCAGCAGGGCGTCGGCGCTGGCTAGCACTTCCGCGGCTTCTTCTGGTGGCTTGAAGCCGAGATAGGTGCCGCTTGCCCGTGTCCGCTCGAGAGTTTGCTTGGGCCAGTCCGCATCCGGTCCGACTACAATGATTTCCACGTCGTTCGTCGCTTCGATTTTTTCGATCAGCGAGCATAGCGTTCGTCCGTAGAAATTTCTCACTGCGCCGACATAGACCAGGCGAAATTTCCCATTGGATCGCGGCCAGGAGTTTTCCACGGGCACGCGATAATTTCCCGGCATGGGATAAATGACATGGCCGTTCGGATGCGGGCCTAGCATCTCCTGCATGCCATCGCTGGTGCAAAAAGCCAGATCACATGCGGCGTAAAGTTCTCGGTACCGGCGGCTCAGGATTCCTCGCGTCCACTTGTGACCGTAGTGACCTTTCGTTACCGGAAACCAGTCGAGGAAAAGCCCTGCCAGCGGCAAACCATGCCGTTGCGCGGTTTTTCGAGCGATCTGACACAACCCACATTCTGCAAGAGTAAGGACTACGTCCGGTTTGAAATGTTGCACCGCTTCTTCCAACGCGCCATTGGCTGTCAGCGGCCAGATGAAATTTTCGTAGTCCGTGATCCATGGAGCCAAGCGCGGACCGAATCGGCTCTTTCGCAGTCGATGAATCAGATACGGCAGTCGTAGAGGAGTATGCACCAGAAGGCCGTCCTCAAAATCAGCGTTACTGGCCACGTGCAGTTTGAATGGATTTCCCTCCACCAGATGCCGGTGCATGACGATGCGCACGCCACAATCGTTCTTTGGCGGAACAATGCTTACCAGCAACACCCTCGGCTTCTCCATCTTAGTGTTGTGTAACTGGTATGGCTTGCCAATCGCCGCAACGAGTTTGGGTGAATTTCAAGAAGCGAGCGAAGTGCCTGTATTCTTTGCGATACTGGCCGAGCGAGCGACGCGGAAATTTGCTCAAAGAACTGCGGCCCGAAGGGTTGAGTTGAAAACGGCCCGGCGCCGGCGTTGCGTCTCGGTCACAGGTCGCAAAGGACATGCTCCCTCGCCGCGCCTTGGCGGCGGGCCATTTTGAACTCAACGATTGGCAAGCCATACCAATTACACAACACTAACGAGTCCGTCGAAACCAGAAGCTGCCAGCCGACACGCCGGCCTTGTACGAGGGAAATGCCTTCATGAGCAAGTCCGGATATTTGATATGCATCCACTGACCGGCCCAGAGCACCTCGAATGTCGTATTGAAGCTCAGGAACGCCTGCAAGAGGTACTGCTCATTCCAGAATCGATGCCAATCAAGCACCCACTGCTTCGGATATTCCAGGGGCAGAAAGATGTCGTGCATGTGCACAACGACTCCTGGCCGGATGCGCGGCAAAACCTCCAGAAACAGAAATTCCACGTCGCTACCGATTTTGCACACGTGCGAGGAATCAATGAACAGAATATCGTTTTCGCCGAGCGATTGAAACTCACCAAGTGAAACCTCTTGAACAGGTACCCGCCAAAGCTCAACGCCGGATGGAAGCGCGGTTTCCAATTGCGCAGATGAGTACGGGTCAATGGCAATGAATCGGCACGGACATCCATCAATGCCGTTGCGACGTAATGCATCAGCAGCGAGGAGTGTCGAGAAACCGGACCCGATTTCGTACATCCGCCGCGGTTTCAAGAGACGGATTAGCCCGAAGAGCATTTCTGCGTCCACGGCCTCGAAAGCAACGTTTCCCAGGTAAAAATGAAACTCCGGTGTCGAAGCTCCTTTCGGGATGGCTGCGTATTCGTCCTTAAATCTGGCAACGATTTCTGAGAGCAGTTGCTTTTGCGCCTCTTCGCGCATATCCATGCCCGGCAACTCGCTAACGCGGTCCCAAAGCGAAACCGGCAAAA
>WNFT01001787.1_pt1 | contig 18219 bp, 15 predicted proteins | sample 5400191 | NCBI WGS metagenome assembly WNFT01 (sample SAMN13153359, study PRJNA577476) | soil metagenome | isolation source: 80 cm saprolite under Madrone tree | place: USA:California | collected 2016-06-14 | reverse complement strand
TTGACGCCGGTGTCGTAGCGCGCGCTCTGCGGACAATAGGCGCAATCCTCAGGACAGCCGCCGGTCTTGATAGAAAGCAGCGTCGAAATCTGCACCTCGTGAGCGGCGAAATATTTCCGCTGCAGCGACTGGGCGCGAAACATCAGCTCGTTGAACGGCAGCTTAAACAGCGCCCGCACCTCGGCGCGCGTCCAGTCATATCGGATGTCCCCGCTCATGGCGGCACTATCGCGAGCAGGTGCAAACAAGGCAAGGCATCACCCGAAGCGGCCGGTGATGTAATCCTCGGTGCGCTTGTTGGACGGGGTGGTGAAGATCTTCTCGGTATCGCCGAATTCGACCAGTTCGCCCAGGAACATGAAGGCCGTGTAGTCGGAGACGCGCGAGGCCTGCTGCATGTTGTGGGTCACCAGGGCGATGGTGTAGTCGAGCGAAAGCTCGGAGATCAGCTCCTCGATCTTGGCGGTGGAAATCGGATCGAGCGCCGAACACGGCTCGTCCAGCAAAATCACCTCGGGCTTGGTCGCGACCGAGCGCGCGATGCACAGCCTTTGTTGTTGCCCGCCGGAGAGCGACATTCCGCTGGCCCCGAGCTTGTCCTTGACTTCCTCCCACAAGGCCGCCCGCCGAAGCGCCGTCTCGACGCGCCCCTCCATCTCCGAGCGCGAGAGCTTTTCGTAGAGGTCGATGCCGAAGGCGATGTTGTCGAAGATGGTCATGGGAAAGGGCGTCGGCTTCTGAAACACCATGCCGACTTTCGCGCGCAAGAGATTGAGGTCCTGGCTGGGCGAGAGGATGTTCTCGCCGTCCAACACGACTTCGCCCTCGGCGCGTTGATTGGGATAGATCTCGTAGATGCGGTTCAGCACGCGCAACAGCGTGGATTTGCCGCAACCCGAAGGGCCGATGATCGCCGTGACCTTGTTGCTCTGAATATCGAGCGAGACGTCCTTCAGGGCTTGGACGTTCCCGTAATGGAAGGTGAGCTTTTTGATCGCGACCTTGATGAAATTTGGCCCGTTCGCAGCCATGCTCATCTCCGGTCCTGCGGCGACTCGAGAATGCGCGCCGTGATCGAGAGCACCAGGACGGCGAGGGTGATCAGCAGCGCGCCCGCCCAGGCGAGCCGGTGCCAATCCTCATAGGGACTCATGGCCATCTGGAAGATGGCAACAGGCAGGCTCGCCATCGGCGCGTTTACGTCCAAGCTCCAGAATTGGTTGTTGAGCGCAGTGAACAGCAATGGCGCGGTCTCGCCCGAGATGCGGGCAACGGCAAGAAGGACGCCGGTTATCATGCCCGCCTGGGCCGCGCGCCAGGTCACGCGCTTTATGACATGCGCCCGCGTCGAGCCCAGCGCTACGGCGGCTTCCCTAAGTGTGTTGGGCACCAGCAGCAGCATATTCTCCGTCGTCCGAATCACGACCGGAATGACGATGGCGGCAAGCGCGGCCGCGCCCGCCCAGGCCGAAAAGTGACCCATCGACAGAACCATGACATCGTAGATGAAGAGCCCGAGCACGATCGACGGCGCCGACAACAGGATGTCGTTGACGAAGCGCACGAAGAAAGCGAGCCGCGTGTAACGGCCATATTCGGCGAGATAAGTCCCCGCAAGAATCCCGATAGGCGTGCCCACGGCGACCGCCAGCGTGCCCATCATCAAACTGCCGGCGATGGCGTTGAGAAGACCGCCCATCGCGCCGGGCGGCGGCGTCGATTCGGTGAACAGCATGAGGTCGATGCCGGAAAACCCTTCGTAGAACAGCGTGCCCAGAATGATTCCAAGCCAGCCGAGTCCGAACGCCGTCGCCGCCACCGAGAGCCCGAGAAAAACCCCGCTCTTGATGCGCCGGCGTAGATAGCGGCCCTGGTTCATGACCGGCCTCCGGCCCGCCGTTCCAGGCGGTAGAGCATGTATTGCGCCGCCCCAAGCACCACAAACGTAACCAGGAACAGGATCAGACCAAGTTCAATGAGAGCCGGCTGGTAAAGGTCGCCGACCGCCTCGGTGAATTCATTGGCTATGGCGGCCGAAATGGTCGTACCTGGCGCGAGAAGCGAGCTCAAAATGCGGTGTGAATTGCCGATCACGAAGGTGACCGCCATGGTTTCGCCGAGCGCGCGCCCCAGCGCGAGCATCACGCCGCCGACGACACCGCTGCGCGCATAAGGCAGCACCACCTTCCATTGCACTTCCCAGACCGTTGCGCCTAGTCCATAAGCCGCCTCTTTTAAAACCGCGGGTACCGTTTCGAACACGTCGCGCGTAATCGCGGCGACGAACGGAAGAATCATGATCGAAAGGATGAGCCCGGCCGTGAAAATGCCGATGCCGTAGGGCGGACCGGCGAACAGACTCGATAGAATTGGAACGTTGGCGAAGGCCGCGATCAGAAACGGCATGACATGTTGCTGGAGAACAGGAGCGAGCACGAAGAGACCCCAGATGCCGTAAATGATGCTGGGAATGCCGGCGAGCAACTCGACAGCTACGCCGATCGGCCGGCGCAAGGAGCGAGGACACAGCTCAGTCAAGAAAATGGCGATGCCGATACCGATTGGGACGGAAATCAGCATGGCAATCGTCGAAGTAACGAGCGTCCCGTAAATTGGAGCCGCGGCGCCGAAACGTTCCGTCACCGGGTTCCACGCTTCGGTGAAAAGAAAACTGAACCCGAAGGCCTTGATCGCGGGCCAGGCGCCGTCGACGAGCGACCATATGATGCCGACAAACATCGCCGCTACGAACAGCGCGGAGGCAAGCGTCAGGCGCTTGAAGGTGCGATCGGCCTGATACGAACGGCGCACCCGTGCGGAGTTCAGCAGAAAGGACGCGTCCTCAGTCACGACGAGATCGACCATGGATGGCTCGGAGAGAAGGGCTCCTAAAAAATTGGGAGCGGGAAGCCGTTTCCGAAGGCGGCTATCCCGCTCCATATTCGCCAATATCCAGGCTTTTGCGAAGGGCCGACCGGAATCGACCGGGCTGCCCGCAAAAGATCAGCTGCCGCTGCTCCAGCCTTGGACCTGGTTCCAGCTTTCCATGACCCTCTGCTTTACCGCCTCGGGGAATGGCACATAGTCGAGGCTCGCGGCCATCGCATCGCCATTCTTGTACGCCCACTGGAAGAATTTGAGCGCTTCCTTGGTGGCGGCCTGATCGGCGGGCTGCTTGTAGACAAGAATGAAAGTCGCGCCCGCGATCGGCCAAGTGTCGGCTCCCGGCTGATTGGTAAGGACCGTGCCGAAGCCGTTGGCCGGGTCCCACGCCGCGCCCGCCGCTGCTGCGCCGAAGGCTGCAGCTGACGGACTGATGGTTTTACCCTCGCGATTGATCATTTTCGCGTAGGCGAGGCGGTTCTGAAGGACGTAGGCATATTCGACATAGCCGATGGCGCCTGACGTTTGTGCCACATTGCCGGCAACGCCTTCATTGCCTTTGGCGCCAATCCCAACCGGCCAATCGACCGCGGTGGCGACGCCGACGCGATCCAACCATTCCTTGCTGACCTTTGAAAGATAGCTCACGAAGATGAAGGTCGTGCCCGATCCATCGGAGCGATGAACCGTGGTGATGGCCTGGCTCGGCAGATTCAATGTTGGGTTCAGCTTTTTGATTGCCGGATCGCTCCAATTGGAAATCTTGCCCAGAAAGATGTCGGCAAGCGTCGGTCCGTCCAGCACCAATGCACCGGGTACAATGCCGCGAAGATTGACGATCGGGACGTCGCCGCCGATCACGGTCGGAAACTGGATCAGGCCGTAGCGATTGAGCTCCGCAACCGAGAGCGGCATGTCGGTGGCGCCGAAGGTCACAGTCTTCGACTCGATTTGCTTGATGCCGCCGCCCGAACCGATGGATTGATAATTCAACCCATTGCCCGAGACGCCCTTATAGGCGGCAGACCATTTCGAGTAGATGGGGAATGGGAAGGTTGCGCCCGCGCCGGAAATGTTTACGGCGAGCGCGGTGGTGGCAACCCCTATCGCGGCCAGACCCGCGACAAGACTGGTAAGAAGTCGGATCGAGAGCTTCATCTTATCCTCGCGAATAGAATGTTCAGTCAGCCCTTGCGTGGCTTAACTGATAGCGCCAGAGGCGCGTGTAAGGGATGCCACGGTTGAACGAAGCTTTTATGACAGCTTCGTTATCCGCCGGCCGACGCGGAAAAACCGGGGCTGTGGATGAAAAAGTGAAGGCGCAGGCATGGTTTCTGCCTGCGCCTTCCCTGGAACTTGAAAAGGACGAATTACGGCTTGGCGATGTGCCAGACCATGCCGCGTCCGTCGCCGCCCTTGTCGCCGGCGGCCTTGTCCATCACGAAATAATAGAGCGGCTTGCCTTTATAGGCCCATTGCTTGGAGCCATCGTCACGGGTGATGACTTTCCACTCGCCCATGTCTTTGTCGGCGGCTTCAGCCTTCAGCACCGGCCAATTGTTGAGGCAATTGGCGGTACAGGCCGACTTGTTGGCCTCCTTGTCATTGTCCCAGGTGTAAAGGGTCATGCCCTTTGCATCCGTCAGCATACCATTCGCCGCCTTGACGGACGCCGGCATTGCTTGTGCGAGGGCATAGCCGCTCGCGATCGCAAACACAGCCGACACAACAATTGTCATTGCTCGCATGAGTTCTCTCCTTGAAGTCGTTCTCGTTCGTGGACGCCGGGGCGGGGGGCCCCACGCGGATCCGAGAGTCTAATTAACACAGATTCACCTGCGCAAGCCATGGGATCCGAATGTCATAATTGAGCCAAAAATAGGCCCCCTTCCCAAATCGCGACCGAGTGATAGGCTAATTTGGGATTTGAGAGGGTCGAACGAAATGAAAACGGGACTCGGTTGGAACTTCACGGCGGCTTCTATTTCGCTGGCCTTATTGGGGATTCCAGGATTTGGCCAAGCGGCAGCGGCGCCGTTTACGGTGACTTCGGCTTCCTTTGCCGACGGCGGCATGCTGACCGTCAAGAACGCCGCTGACGATCCGATGCGCATGTGCGGCGGCCAGAACATTTCGCCCGCGCTGTCATGGTCGAATCCGCCGCAAAAGACCAAGAGCTTCGTCATTTTTATGCTCGACCCCGAAGGCAGGCTTGGCGAAGGCGTGTCGCACTGGGTCGCGTACGGCATTCCGGCGAATGTCACTTCGCTCGCCGAAGGTGAAATGGCCAAGGAATCGAAAAAGTTCATCGGCGGCAAAGGAACGCGCGACAATGCACTCTACATCGGCCCGTGTCCGCCCGTCGGCGACGCGCCGCATCACTACGTCTTCACGGTCGTAGCGACGGATCTCGAGCCCACGGCGTTCAAACCCGGCATGACGCGCGATCAGGTCTACACCGCGATCACGGGCCATGGGCTCGGCGGCGCCAGCGTGGTCGGCAAATACGCGCGTTGAGCGTCGCTGACGCCCTTAAAAAGAGACCCCGCCGAAGCGGGGTCGAGGGGGGCGAAGCTGGTCTCCGGCTAATTCGAAAATTGCAGCCGGACTCCAATGGCGTTGAAATCCTGGCCGATCTGCTGACCTGAAGCGTTGAGCTTGTTCACGTCGACGATCATGTAGTCGAACAGCATGCGTATCGTGTTGTTGAGATACCAGTTGACGCCGAAGGTCCAAATCTTCTGCTCGCCGCCGCGGATGCAGCCAAGCAGCGCGCCGACGCAGGTCGTTCCCTCTGCTCCCGCATGCCAGTTCAAATCGAGATCGCTGTAGCGCGCGGCGAGTTCCCACGCGCCCCAGGTGCGGCCGTCCCACGAAAATGGCGTGATCACGCGCGGATTGTTGAAGGTCCCCATTTCGTTGTTGGTGGCGTTCGGCTGATAGGTTTTGGTTTCGCCGGTAAGGATCCACGAGCCTTGCACGTACCAGCCTGAGAATTGTGGATCGCTCGCAACCACGCAGCCCGAGCACGTCGTGTTGCGATCGATGCCGTAACGCAAATATTCGCTCGAAAAATAGAAGTTGCGAATATTGGCTGCTGCTTCCAGCCCCCACATATTTCCGCCCGTTGCGGGTACCGCACCGGTGCTGACCAGGCGGTTCCCGTCGACGCGGATTTCCGGCCGGTCCTGCAGCGTGATCGTACGCGCGCCGCCGGGTGTCGCCGTCCCCGTAAGATTGACAATGTGCGACGCGCTTCCGCCGACCTGGATGTTGGAAAAACCGTCCGACCAGATGCGATAGGCGATTCGACCGAGGATCTGCGTGCCTTCGTCGGCGGTGTTGGTCGGGGAACCGTTAGGCGCGGTGGCCATTTGACCGGTGTACGCGCCCGAGACAATAAGGTTGTCGCCCGCCCGGAAGAGATCGGCCTGTTGGAATGTCAGCTCGACGCCGCGTCTTGGCTCCAAACCGCCATATGCGCTGGTCGCGACATTCACGGGAGCTGCGCGCTCGAGGAAAGTGACCGAAGAAGACGACACCGAATCATCATACGTGAAGATCGGCTGGATCAGTCCGGCATTGATTCGGAAATGCGGCTCGGCAGGGTAGGCGACATTGCCGTAATTCCAGGCGATGCGGGCCAGATTGACGACCGGGTTGGTGCCCTCCTGGTTCGAGCCGCCGAAGTCCATGCGGTATTCGTACCAGAAGTCGCGAAAGACGCGGCCTTCGATGCCGATATAGGCCCGCCGCATGATCGCACCGGAGGCCAAATCCTTGAACTGTGCGTTCGAGGAATTGATGTTGCTGCTCTGGTTGAAGAACGCCGAATCGAACTGAAAGCGCGCGCGCAACGCCACCGTGAAGCGTCCATCCGCGCTCTGAATTGTCGGTCGCCCATTGTCGATGGCCACTGTGGTCTCGGCAAATTGCTGCTCGATCGTCGAAAGCCGCGTCGCGCGCGCTTGCTCGTCGGCCGCTTTTTGTTGGAGCTCCATTTCAACCGCGTTGAGCCGCGCTGTGTTTGCCTGTTCCGCGGCGTTTTTCTGCTGGATCAGGGTTTCGAGCGCCTGCACGCGCTCGTCCAGCGAGCGGTTGTCGTTGGCGGCAGGTTGTTGTCCCAGCATCTGTTCCAGGGCTCGGATGCGGTCTTCCAAGTTCCTGTTCTGCGCTGCGGCCGGGAAGGCAACCAACAGCGTCGCCAATGCCGTGCCGGCAAGCCATACGGATTTTCCCACCATCGAGTCCGATCTCCTTATGAAAGGGTCGAGGCTTCGCGTCGAAGGCCGTGGGGCCGATGGTCGGCAGCCTGCCCCCGCGGAGCCGCCCTTATGCGGCGAAGTCTTCTCAGCGCCCGATTACAGCCGCATGACGGGTCGGTGACGTTCTTGTGACACCGCACAGGCGGGCGGTGAGCACGAAGCCCGTCATGCTGCAGCGCATCCATGGGTTAAGAGTTTCTCAACAGCGGTCGCGCGATGGTACCGGCGTGACGGCAAACATGATCAAACGCGCCGGGATCTTGCTGTTTTCGATCTTGGCTGGGGGACTCGGCCCGGCCACGATTTTCGACGTCTATCTGCACGGCCATCTGACTCTGTTCGGCCCGCTTTTCCTCGCCGGGTTTACGATCATCGGCGTCGGGCTTTTGTTTTCCGGGATCATCTCGACGCGCGATCGTGCCAACGATCTCGAGGAGCGCACCGGCCGACTGACCCAGCTTATCGAAGAGCTGGAAACCTTCATCGAATCGGCCGAAGCCGCCAATAAGCGGCTCAAGGCCAGCGAAGCGCGCTACACGAGTCTGGTCGACGCTCAAGCCGAAATCATCATGCGTCGTACTCCCGACGGGCGGCTTACCTACGCAAACGAAGCGTTTTTCAAATCGTTCGGAGCGGACGACATCATCGGTCAAATGTTTAAGCCGGACCTGCACCCCGAATCGCCAACGGCGGCCGACGGCCGGATGGTGGGTCGCGAGCTCGGCCGCGAGCGGGTCTCGTACGACCAACTCGTCATGACCGCGGCAGGTCATCGCTGGATCGCGTGGGAGGATTACGCCATCCGCGACGGCGACGGAAAGATGGTCGAGATTCAAACCGTCGGACATGACATCACCGAACGCAAGGCGTTGGAGGCGGCTCACAGCGAGGCGCGCGATAAGGCCGAAGAAGCCAACCGGGCGAAATCGCGCTTTCTCGCCACGATGAGCCACGAGATCCGCACGCCGATGAACGGCGTGCTCGGCATGGCACGCCTGCTGCTGGAAACCCCGCTCGCGCCCGATCAAAAAACCTACGCGGAGGCCATCCGCCAGTCGGGTCTGTCGTTGATGGCCTTGATCGAAGATGTCCTCGACTTTTCAAAGATCGAGTCGGGCGCGCTGACGATCGAAAAAGGCGAAGTCGCGCTGAGGCCGCTCATCGAAGGCGTTGCGGAGCTTCTCTCGACGCGCGCGCATGCAAAAGACATCGAGATCGCCACGGCAATCGCCGCCGATGTGCCGCACATCGTCAAGCTCGACGGAATCAGATTGCGCCAGGTGCTGACGAATTTGGTCGGCAATGCCATCAAATTCACCGAGCAAGGCGGAGTGCTGGTGTCGGCGGCCGTCGAACGGCCTTTCGCCGCGTCAACCCAGGCGACTCTGCGTATCTCCGTACGCGACACCGGAGTCGGAGTGCCTGAGGACAAACAGGCGCACATTTTCCAGGACTTCGTGCAGGCCGATTCTTCTCACGCACGGCGCTTCGAAGGAACCGGCCTCGGCCTGTCGATCTCCAAGCGTCTCGTCGAAGCCATGCACGGCGAAATCGGAGTGCGCGCGGCGGAAGGAAATGGCAGTGTCTTCTGGGTAACGATTCCGCTCGACGATACCAAGGCGATCGCCGTCGATGCGCCCCTGCACGGCAAACAGGTCGCGCTGGTTTCGGATTCGCCGATTCTGCGCGAGGGCCTGACTCTCCAGCTCGGCGCCGCCGGTGCGAAAATCCTTCAAACGAGCAGCTTTGCGGAATTCGATCGCGAACGCCGCAAAACCGATGTTCTGCTGATCGATGCCAGCAAGGACGAGGTTCAAGCATTTCCCGACATGTCGGCGTTCGAATTTCCTGCCGTCGCGCTCTTGATGCCGGGTCAACGCGCCCAACTCGCCGCCCTTTCCGGCAAAGGCTATCGCGCCTATTTGATGAAACCGGTGCGCCAGGATTCGCTGGAAAAACGACTCGCTGCCGCGATGGCCGGCGAGGTCGAATTGGAAATCGAAACGGAAGCGCCGAAAGCGGATCATCCTGCCAAGCGCGGCCTCTCGATCCTTTTGGCCGAGGACAACCCAGTCAATGCGCTCTTGGCGCGTGAATTGTTGCGCCGGCGCGGTCACACCGTCCGCGAGGTGACGACGGGCGAGGAAGCGGTCAAAGCCTGCGCCAATTCCCGCTTCGATCTCGTCATCATGGACGTGCATATGCCGGGCCTGGACGGCATTGAAGCGACAAAGCGCATAAGGATTGCGGAGTCGCAAAAGAAGGGAACCGCGCGCCTTCCGATCTTCGCGCTGACGGCCGACGCGTTGGACACCGGCCGCAACGCGTGCATCGAAGCCGGCATGGACGGCTTCCTCACCAAGCCGGTCGATCCCGCCGAGCTCGACGCCATGCTGGTGGGCGTGAATCCGCCGGTCATTGTCGCGGCGGAATGATTTGACAAAGCGGCTCGTTCCACGTGTTTTTTGCGTTATGGTTGGTGCGTGTGTTCGGAGTAAGGCGGCGGCATGAGCATTGCGGAAGGTTTAAAGCGCGGCAGGCTTGCAAATGTGCTGGTGTATTTCCGGCCGCGCGTGGCCACGATGCTGCTGCTCGGTTTTTCTTCCGGGCTGCCGTTTTTTCTGACGGCAAATACGCTCGGCTTTTGGCTGCGCGACGAAGGCATATCGCTGACCGCCATTGGGTTCCTCTCCTGGGTCGGCCTCGCTTACACAATGAAACCTTTATGGGCGCCCATAATCGATCGCGTGGATGCCCCAATCTTCGGCCGGCTCGGCCGCCGCCGCGGCTGGATGATGCTGTCCCAAATCCTCATTTGTCTCGGCTTGATCGCCATGTCGCTTATCGGTCCAGAGGGCGGCCTTGCTGTGCTCGCCGCCTTCGCTCTTTTGGTGGCATTCTCCTCCTCGACTCAGGACATCGTCGTCGATGCGTGGCGAATCGAGGCGGCGGAGACGTCCGATGAATTGGGCCTTCTCTCGTCGGCTTATCAATTGGGTTATCGCGTTGCGGTTGTGATCTCCGATTCGATCATTCTGATTGCCGCTGCTCACTTGGGTTGGCCAATCTCATACGGCCTGATGGCCGCACTGATGCTCGTGGGGCTCATCGCCACTTGGAAGGCGACCGAGCCGAAACGCGCCAGCGCCGTGATGGGGAAAGTCGAGTTGCCCCTTTGGACGGCTCGCGGATTTTTCGACGCGGTCGTTGGGCCGTTCTTGGTCTTCTTTCGCACCCATGGCGTGATGGCACTCTTGATGCTGGCAATGATCAGCCTCTATCGCCTGCCCGATTTTATCAGGGCTCCGCTGATCAATCCGTTTTACCACGACGTCGGTCTTTCCAAGGATGTCGTTGGCGGTATTCGCGCTACGATCGGATTGGCTTTCACCTTTCTCGGTATCGCGGCCGGGGGGCTCAGTGCGGTCCGCTTCGGGTACTTTAAAACGTTGATCGTCGGCGTGGTGCTGCAGTCAGTTGGGATAAGCGCCTTTGCTCTCTTGGCCTACTACGGCGCGGATATCGGCCGCTTCAGCGTCGTTATGGCGATGGACGATTTTGGCATAGCCTTTGCCGGCGTGGCACTTGTGACCTACATGTCGACCTTGACGAGCATCGGCTATACTGCGACCCAGTACGCCCTATTGACTTCGGCCTATGCGTATCTCGGCAAAATTCTCAAAGGTCCATCCGGAGCGGTCGTCGAATATCTGTCCGGCCACGGTTATACGCTTATGGATGCGTACGGAATCTTCTTTATCTCCGCAGGCGTTATCGGCGTGCCTGGTCTGATTCTGTGCATTGTACTCTCACGGTTGCAAGAACCGGCACTGCATCCACCACGAGGCACAGCCTAAGCCGCAACAGCAATTTTGGTCGGCAAAGTGACGCCGCGGCGCTTCAATTGCTCTCGGTCGTCGATTATCCTGTAGGCGCACTGCCGGGAGCAAAGGCGCATTCCCGTCGGCGCGGACCAAATCATATCCGGGGAACCCATGGCCCAAGCTCGTCGCGTGAGGTTTCGCTTTCGCCTCGCCGCACGTCGCTGGGGTTTTCCGCGCCGCCTTCAATTCGGACGGCGTAGCGCGCTTGGTCCCGCTCCGCTGCAAGAGAACGCCGTGACTTTGGCCAACGTTCACGAGTCGGTTTCGCCGCCCCGTCGCAGTCTCGCATGGCCGGTCTTGGCCACCTTTGGACGGCTTGAAGTCCGCGTCGCCGAATCCGAACACGAGATCGAGGCTGCGCAGCACCTTCGCTATCGCGTGTTCTACGAGGAGATGTCGGCCATCCCGACTCCGCAAATGCGCGCGCAAAGGCGCGACTTCGACAAGTACGACGCGTTTTGCGATCATTTGCTGGTCGTCGACCGCAATATCATCGCCGCTGACGGTGCGGCGGCGGTCGTCGGCACCTACCGTCTCTTGCGCGGCGAGGTCGCCGCACTTCACGGCGGATACTATACGTCGTCGGAGTACGATCTCGCCCCGATGATCAAGGCCAATCCGCCCGGCACGCGTTTTCTCGAGCTTGGCCGCTCCTGTGTTTTGAAATCGCATCGCAGCAAGGCCAGCACGATGCAGCTCCTGTGGCGCGGCAATCAACTCTACGTCGAACGCTACGGCATCGAGCTCATGTTCGGCTGCGCGTCCTTCGCCGGGACTGATCCCGATGCCCTCGCTTTGCCGCTCTCCTACCTTCATTATTTCCATCGCGCCCCGGAAGGCAGTCGTATCCGCGCTCGCCCAGAGCTCTATGTCGAGATGAATCGCCTGGCGAAGGACGCCATCGATCCTAAAGAGGGATTGCGCGCTCTGCCCGCGCTGGTCAAAGGCTACGTGCGTGCCGGCGCATACATTGGCGACGGCGCGGTGATCGACGAGCAATTCCGCACCACCGACGTGCTGATCTATTTTCCGGTTTCGCGAATCGAGGAACGCTGGCTCAACAAGTTCGACCGGATGGGCTAACCTGTTCGCTCCACGAACGTGAACCAGCCGACGCCGGCGAGCACCAGCGCCGTCCCGATCATTCCTATCGCGGTTAGTGGTTCGTCCAGAATGACGACCGCAAGCAAAGTCGTCGCAATAGGCCCAAGGATTCCAATTGCGGCGTTCGCCTGTGCCGAGATGCGGTGGAGTGCTGCATTCATGAAGAACGACGGCAACACCGTCGCGGCCAAGGCGAGGAAAACCGAATAACCCAATAGCGGGCCGCTGATCAGGAGCGAGCGGCCGTCATGGCCGGCGAAGAACTCGAGAAAAGCTGCAGCACTCGCTCCCGTCATCGCGACGCAGGTAAACAGGCCCGGGCCCATCTCGGCGATCGCGTCCTTCGCGAGCAATTGATAAAGCGCGAACGAAATTGCCGCCGCGATGACGAAAGCAGCTCCGACGAGAACGTTTTGCCCCTCGAGCGAGAAATGCTCCGTGAAGATGAGCGCAAGACCCGCATAGCTGACGCCCAGCGCTATCAGCGTGAGACTGCGGATTCTCTGCTTGAAGAACAATGCGCCGAACAGCACCACGAACAGCGGATAGGTGAACAGGATCAGCCGTTCGAATTGCGCGGAAATATATTGGAGACCCAGAAAATCGCTGTAGCTGGCGACCCACATGCCCAGAACGCCGATCAGCATTGCCTTTGCGAGAATATGACCCGAGGGCGGCGGCATCGATCTCTGCCGGCGGTTGCGCAGCGCCCAGAAGCCGATCGCAAGATAGCAGGGCAGCGAGAACCCCATGCGCAACGCAAGCAGCGTATCGGGGTCTACACCCATGCCATAAACGAGCTTGACGATGATGGCCTTCGTCGAGAACAGAATTGCGCCGGTCGCCGCGAACGCGTAGCCGAGCGGAATTCCCCGCTTGATATCGGCGAGCGGCGCGGCGGCGACGTCGGGTTCAACGGTCATGCTGCTTATTATTTTGCCCGCGCCCGCGGATGCGCGGCGTCGTAGATCGCAAGCACGCGCGCACCTTCGACTTCGGTGTATTTCTGCGTCGTCGATAGCGACGCATGGCCGAGCAATTCCTGCACCGCCCGCAAATCGCCTCCGTTCTGCAGCAAATGCGTGGCGAATGAATGCCTGAGCGCATGCGGTGTTGCGCGCGCGCTCAATCCCAGCCGCCCGCGCAGCAGCTGCATCATCGCCTGCGCTTCGCGCGCGCTCATCGGGTTTCCGCGCCGCGACAGAAACAAGGCGCCGCCTCTGGGGCGCGCGAACGGACAAAGCGCGACGTAAGCGTCGATCGCCTCGCGCACCGCGGCGAGCACCGGAACGGCGCGCTCCTTGTTGCCCTTGCCGATAATAATCAGCGTCTCGGGCAGCGGTGCATCGCCGCGCTTCAGGCTTAAGGCTTCCGAGATACGCAATCCCGTGCCGTAGAGGAGGGTCAGAAGAGCGGCGTTCCGGGCGGCGATCCAGGGCTCTTCGGCTTCGCCGGCGTCTTCTATGGCGCGCGCCGCATCGGTTTCGCTCAACGGCCGTGGAAGGGTGCGGGGAAGCTTTGGCGAGCGCACCGCGCGCACGGCAGCGCCATCGGCGAGATTTTCCCGTTCGAGAAAGCGATAAAACGATCTGAGTGCCGCAATCGCCCGCTGCACGCCCTGCGGCCCGAGACCGTCGGCACGACGCGTTGTCAGAAACGCCCTGAGGTCGGCAGGGGTGAGCTTTTGCAGTGTGGCAAGGGTGACCCGTCCGCCGCGGTGGTGTGACAGAAAAGCAAGGAATCGCGCCGTATCGTCGCCGTAGGCGCGCAGCGTGTGCGGGCTCGCGCGCTTTTCATGCGCAAGGCTTGCAAGCCAGGCGTGAGTGAGTTCTTCAGCCCCCCGAGCCATCAAAGGATCGACTGGCCGGTCTTTTTCCAATCCTCGAGAAAGGCCGCTAAGCCCTTGTCGGTCAAGGGATGATAGACGAGCTGACGGAAAATCGCAGCCGGCATGGTCGCCACATCGGCGCCGGCCAGGGCGGCGTCACGCACATGCGTCGCGTGACGGATGGAGGCCGCGAGAATTTCAGTCGAGAACCCGTAATTGTCATAGACCTGACGGATCTCGCGGATCACGGCCATTCCATCGTGGCCTGCGTCGTCGAGTCTGCCGATGAAGGGCGAGATGAAGGTCGCGCCTGCCTTGGCGGCGAGAAGCGCCTGATTGGAGGAAAAGCACAGCGTAACGTTGACCTTGAGGCCCTCGCCCGACAAGGCGCGGCAGGCTTTCAGCCCGTCCCAGGTGAGCGGTACCTTGACGGTGATGTTGTCGGCGATCTTTGCGAGCCTCTTGCCTTCCTGGATCATGCGCTCGGCTTCCGTGGCGGTGACTTCGGCGCTGACCGAACCCTTGACCACGTCGCAGATCGCGCGCAGCGCATCAAACAGCGATTGGCCGCTCTTGGCCGCAAGCGATGGATTGGTGGTGACCCCGTCCACGAGTCCGGTTGCCGCGAGACTCGCGATTTCCTTGGGGTCGGCGCTGTCGATAAACAATTTCATCTTGAAACGTCCTGCTTGACCGGAGAATGCGTGCGCGAAAGTGTATCCCATGGAAGATCGCAGATGAAATGGGACGGCGTGCAAAGCGCGACTTCAGGCACAGTTTCTTCGGAGCCGGGCGCGCGCGTTGCCGTGCTGCTGCCGCTGCCCTTGGCAGGCCCCTACGATTACGCCGTCGAGGGCCGTCCACTGCTTGTGCGCGGCCGTTTGGTTCGGGCGCCGTTGGGTGCGCGCGAGCTTCTCGGCGTCGTGTGGGGACGCGCCGAGGGTCAAATCGCGAGAGAAAAATTGCGCACCGCTCTCGCGCTCGAAGATCACCGCTTGCCCGAGAATTTGTGCGATTTCGTCGATTGGGTGGCGCGTTACACGCTCAATCCGCCAGGTTCGGTTCTGGCTCAGGCGCTGCGCGTGAGGGACGCGTTCGAACAGGAGAGCCCACGCCGGGCGCTTATGCGGGGCCGTGAGACTCCGACGCGTTTGACCGAAGCGCGCAAACGCGTGCTGAGGATCATGGAAGACTTGCTCGCGCGCATGCCGGCCGAAATTGCGGAATTGGCGGGAGTCAGTCCCGGCGTGGTCAGGAGCCTCGTGGACTCCCGTGCGCTCAAATGGGTCGAGCTTCCGGAATTTGAGCGCTGTCCAGAACCGGATGCGACCTTCGATGCGGTGAAGCTCAGCCCCGACCAGCTGCGCGCCGGCGAGCATTTGCGCGACATGGTCAAGAAAAGCGAATTCGCGGTCGCGCTTCTCGACGGTGTTACCGGCTCGGGCAAGACCGAAGCCTATTTCGAAGGCATCGCCGAGGCTCTGACGGCGGGTCGCCAAGTCCTGATCCTCCTGCCGGAAATCGCGCTGACGGTGCAATTTCTCGATCGCTTCGCGACGCGCTTTGGTTGCCGACCGCTGGAGTGGCATTCGGATCTTTCGCAGCGGGAGCGGAGGCGGGTCTATCGGGCGGTGCTGTCAGGGGATGCGCAGGTTGTCGCCGGTGCGCGCTCGGCGCTCTTTCTTCCCTTTGCGAAACTCGGGCTCATCGTCGTCGACGAGGAACATGAGCAGGCCTACAAACAGGAAGAAGGCGTCATCTATCACGCGCGCGACATGGCGGTGGTGCGCGCCCGGCTTGAGCATTGTCCCATCGTGCTCGCCTCCGCCACGCCCTCGCTCGAAACCTATGTCAATGCCAAAACCGGCCGTTACGATTGGCTCAAGCTTGCTCATCGCCATGGCGCAGCCGACATGCCCGAGGTGCGGCTCATCGATTTGCGCAAAGAACAAGGCGAGCCCGGGCAGTTTTTGTCGCCGCCCTTGCGCGCTGCCCTCGCCGAAACCTTAAGCGCCGGCGAGCAGGCCCTTTTGTTCCTCAATCGGCGCGGCTATGCGCCTTTGACGGTCTGTATCGCCTGCGGACACAAGGAGACGTGCCTGAATTGCTCGGCCTGGATGGTCGAGCATCGCTACCGCAAGCGGCTCGTTTGCCACCATTGCGGCTACGAGACCGCCATTCCGGTGCGTTGCGGCGAGTGCGGGGCCGAGAATTCGCTGATTGCCTGCGGTCCCGGGGTCGAGCGTATCGAAGAAGAGTTTCGCGCGGCCTTTCCCGCTGCCCGCATCGCCGTTGCTTCGAGCGATACGTTCTCGGGCCCCGCCGAAGCGCAGGCCGTGTTGCGCGCCTTCGCGGCGCGCGATCTCGACGTCATCATCGGCACGCAAATCGTTGCCAAGGGCCACCACTTCCCTCAATTGACCCTCGCCGGCATCGTCGATGCCGACCTCGGCGGTGGTGCGGGCGATCCGCGCGCGGCCGAGCGCAGTTTCCAATTGCTGCACCAGGTTTCGGGCCGCTCAGGGCGAGGGGAGAAACCAGGTCTCGTGCTGATCCAGACCCGCAGCCCTGAGGATCCTGTGATGCAGGCGCTCGCAGCCGGAAGCCGCGACGCGTTCCTGGAACAAGAGACGCGGACGCGCGAGCGCAGCGGCACTCCTCCGTTCGGGCGTTTGGCCTCGATCATACTTGCCGGTACCGACGCGGTGATCGTGCGCGAGACGGGCCGCGCGCTTGCGCTCGCCGCGCCCAACGCTCGCGGCCTGACGGTGTGGGGTCCCGCGCCCGCCTTTTATCAAGTCTTGCGCGGGCGCACGCGCGAACGCCTGTTGGTGCAGGCGGAAAGAAATATCGATATCCAGGCCTATCTGCGTACTTGGCTGGCAGCCTTGAAAATCCCCGGCAGCGTGCGCCTCACAATCGACGTCGACCCCGTAAGTTTCTTCTAGCGATTGCAGCTATGGGTTGTAGGATACGGTGATGGGGGGATGAATGCGCAACCGCATCGCGTTGCTTGGATTGCTCCTGCTGACCAGTTGCGGAAGGGGAAGTTCCGGCCCCTATCCGCTTGTCGGAGCGTTCAAGGACTACAACGAGACCTTCAAGGGCGCGGTCCGCGTCAACTTCTCGACAGCGACTTCGTACCTGACGGTCGACACGACAAACTCGAAGATTCATTGCGAGGGACTGAGCCGGGTCACCGATCGCTCGGCGCTGGGGCTGTTGCGAGCCTGCAGCGGCTATCGAGGCTTTGCAGTCCTTCAATGCAATGACGGCAGACACTTAAACGCCGATTGGACGGCCAGCACCTGTACCAGCGGCGCCGGCGAAGGCACAGACGACAACGGCACGGTCTTTGGCTTCAATTTCGGGATGTCGCAGCCGGAAGCCGACGACGACCTTGCGCGGCTTAAAACGGGAGTCGCTCAGAAACCCGCGCTGCCGGGTTACCGTGAGGCGCAGCGCAAGGGCGGTACCGGAAGCGGTACCGGTTTTCTCATCTCGAAGGACGGTCTCGTCGCGACAAATTTTCACGTGGTCGACGGCGCCACCTCGATTGAGATCTATCAAGCTGGGAAGACATACAGCGCAACCGTCATCGCCAAGGATGCAGCCAACGATTTGGCGATTCTGAAAACCGAAATGCAGGGACAGCCGCTCGTGCTCGGCTCCGCTCGCACCATCGAGCGTGGCGCGGATGTGATGACCTTGGGATTTCCACTCCCGGATCTGCAGGGACGAAACCAGAAAGCCACCTTCGGCAGGGTCAATGCTCTTACGGGCATCAACGACGACGGCCGTTTTCTTCAGATCGACATACCGATCCAGCCAGGAAACTCAGGCGGACCGCTCATCAGCAAGCGAGGCGAGGTGATCGGGGTAGTGAGCTCGAGCCTGAGCCAGGTCCGCGCATTTATGGTGTCGGGCAACCTTGCACAGAACGTCAACTACGCCATCAAGGCGGATTATATCGCGGCCATGCTGCCCAGCGGCACAAAAACCGAAACGGAACTTCCGCGTACGGACGATTTCGCCGCGATTGTGCGCGCCAGCGAAAACAGCGTCTTCATGATCGAAGTGAAGTTTTAGACTAGGGGCCAAGCTTCGCGCCCTCCGGCAGGTTTCATGCCGCGCGAATATCTGTTTTTGCGAAATCGTCGCCGACATAGAGCAGCGGCGCATTCAGCGCCTTCGCTGCGGCATAGGAAAAGCAATCTCCGATGTTCAGCCGCGCCGGGTGGCGTCCCTTGCCGTA
>WNFT01001786.1_pt1 | contig 18219 bp, 14 predicted proteins | sample 5400191 | NCBI WGS metagenome assembly WNFT01 (sample SAMN13153359, study PRJNA577476) | soil metagenome | isolation source: 80 cm saprolite under Madrone tree | place: USA:California | collected 2016-06-14 | reverse complement strand
AAAACTAACGGCGCAATGCCGGAGGGGATCACCCTGCAGCACTACGCCGCCGTTTTTAACTCGATGTCTCACGTTGGTACCCACGCGCAACAGTCAAGTCTATTGAATCCATTCTAGTGATGGGGAATTTCACGTCAATCGGACGACATGAAATAAAACAGTTTCTTTAACCGTGTTTGCGGATGTTGGGTCCCGATCATTTCACTGCAGAGGAGCACAAAATCCCCAAAGTGAACTGCTCGACTGTGAGACCGAATGGTTTGAGTTGGGGACTACGCGCTGGCGCTAAGTTGATAGCGTTCGAGTTTGAGGTAGAGGCCACGCCGGGTGAGACCGAGCTCGCGAGCGGCGCGCGAGATGTTGCCGCCATGCTTGCGGAGGGCGTCAGAGATCATGCGCCGTTCAACTTCTGCAAGGGCATCGGCAAGCGTCACGTTTTGCAGAGTCGCGCCCGGCATCGAGCTCAACGTAGAAACAGGAGCGCTGGGCGTCGTTGGAGAAGAGGTGCGCTTTAGCTCGGGAGAAAGTTGATCGGGAGTTATTACCGCGGCGTCTTCGGCGCGAGCGACTACCCGCTGTATCTCGTTACAAAGTTGCCGAACATTTCCTGGCCAATCGCTGACCATCAGCAGGTCCACGGCCTGTGGAGTCATTTGAATATTCTTGCGGCCAAATCTAGCCGAATAGTGATTGATGTAGTAGTTGACGATAGTGGGAATTTCCGAACGCCGCTCGCGCAACGGCGGCACGCGCAACCTGATCACATTGAGCCGGTAGTACAGGTCCTCGCGAAACTTACTTTGCGCGACCATTTCCTCCAGATCAGTGTTGGTCGCGGCGATGATGCGCACATCCACTTTGATCGGACGCTGTTCGCCCAGCGGTTGAATCTCGCCTTCCTGCAAAAACCGCAGGATTTTTGGTTGCACATCAAGCGGCAAATCGCCAATCTCGTCGAGGAAAAGCGTGCCGCCTCCCGCTGTGCGAATGACTCCGGCCGAGTCAGTGACTGCACCGGTGAATGCGCCGCGCCGATAGCCGAAAAGATATCCTTCCGAAAGTTCCTTCGGCACCGCCGTGCAGTTGAAGGGTACGAAAACTTTTGAACGACGCGACGAAAGCGCATGAATTGCACGCGCCACCAGTTCTTTGCCGGTGCCGGATTCACCTGTGACCAACACCGTCACGTCTGACGATCGGATTTTGTGAACTTCTTCGACCAGCTTCGTCATTGCCGGACTCGAATGAATAAAGCCAGGCATGAGACTCGTACCGGTGAGTTCCGCCGGCTGCTGCACGCGTGAACCTTTTTGCGATCCGCCGCGCAGAGCACAAACGTCCATACCAAGTTCAGCCACGCGCATCAATGGATCGAGCGACAGGCCGCCGGGAAGTTTTGCCCGGCTCCGCGGCGAGAGATAAAGCGTGGCGGGCTGCGCATGCGAGGGCCGCAGGTGTAACAGCACGGCGTCGTTCTTTTTTGCAAAAGCGGCTTGCGATTCCTCATCAACACTTTGGTCCATCTGGCTCGCAAGCTTTGCACTCTCGGCCGGTGTACAACCCTGGGCAATCACTACTCGTTGCTGATTGTGTTCACCGGGTTCGGTGACCATCACGCACTTAGCACTCGTTTCCTGACGCATGATCGCCACTAGTTCGCGCAGTAAAAGCTCGCGTGACGTAACTGCCTCGGCAAGGCGCAGCGTGAGTAATTGAGTTAATGCCGACTGTTCGTCGCTTCTTTCCGGGGTGCTGCGATCGAGGTTTGCCAACGCTGCTTCCGCGCGCGTTTGATCAAGTTTTGCTCCCAGCTCGCGAAAAGCATTGACCGCGCGCGACAAATGTTCAATGGCGCGACTAGGCTGGCTCACCGCGTAAGCGCGTCCCAGTTCACTGTGTGCGCGCGCCGCGCGATAGCGGTCGCCGAGCATGTCAAAGATGGAAACGCTGCTGCCAAAATGTTGGGCCGCAGAAGAGAAGTCCGCTTGCATCATCGCCAACATGCCAAGCAGTCTTTGCGACTCTCCGGCAAATCCCAAATCGGTTGCAGATTCGGTTGTTTCTTCGTCCAGCTTCGCGAGTTGTTGGGAACACTTATCAGGTTCGCTGTTACGAAGATGCGCTTCAGCCAGGATCAAGCGCGAATCGGAAACTCCCTGTCGATCGCCGATGGTCTCGGCCAACAGCAGCGCATCCTGTGCTTTTGCCAGGGCTTTTGCATGATCTTCCATTGCAAGGTAGCAACGCGCCAGAGTTCTAAACGCCTGGCATGCATACCACTTGTTCCCATATTCGGTAGCGAGCGCAACGGCCCGCTGTAAATAGTCCTTGGCTTCGTCAAGCTCGCCGCGCAGCATTAGCAATTCGCCGAGCGAATCCAAAATCATCGGTACTTTTTCGGCGCGCTCATCAGCTTCAGTTGCCAACTCAAGCGCGCGCTGCAATGCCTCCTGCGCTTTCGCCCACTGCCCGATCAAGATCAAGTTGATGCCAAGATTGTTGTAACCATCCGCGGCGGTGGCTTTGTGGTCCGTGCGCTCGTAATAAGCGATTCCCTTTTCGAGATAGCGAATTCCTTCCTGAGGACGCTTCAGAAACCAGCAAACGCCGGCCATGTTCGAGTAGATGCGGCCGAGGGTATAACTTGCCGAATGATCGCCTACGAGCTTTAGCGCTTGCTGCAAATTCTCGAGCCCACCTTCATAGTCGCCTTCCTGGACCTGCGCCAGCGCAATGCCGAAGTATGCTTCCGCCAGGCCACGCCATTCGCCTGACTGTCGAAAATGCTCCAGAGCCCGTTGCGCATAATCAAGCGCGATGGGATGCTCACTAATGCTGCGATAGACACGCGCGAGTGCCGAGTAGATTGGGCCAAGGTTCTGGTCCGGGTTGATTTGAAACTCGCGCAGTGTGCCTTTGAGAATAGAGATTGCTTTTGGATGATCGCCGTTGTAGTTGTAGGCGAGACCAATTTGCACCTTGAGCGATTGCACTGCTTGCTGATCGAGTTTCTCTCTTGATTCCGGAGACTCGTACATCGCCACTGCGGCTAAAGATTCGCGATACTGTCCCTGCATTTCCAGGGCGGTCGACAATGCACATCTTGCCAGAGCCAGAATTGAGGGGCTGTTGCGAGCGGCCGTTATAAGAGAAGCGAGCCGTGTTTTTGCTTCGGCTGACAATCCCTGATCCAATAGCGACCGAATCTCGTCTAACTCTTCCATCAGGTTTTGGCTTGGTTTGTCGGGTGAGCGTGAGCTAATACGCACCCGTGCGTCGGCGAGATCGACCACACCTTTTCTGCTTGAGGATTGTTTTGGCGCCGAATCCCCGATTGCGGGGCCTGCTTTTTTAGCCATTCAGTTCTTCTAAGACGCTCAATTCATAGAGCTTTTCATGCCGCACAGCGATTTAGCGGCGGAAGGTTTTTAACGTGACCGCAATTCCCCACAAAACCGCGTTCACGATAGCTTACAAACAGCGTAGAATTTAGCACATGCCATCATAAGCGTCCATGGTCTTTCCCCTCAGTTTGCTTCGCAAAAAGCCCGAAATCGCGCTAAGGATTCGCGCGTCCTCCAATTTGAATCAAAGAGTCCGGTTGATTGCCAATCGCACTCGTTAGGCGGTCCGTCGTTTCCGTCGCGATTGTTTTCTTTCGTTCTGACAACGTCAAACGCGATCGTTAGGTCTTTTGGCGATGGACCGCTCGACAATCCTCGATCGGGTGCGTCCAAACATGGCAAAGTGTCTATATCACAGTGCATTAAGGCCGCTTTCCTTGACACTCTTTCAGGCTGGCCGCTATCATCTCCGTTTCCGTCGTGGGCACGAAACTTCGCCCGAGTGATCTATGTTTGAGTCCTTATCGGACAAGCTAAAAAGGACACTCAAGAATCTGCGCGGCGAAGGCGTGCTGACGCAGAGCCATGTTGACGCGGCCTTGCGCGAGATTCGGTTGGCGCTGCTTGAAGCCGACGTTAACTATAAAGTCGCCAAAGACTTTATTGCTGCGGTCAAGGAAAAGGCCGAAGGACAACAGGTTTGGCAGGAACTTAAACCTTCCGAACAAGTTGTCAAAATAGTTTATGACGAACTGGTCGACCTGCTGGGCGGCCAGTCTTCGCGACTGGTCTTTACCAAACAGATCCCAAACGTCGTCATGATCGTGGGCCTGCAAGGCTCCGGCAAGACGACTTCGACAGGGAAGATTGCTCGCTGGCTTGCCGCCAATCAGGACCGCAAACCACTGCTGTTGTCAGTTGACGTTTACCGTCCAGCCGCGCGCGAGCAACTTAAGGTTATCGCGAGGGCCACTGGCCAACAGATCTTTGAACAAAGCGAGACGAACGATCCGCTGACACTGGTGCGCGGAGCTGTAAAGCACGCACAACAAACCGGGTTCGATACGCTGCTGATCGATACAGCGGGACGCCTGCACATCGACGATGAGTTGATGGAAGAGCTGGTAACGATCAAGAGTGAAACGCATCCCGTGGAAATTCTGTTTGTGGCGGACGCGATGACGGGCCAGGATGCGGTTCGTTCTGCTGAAGAGTTTCACCGTCGCATCGGCATCACCGGCGTGGTGCTGACAAAGATGGATGGCGACGCCCGCGGCGGCGCAGCGCTTTCCATCAAGCAGGTGATTGGACAGCCCGTCAAATTTGTGGGCGTTGGCGAGAAGTACGATGCGCTTGAGCCGTTTTATCCCGATCGAGTAGCGCAGCGAATTCTCGGCATGGGCGATGTGATGTCGCTCATCGAAGAAGTCCAATCGAAAGTCGATCAGTCTGAAGCAGAAGAGCAGTTAAAGAAGCTTCAGAAAAACGAGTTCACGCTCGATGACTTTCGTTCGCAGCTTCGGCAAGTGAAGAAGCTCGGTTCTTTCTCAAAAATCATGAAGCTTCTTCCCGACCAGCTTCTGGGCGGCATGGGCATGCCGCAGATGGATGAAGAACAAACGAAGCAGATGGAGAAGGAGCTGAAGCGTACTGAGTCAATTATCGACTCAATGACGCGCACCGAGCGAACGGACCACCGGATATTGAATGCCAACCGCCGCCGCCGCATCGCGCGCGGTTCGGGAACGTCGGTAGCTGAAGTCAACAAGCTCATCAAGCAATACGTCGAGATGCGACAGATGATGAGGCAGTTGACGAGTTCAGGGTTGTTCGGTGGCAGCGGCCTGAAAGGCAAAATGATGCGCCGCATGAGCGGCATGCCTGAGCTGGGCGGTAATGGCGACGATCTGCAATCGTTGCCGGCTGCGCCGGGAAGAAAGAAAATTAAGAAGAAGCGGAAGAAACGCAGGCGGTAAAGTTAGTGACAAATAATTAGTTTGATACACAAAGCGGAGGAAAAGTTTTGTTAGCAATTCAGTTAATGCGCACCGGCGCGAAGAAACGTCCTTCTTACCGGGTGGTAGTGAAGGAGAAACAGTCGAAGCGAGACGGGGCTTATTTGGAAAACCTGGGCACCTATAATCCAACGCGTGAGCCCGCTGAAATTAAGCTCGACATGGACCGCGTTCGTTACTGGATAGGAAAGGGCGCGCAGCCGACCGACACTGTTGGCCGCCTAATCAAAGCCAGCGACAAGCAACAAGCGCAGACTCAGCCTGAGGCTTAAGAGTCGCCCCATTCTGAAAGAAGATGAAAGAAGCCGTCGAGATGATCGTGAGGGCGTTGGTTGACGACGTTGACGCGGTGGACGTGCGCGAGGTTAAGCGTGAAGGAGCGACGCTAATCGAAGTTCGCGTAGCTCCCGGGGACATGGGCAAGATTATTGGCAGGCAGGGACGGACAGTGCGCGCGTTACGCGCGCTGGCCCACGCCGTAAGTCTCAAAACAAGACATCGCTTCGTCCTTGAAATTGTGGAATGAAAGCGCCACCAGTGGAGACTGATTCTGAGCTAATCGTCGTGGCGCGCGCAGTCAGGACGCGAGGCCTGAAAGGCGAGATTGTTGCTGAGCTTTTGACCGATTTTCCTGAACGATTCCAGCGCGTGTCCGCGATAATCGCGATCGGTCGGGGAGAGAAGGAAACACTCGAACTTGAAAATCATTGGTTGCAAAACGATCGGATCGTTCTGAAGTTTGCAGGATACGACGACGTAGAATCTGCAAAGTCGTTAATAGGATTTGATTTTGCGTTGCCCGAAGCGGAACGCATGAGGCTCTCTGAAAATGAGTATTACGAGTGGGAGCTCGAGGGCTGTTCAGTTGTAATCAAAGATGGCCCAGCATTGGGCATCGTCAGCGGATTGCTGCGGACGGGCGGAGTCGAGTTGCTGGCGGTTGAAGATGAGAGCGGCCGGGAACATCTGATACCGATGGTCCAGTCGATTGTGGTTAAGATCGATACATCTCGCAAGGAAGTGTTGATTGATCCGCCCGAAGGATTACTGGATCTTTAGCTAGTCTTTGAAAATTTTAACGTGCTGCGTTGCGACATCATTACCATCTTCCCGGACTTTTTCCCCGAGACGTTTGATTACGGGATCATCCGCAGAGCACGCGCGGCAGGTCTGGTTGAACTAAAGGCGCACGATCTGCGCCGCTGGACCAGCGACAAGCATCACATCGTCGATGACCGTCCTTTTGGCGGCGGCGAAGGGATGGTACTAAAGCCAGAACCGATCTTTGCAGCCGTAAGAGAATTGACCGGCGCCGCCAGTCGGGAGGAATATGCGCCGCAGACGCGCGTAATTCTGCTGTCGCCGCAAGGGCGGGTGTTTACGCAAGCGGTGGCCCGGGATCTTTCACAGGGCGCGTCCCACCTGGTTTTGATTTGTGGGCGATATGAAGGCGTCGACGAGCGAGTTGCCGACTCACTCGTTACCGACGAAGTCTCGATCGGAGATTACGTGCTGTCGGGTGGCGAACCAGCGGCCTTGGTAGTGATCGATGCGTTGATTCGTTTACTACCAGGCGCAATCGGGAACGAGAGTTCGACAACCAACGAATCATTTGCTGAAGGCTTGTTGGATTGTCCACAATACACGCGGCCTCCGGAATTTTCAGGTTTGAAAGTTCCGCAGGTGCTGCAAAACGGAAATCATGCAGAGATTGCGCGCTGGCGGCGGGAAGCAGCATTAAAGAAAACGGAACGGAACCGCCCCGACCTTTTGAAATAAGTTTCGCTAAATGGAGTGATGAGATGAACAGACTAGACAGTATTGAACAGACCCAGTTGCGCAAAAGCGTTCCTGATTTCCAGTCCGGCGACACGATCCGCGTCCATGTTCGCATCAAGGAATCGGAAACCAAGGAACGTTTGCAGGCCTTCGAGGGAGTGGTCATCGCTCGTAAACATGGCGGAGCGCGCGAAACAATTACTGTGCGAAAGACCAGCTTTGGCGTCGGCGTCGAACGAATTTTTCCGTTGCATGCGACCATCGTGGACCACATTGATGTAGTAAAGAAGGGCCGCGTTCGTCGTGCCAAGCTTTACTATCTGCGCGGTTTGCGCGGAAAGGCCGCACGCATCCGTGAGCGTGACACCCGCGGCCATCAGGGCGGCGACTCGCAAGCTTCCGCGGCGGGAAAGAAATAGCAGTATTGAAACAAGCTGGTTCCTGGACTGGTGCACTGTAATTGAAGCCAGTTGCCAGGTTTCCTAATAAATTCTCTCTATTCAATGTTCTAGTCCTGGACCGAAACTTTCTTCGCCAGTCAACCAGGGATAACTTTCATTTTGGGGAGCCGCAGCGTACTTTGCGCATCGCAATTGATGCCCACTCAGTTGGGACCGGGCTTGGCGGCAACGAGAGTTACGCGGCGAATCTGATTGAAGCGCTCGCCGAAGTCGACACGGCTAATCAATACACTCTTTACGTTACCAGGGGTGAGGCAGTACTGCGCTTCAAGAACCGCTGGCCCAATTTTTCCGTACGCACGACGCTTCCGCACTCGCCTCTTGTGCGAATACCACTGACGCTTAGCGCTGAGCTGCGACGAAGACCGGTGGACTTGCTTCACGTTCAATACACAGCCCCACCGTTTCCTCCCTGTCCGGTTGTGGCGACTATCCACGACCTGGCCTTCGAGCACCTGCCCGAGACCTTCAAACGCCGAAGCTGGATGCAGTTGCGACTAACGGTGCGGAATACCGCAAAAAACGCTGCTCACATCATTACAGTTTCCGACTACTCCCGCCGCGACATCATCGAAACCTACGGCATTCAGCCGGATCGTATTTCAGTCACGCATGAAGCAGCCGCGCCGCAATTTGCGCCGGTCAGCGATGACAGGGAACTTGAACGTGTCAGACAAACTTATGGGATAGATTCAGACTATATTTTGTGCGTTGGCGCGATACAGCCCCGCAAGAACCTGGGACGCCTAATTGCGGCTTATTCTCTCTTGCGCCGCACGCATTCAGAGGGTAAGCTCCCAAAACTTGTGCTCGCGGGAAAATGCGCCTGGCTATATGATGAAACGCTCCGCACCATCAAGGAGCTGGAACTCAGCAATTCGGTAATCTTGACAGGGTATGTCCCGGACGCCGATTTACCGGCGCTGTACTCTGGGGCCCTATGCTTTGTTTATCCCTCATATTTCGAAGGTTTCGGCCTGCCCCCCCTGGAAGCAATGAGGTGTGGGACGCCGGTGATTGTTGGTAATAAGACCAGCCTTCCGGAAGTAGTGGGGGACGCTGGTCTGTTGGTGGATCCATTTGATGTCAATCAGATCGCGTCGGCGATGGGAAAACTTATTAACAATTCCGATCTGCGATCACTGCTTCGCGTCAAAGGGCTCGAACGGGCGAAAGAGTTCGACTGGAAAACAACTGCACGACAGACCCTGGCGGTCTACCGGAAAGCATTTGAGTTGAAACAAGTAGTTCGTTAGAAATTTCGCTGAACGTCAAATATCGTTATGCGCATCGCCATACTGGGAACGCGAGGTATACCTGCCAGTTACGGTGGCTTCGAGACATTTGCCGAGCATCTCTCAACCCGGCTCGTTGCGCGTGGCCATGAAGTAACTGTTTACGGTCGCGCCCACTACGTTTCACCACGACAACTTGAATATCACGGTGTTCGGCTTCAAGTGCTGCCGACCATTCGTCACAAGTATTTCGATACTGTGGTCCATGCCTTTCTATCCGCGGTCCACGCTGTATCAGCGAGGTTTGACGTAGCGCTAATATGCAACGCAGCAAACGCGCCTTTTGCTCCTATTCTTCGCTTCACAGGTACACCTGTCGTCATCAATGTTGACGGCCTGGAACACAAACGCAAGAAGTGGGGATGGTTGGGCCGTCGCTACTATCTGTTGGCTGAGCGTCTGGCGACGATACTCCCAAACGCGACCGTAACAGACGCGCAGGTAATTCACGATTACTACCTGGCGCGTTATAACGCCCCATCGACGATGATCGCGTACGGCTCAGAAGTTGAGCGCCGGCCCGATCGGACGGCCGTGCGCCGTTGGCGGGCCGAGCCGAACCGTTATGTTTTGTATGTTTCCCGCCTCGAGCCAGAGAACAATGCCCACCTGGTGATCGAAGCGTTCAAGAAAGTTCGCACTGCTTACCGTTTGCTGATCGTCGGTGACGCTCCGTATGCGCACGACTACATCAAAGACTTGAAAGCCCGCGCCCGCGGTGACAAACGAATTATTTTTACCGGCTTCGTCTTTGGTCAGGATTACCGCGCGCTTCAGCAAAACGCTTACTGTTATGTGCATGCCACCGAGGTAGGCGGCACGCATCCAGCATTGCTGGAAGCCATGGGCTATGGCAACTGCGTGCTGACGCTGGCCACGCCGGAAAACATCGAGGTCATCGGCGATGCTGGTATTGGTTATGCAGACGAGCTTGATTTAACCGAAAAGTTACAACGAGTGTTACGCGACGGCTCCCTTGTCCAAAGTTATCGTCACCGCGCACAACTACGCGTGCAGAAATTCTACGACTGGGACAGAGTAGTAGACGAGTACGAACAACTCTTTAGAAAATTGACGGGCATCACCGACTCCGAAGGCCCAACCAGGCGCAGACCAGCAAACGAACCGGCGGACGTCGTTGTGACACCAAAATAGCTGCGAAATTTCAAAGTGCAAAAAGAGGGTGCCCCGCTCAATCACTTAAGATTGGCGGGGCAAACTTCCGGCAGGTTCGGGTAAGTACAGATGGCGGTTGCAAAGAACTGAGAATCGTCACTTAGGGCCGATCCCGTGAACCAGGCGGTGCGTCTTGCGGGTGAGATAAAGCCTTCGCGGCGCAAAAAAGATAAAAAACCGCGTCCCTTTTGAAAACCAGCACCTCAAGCTTTTCAACTAACCTCTGCGTCAGTGTGTGAAATTACACCGAAACTTCGTGACATGTCAAGGACAATAGCAAAACTTTCGTGACAATCTTTCACCACTGAAGCCCTTGCAGGGCAAGCCGACGAGGCCTTAATGGCCTTCTCGGGTTTGAACTAAGCGCAAGGCCTGGCGGCGTACGGCTTCAGAAACGTTGCGGTTCTGCGAAAGATGTTGCAGGTCTTTGCTGCGGATACGGGGAAGTGTGCTGACAACGGTAGGGACGGGCGTCCGTGGATTGCGCACCAGATTGTGAATGATGGGATAGGAGCGCGCCCAGGCGCGATTTATAGCGATTAAGCGCAGCACTTCATCAGCCACGGTACGCATGGACGCAATGTTTTCTACCTCTTGATCGGTGACCCGTGGGTTATTAATCACGGCGGTCGCAACTACTTTATTTGAATCTCGAATGAGAATGCTGCGCGCTTCGCGATCACCCTTCATGGCCAACTTCATCCGGTCCTTGGCGTTCATGAACATAATGCGACGGATCAGCGTTACGCGCTCGGCGGGCACTTCGCCCGTCTCGATCCGTTCATGTTCCACTATTCGCTTGAAGTTTGCAGCGTGTTCCTCCGCCGTCTCGTCAGTCAGTTCCTCATAACGTTCCGCAGGGAGCCACGAAGTATCGAGATCGGCATCTGAAACCTCGATATGTTCGGCGATTAACCACGCATCGTCGGCAGTTAAGCCTCTCAGCTGGGCACTTTCAAAAAATTCTGCCGCCGCATTCTTGCCACGAGCGCGCAACTCCTGCGCGATCTGTTCGGCGCCGCGTTCCTTCTCAAAGAACTCGTGTCTGGTTTCCTGTGCGCGTCGCTCGGCTTCGGCGGAACGTGCTGAGTTCGCGAGAATCGCATCAATGATTTCAGGAAACCGCACCAGCCGCTGCTGATTGACGGCTATCAACTCCAGTACTGTCGTCTCGCTTGTTGAGACAGCAACATTTGCGACCGCGCTGTCGGATGTCTTGTGGTTGAGGACGATCGCTTCGTGGATTTGCCGATTGGCGCCAGGAAAAGTGGCAATGTAATCGAGCACCGAAGGCGGCGTGTCGTCAGCTTTCGCCGCAATCAAAATGTCGTCTGCGCTTTGCGACTTCAGAGTCTCCTCGGCTGCCGCTGCAATCTGGGCATCGTCCGAATGCCTGAGCGCAACAAGTACTTCAAACAAATCTGTTTGCGGTAGCGGTAACAGCCCGGAAGCAGCAGCGAGGCGCGCAGGTTGAGGCGCAGTGCCACCAATGATTGCACGGACGGTTGGGTTTGTAGATGTGATTTCAGTGCTCAAGGCGAGTGGGCCGAAAAGACTAGCCCTGATTGAAGGTATCTAATTCAACAGCGCATTGTCTATAGAATTTTGAGAGGAGGCGCAAGCCATCAAAGATCTGCGACGATCCTTCAAATGAGGTTGTAATAGCCAGCGCGCCTTACGGGGAGCCACAACTCAGGCAGCGGCGCCGTGGCACTTCTTATACTTTTTCCCGGAGCCGCAGGGACAGGGCTCGTTGCGTCCAACCTTTGGCTGATCGCGGACGACTGTTCTTACTTTTCCGCCTTCCTCACCGGCGGCGGCGGCGCCTTGATTTGGACCAGTAAATGTCATTGATGTAGAGCGCGCGGGCCGACGCTGCCGAATAGCCTCCGGCGGCTGTTCGGCCACTACCTGAAGATTGAACAGCGATCGAATCGTGCTGGTGTCAATGCGATCGAGCATCTCCTGAAACATGTCAAAACTCTGCTTCTTGTACTCGACCAGTGGATCCTTTTGTCCATAGCCCACCAGACCGATTCCCTGTTTCAGGTGGTCCAACGACAGCAGGTGATCCTTCCATTGCGCGTCAATGATGTTCAGCATGATGATGCGTTCATACGTGCGCATCGCCTCTGGACCAATCTGCTGTTCCTTTTCGGCGTACTTGACCTTCAGTTTTTCCCAGATGGCATCGGTAACTTCCTCTGAAGTCATGTTGGGGATGTCGATGCCTTCTGCATCCGCGTCAAAATCGTAAATCGTCTTGATCTGGATCTTATAGTTATCGATGTCCCAATCATCCGGCGAAACATCCGGGTTGAGGTACTGCTTGGTCAAATCAGACAACAGGTCGTAGGCGACTCCCGCCTGCGGTGGATCGCCAAGCAAGTATTCGCGCTGATCGGGTTCTTCCATCAACTGGCGGCGCAAACCATAAATCGTCTCGCGCTGCTTGTTCATGACGTCGTCGTATTCGAGCAGGTGTTTGCGCGATTCAAAGTTGCGACCTTCAACCGATTTCTGCGCCGACTCAATTCGCTTCGATACCATCTTCGATTCGATAGCGACGCCCTTCTCCATCCCCAGCCGCTGCATCAGGGCCTTAACTTTGTCGCCGGCAAAGATGCGCATCAAATCGTCTTCAAGCGAGAGGAAAAAGCGGGACGAACCCGGATCGCCCTGGCGCCCGGAGCGTCCACGAAGCTGATTGTCGATGCGTCGCGACTCGTGGCGCTCAGTGCCCAGAATATGCAGGCCACCAATACCGACAACTTCTTTATGCTCGGCTTCGACGATGCGTTTGGCGCGTTCGAATGCCTGCGACCATTCCTGTTCGCTGGCTTCATCGGGATCAACCTCCTCCTTTTTGAGAAACTCACGCGCCATAAAGTCCGGATTGCCGCCCAGCAGAATGTCCGTACCGCGACCGGCCATGTTGGTTGCAATCGTCACCGCGCCTTTGCGGCCCGCCTGGGCCACGATCTCGGCTTCGCGCTCGTGGTATTTCGCATTCAAGACGTTGTGCGGCACCGCCTCGCGTTGCAGCCGGCGCGCAATGAGTTCGGAGTTTTCAACTGAAACAGTACCGACCAGTGCCGGCTGGCCACGATCGTGGCAGTCCTTTATCTCCTCAATTACCGCGTCCCATTTCTCAGGCAGCGTGCGATAGATCACGTCGGAAAAATCCTTACGGACCATCGGCATGTGCGTCGGGATAACTATTACGTCGAGCTTATAAGTTGACTGAAACTCCGCCGCTTCAGTTTCCGCAGTACCGGTCATGCCGGAAAGTTTCTCGTAGAGACGAAAATAGTTTTGCAGCGTGATGGTCGCCAGCGTCTGATTTTCCTTTTCAATCTTCACGCCTTCTTTCGCTTCTACTGCCTGGTGCAGACCATCTGACCAGCGACGACCCTTCATCAAACGCCCGGTGAAATCGTCAACAATAATTACTTCGCCGTCCTGAACCACATACTGATGGTCCAGCCGGTAGAGCGTGTGCGCTTTCAGAGCCTGCTCAACGCAATGCAGCAATTCCATGTTCGAGGGATCGTAAAGATTGCCCACGCCCAGCAACCGTTCAGCTTTGTCCACACCTTCTTCAGTCAGCACTGCCGTGTGTTGCCGTTCGTCCACCAAATACTCGCCGGTCTTTACGCCGTCTACTTCTTCGCCTTTGCGCAACTGCGGAATAATGGCATCGGCTTTGTAATACTTGTCGGTCGCTTCGTCAGACGGACCGGAAATAATTAGCGGCGTACGGGCTTCGTCGATCAGGATCGAATCCACCTCGTCAACGATCGCAAAGTAGTGACCGCGCTGAACGCAGGTCGCGAGGTCAAACTTCATGTTGTCGCGCAGGTAGTCGAAACCGAATTCGTTATTCGTGCCGTAGGTAATGTCGGCAGCGTAAGCGGTTTGCCGCTCGAAATCGTCCATGTCGTTCTGAATGCAGCCGACTTCCAGGCCGAGAAAGCGATGTATTTGGCCCATCCACTCAGCATCGCGCGAAGCGAGATAATCATTCACGGTAATAACGTGAACGCCGCCGCGGCCCGTCAGTGAGTTGAGGTAAGCAGGCAAGGTGGCCACCAGCGTTTTGCCTTCGCCGGTGCGCATCTCAGCAATTTTCCCCTGGTGTAAAACAATGCCACCGATCAACTGCACGTCGAAATGGCGCATGCCGGTGGTACGTACACTTGCTTCTCTGACAATCGCAAAAGCTTCCGGCAAAATCTCGTCGAGCGCCTCTCGTTCGAGACGTTTGCGATCCTCGGCATCCCTCGCCCCGGCCACCGCTGTTTGTAATTGCTGTTTGAATTCTGCGGTGCGATTGCGAAGTTGTTCGTCTGAAAGTTTTTTTACGGCAGGCTCGAGGGCGTTGATTTCCGCGACCAGAGACTCGACCGATTTAAGAAACCGCTGATTGCTACTACCAAAAACTTTAGTAAGTAATTTATCGACACTCATAATAGTTATCTGAAATTAAGTGGCGCAAAACCGCCATCTTTAGCTTTGATTTTATGCTTTCTGTTTGATTTTAGTTGAGCGTAGATAGGCTAGGCAAGCGAGCGTTCCGGCACACCACTACGACGCAAGCTGCTTCTTGATGAGATCCACGACTGCCTGACGCGGCATTGTAAAATTGAAAATAATCTTTTTCCCGTTCGGAGATGCACTGGTGTTTCTTAGTAATATCTCTTCATCTTTTCCCGCGCGCGATTCCGCGCCAATCATTAGTGCGGCATTAAATCCCTTCGCCAGCACCCGCGCGCTGTCGTCAGAAGATGCTTCTGATTCGACGGATGCAAGCACCTCAGTTTCGCCCTGCTTGATAGTGAACACCACTTTGGTCCCGGGATTGTCCTTGTCTATCGGCTTCAGATAGACAAGAAAGCCGCTATCGTTCAGTGCGGCAATCATGCGTCCAAACAGATCGACGAGATTTTGATCGCCTTCCTTTTTGGTAAACTTCGGATCCTTTAATTTTCCGTCCTTATCAAGTTCCGCCTCAATCACGATCTCAAACGGCTTATTCAGATCGAGCTGGCCTTTGTTCTTCAAGTCGTTGGCATAAATTGCGAAGTCTTTCAGGGCCTTTTTGTTGATTTCGTTTTCTTTCGGCAACTCAATATTGTTCTGCGCCGCGGTCTTTTCCAATTCCTTTTGGGCTTCTTCCGGCGTCAGCTTTGCGCTTCCCGGACTCGCTGCGGGACTGGGGCTGGCTTGCGCTATCGCCGAAGAAGAAGGAGAACTAACCGGACTAGGTGACGCCGTGAGAGCCGGCGAGGGACTGGGCAAAGGCGATGGCTCAGGTGTGCTGAACCTTTGCGGTTGCGCTTGCGATATAAGCTGCGCTGCGGGAGCAACCGGAGGAAACGCCTGGGATTGATCCAGAGCAAAGTAACCTTCGGGGTAGTGAAACTTTTCGCTGCTCAATTCCACGATCTGTACATCGTCGCCACCGATTTCGGTTTGCGCATACGGCTTGTCAACAAAGTTTGTGTCGGCAATCAAGCTTGCCAAATTAAAGGCATCCCTGAATGCGGGCACATACATTAAACAAGCAATCGCGAGCAGATGCGCAACCAGCGAACCGCCAAGCAGCCGCAAAATAATGGGCCACCGCAGCTCGTTCCCAACCTCAAAATTTGTGAAAAGCTCAGCCATTTTCCAATAGAAACGTCGTTGTGCGGCGTCCGGTTCCTCTTAGACGCGCCGTTGGCTCAATCCGTTGCGAGTTGGGCCCAAGCCTGAACCGTATACGTTAGCACTTTGGCCAGCAAGTGCCCAAAGTGTGCGATTTTTATCGCAGTGATTTAGTGACTAAAAGCTACAGCAACCTCCTGGAGTAGAATGCCGCAATGCGCCCACGCGACAAATCACGAGGAAGTGGCCGAGGAAAGCGATTCAACGAGAAAGACCGAAGTCACCGCCCGGAGAAAAAGGCAGCGAAGCCGGGAGCCTTCGACGACAACAAAGCGCAATCTCGTTTGCGCGAAGCGCGCCAACTGCTCGCGGGAATTGGAAGCCCAACCCCACAACCTTTCAAGCCCGATGCTTTTCAGCTTGAGGCTCTGGCTGCGCTCGAGTTTGAAGATGTACTGGTGACCGCGCCCACGGGCAGCGGCAAGACCTGGATTGCACGCGAAGAGATCCGGCGCTTGCTCGAGGCCGGCAGGCGCGCCTGGTACACGACGCCGCTGAAGGCGTTGACTAACTCGAAGTATCAGGAATTCGCTGACGAGTTTGGTGCGGCACAAGTTGGAATCCTTACCGGCGATCGCAAAGAAAATACCGACGCACCGTTGATCGTCGGCACCACTGAGATTTTTCGCAACCAGCTTTTTGATTCTTTGCGTGGTGGCAGCGACGTCGATGCGGACCTGGTCGTGCTCGACGAGGCACATTATCTCGCCGATGAAGATCGCGGTCACGTTTGGGAGGAGGCGATCATTCTGACGCCTCCGCGGATTCGACTGCTGTTGTTGTCGGCGACAATCGGCAACGCCGATCAATTCGCTGCTTGGATTGAAGAAGTGCGCGGCGTGCGCTGCGGAGTGGTAACGCGACCGGGCGCGCGCCCGGTTCCGTTGCGCGCGGCAATGCTGCTGCCTGACAAGCGACTGCTGCCGTTGTTGAATGAGCACGGGAAACTGAATCCTGAGATTGGCGCGTTGTTAAGTCAAAAGGAAAAAGGAAAAAGGCAAAGGTGAGGAGAAGCGCCACGACATGAAAGATATCAGAGAACGCACGTTCGCCTTTGCCCTCAGAATAATTAAGTTGTGTCAGCAATTGGAGGAAGAAGGTGGAGTAGGTCGAACCCTTGGCTGGCAATTGTTCCGGTTGGGAACATCGATCGGGGCAAACGTTGAGGAGGCACAAGCGGGCCAAAGCAAACTGGACTTCATTAGTAAGAACGCGATTGCTCTAAAAGAGGCACACGAAACAATTTACTGGTTGCGATTAGTCGGCGCTTCCAATGCAATTCTAAAAGATCGCCTATCTCCACTTCTAGGCGAGGCGGACGAACTGGCTCGAATAATCGGTGCGATCATTGTCTCTGCGAAGAAAGGGGAGAAATAAATGCGCAACACCAATCGAAGGTTCTCGTGCGCTTTTCCCATCTTTGAAAAGGGCGTTGCGGCGAACGGAGGTAGGCGCTTTCTTTTTGCCTTTTTCCTTTTGCCTTTTTCCTTATGAAACTGAGTATGCCAGAGATGCCGCCGGCCACGTTGCTGATGGCGCTCGGCTCTTACAATTTGCTTCCTGCTATCGTGTTCCTGCCGACGCGACGCCGTTGCGATCAGGCTGCGTCGGAAGCCGCGTTTATGCGGCGTGACGCAAACGATCAACGGCGCGATCAGCGGCGCGATTTCATACGCAGCTTTGTCGAGCAGTTTCCCGAGATTCGCAACCATCGCCATTGGGAGACGATCGTGCGTGGTGGCGTTGCGGCGCATCATGCGGGGCACATGCCGGCGTGGAAACTGGTGATCGAAAAAATGATGAGCGCAGGTTTGCTCGATGCGATCTTCGCGACCGCCACCGTCGCCGCGGGAGTTGATTTTCCGGCCCGTACCGTCGTGTTGACTGGCGCCGAAGCGCGCACCGGAAACGGCTGGCGACAGTTGACTGCTTCCGAGGTGCAACAGATGACCGGCCGCGCCGGCCGGCGCGGACGCGATAACGTTGGTTTCATAGTTGCCGCGCCGGGAATGCATCAAGACCCGGAGAGAATCGCGTCGCTGTTGCGTTCGTCGCCCGATCCTCTGGTTAGTCAGTTTCGGGCTACTTACAACACGCTGCTTAATCTGCTGGACGCTTACGGAAACTTTGCGCAGGTGCGCGAGATCGTTGAGAAGAGTTTTGCGCACCGCGAAGCAGCGCGCCAGATTGCCGCGCTGGAAAAAGCAACCGTCGAAACTGAACAGCGAATCCGGTTGCGATTGCGCGAAGCTAGTTGCGATCTGTCCCTTCACACGGTGAGAGGCTTTGAGCGACTGATCAGTGCCCGCGCGCAGTTGCAGGATTCAAAACCACAAACCCGCGCGGAAGTTCTGCACCGCTGGTTGGATGAGGTGGTGCAACCAGGTCGAGTTGTCGCTATTGGGCGAAGTGGCAAGCGCCTCGTCTTAGTCACGGAGAA
>WNFT01002082.1_pt1 | contig 18221 bp, 10 predicted proteins | sample 5400191 | NCBI WGS metagenome assembly WNFT01 (sample SAMN13153359, study PRJNA577476) | soil metagenome | isolation source: 80 cm saprolite under Madrone tree | place: USA:California | collected 2016-06-14 | reverse complement strand
GAGTCGGCGGGGCGTTCGGCTTCGATGACGCGCGCCTGCGTCTTGATCACCGTGAAGGCTACCCGGCGGTTCGCTGCCCGGCCTGTAGATGTCCCGTTGCTGTCGATCGGATGGGTAGGACCAAATCCCTTCGCTGCCAGGCGGTCGCGTTCGACTCCCTTCGCTGCCAGGTACTCGAGCACGGCCGTCGCGCGCGCTTGCGAGAGCAGGAGGTTGTAGGTAGCGCTTCCGCGATCGTCGGTGTGCCCCTCGACCTGGACGAGCAATAGATGCGGATGGCTCTGGAGCACCGCGGCGACCTGGTCGAGCAGCGGGTAGGATCGCTGCTCGATGCGCGACTGTCCCGTCGCGAAATGGACCCGGTCGAGGATCTCGAGCGACGTCGCCGAGACGATGACGCGCTGGGGAATCCCCGGCGGGCACCCATGGTTCGCGGCGGTTCCGGCCTGGTCCGGACAGGCGTCGTCGGCGTCCGGGATCCCGTCCCCGTCGCGATCGACGATCACCGGCGGTGGGGGAAGGGGCATGGCTTCCGCGACAGGCTGCGGCGGCCCAGGGGAAGTAGCCACCACGGCTGCCGGCGTGGCCAGGGCGAGCATCGGCTCGGCGCGGCGGCCGCAGGCGGAGGGCGACCAGGCGAAGCCGAGCAGGAACCGGGAGCGTGGGGCACCGACGCCGTCGCTGATGGCGCTCCCACCCGCGAGGTCCACCGCGAAGCTTCCAACCGGGCAGACCGTTCCACCCAGGCGCCATTCCGCCGGAGCAGTGCCGGCAGCGAAGCCGGCGCGCAGGAACGATCGGCCCTCCAGCTCGACGTAAACGCGGCGCGGCACCCAAGCGCGCGAAGGCGCGATCGCGTATCCCAGCGCACCGCGCAGGCCGGCCTCGCTCCCGGACTTCACGTCGAGGAAGTCGCGCGCGGGCCGCACACGCACGTACGCGTTGGCGAGCAGGTCGAGCGCGCCCGCCGGCACCTCGCCGAGGCGGCGCCCGAGCGCGAGCAGGGCCTCGCCGCGCACCGTGCCGTCGCTCGACAGCCCCTGGGCGCGCGCCGTCGGAAGCTCGAGCGAAAGCTGCGTCGCGAGATCGATCCCTGCCCATTCCTGGCGCAGCAGCCCCAGGCGCGGGGTCAGCCGCAGGTCGGCCATCCCGGAGAGCAACTCCGAAGGCCCGCGCGAGGAAGGCGGCAGGCGCGAGAGGTCGCCACCCGCCGACACCGTCACCGGGACTTCGACCGCGATGGAGAGCGGGCCGATCAGGTGCACCTGCACGTCGAGCCATTGGGTCGTGCGGGAGCGCACCACCGCGTACTCGGAACCGGAGGACACGTACGTGAGGGGCCGATTCGCGTAGTCGGTCCAGGTGCGGACCTCCAGGCGCGGTTCGCCCGGCAGGGGCGGACGCGCCCCCTCGACGGCGGCGTATCCGTCGCCGCCCGACGCTGGCCTGAACGAAGAGACGTCGATGTTCTGCGCCCGCACGACCGATGGCGCGGCCACGGCGGCCAGGACCCCGGCCATGCAGAGAGCGCGTCGCCTGCGCACTCCCGCAAAAAGGAGAGCGAGAACCGCCAGGAGCGGCGCCGGCGGACCGCCGCTCGAGCACCCTCCACGGACCACGCCGGTATCGACGATCGCGAACTGGCTCGAGGTGGGGTCGCTCACGTTCTGCCCGGGATCGGTGGCGGACGCCGAGATCTGATGTGTGCCGACGGCGAGGTCCGCCGGGGGAAGCAGGGTCCATTGGCCGTTCCCGGCCATCTGCGCCACGTACACCACCCCGTCCACCGATACTTCCACGAGCGTGCCCGGAAGCGTCGTCCCGGCGATCACGGGCCGGCGCAGCTCGAGCTCGGTTCCATTGGCCGGCGAATCGATGGTGGGCGAAGGCGGGACGGTATCCGAGATCATCACGCCGACCGGCTGCGCCGGCAGCGACACGTTGCCGGCCTGGTCCGTGGCGCTGGCGGTCAGGCGGTGCTCGCCGGCGATCAGGGCGGCAGGCGCGCTGCACCGGAACAGTCCCGCCGCGCTCGAGATCGCCTGGCAGATCGTTTCGCCCGACGCCGCGTCGGCCACCGCGACCGACGATCCTGCCTCGGCGGTGCCGCTGAGCAGGGGCTGCCGGTTCCGCGTCGGCGAGACGGGTTGCTCGAGGACGGGAGCCGCGGGCGGGGTGGTGTCGACCACCAGCGCGCGGGCGGCGCTCGCACCCGACGCGTGACCTAGAGCGTCGCTCACCCGGGCCTGGAGGAGGTAGGCCCCGTCCGGGAACGCCCCGGACGGACGGCAGCTCCAGCTTCCGCTCCCGTCCGCCCGCTCCGCGCAGATCGGCGTCTCGCCCACGTAGACGGAGACCGTGGCGCCTGCCTGCGCATGACCGGTCAAGAGCGGCGTGGTCTCGCGGGTCGGCGATGCGGGCGCCTCGAACAAGGGCGCCAGCAGCGTCCGGACGCTGAGGGGAACCGCGGCGGAGGGTCCGCTTCTGTTCCCCACCACCGTGACCTGGAATGCGCTGAGGAGGTAGTCGCCGTCATCCACGCCCGACGCCGGCGCGCAGCTCCAGGCGCCGTCCGCGCCGACCGTCGCGGAACAGAGCAGCCGCGAGTAGCTGTCCAGCACGGAGACAAAGGCGGAGGCCTCGCCGGTCCCGGTAAAGCTGACGGCCGGATCCGAGGTCGGCGTGGCCGGCGCATCGAGGGTGGGCGCCGCGGGCACGTGGGTGTCGATCACGAACGAAGCCGACGCGGGCGCGCTCAGGTTGCCCGCTGCATCCTTCTGTGTGGCCGAGACGCTCTGCGGACCGTCGGCGAACGGCTTTACCGCGGTGCAGGACCACGCCCCTCCGGGCGAAACCGCCGCCTGGCAGACGATCTCCGCGCCCTGCGCGACCGTCAGCGCCGCGCCCGGCTCGCCGGTGCCGGAGAAGGGGACGATGCTCACGCTGGTCGGGGTGGGAACCGCGTTCAGCGTCGGCCTGGCGATGGCGGTCTTCACCACGAAGGCGTTCGGGTTTCCGGACGGAGTCGCTTCGTCACCGTCCGGATGGTCGACGTCGGTGGAGAGCACGTGCGGGCCTTCGACCAGCCTCTGCGAAAGCGGGCACGCCCAGTTGGTCGACTTGATCGGACTCACGATGCAGATCGCTTGGCCGTTCTCGGTGACCTCGAGATAGAAGCCGCGATCGACCAGCGCGGAGCTGACGGTGCCCGTGAGGATGGGCTTGGCGTCGTTGGTGGGCGACGGCAAGTGATCGATGGTCGGCGCCGGGTACTTGCCGGTGTTCACGATGAAGTCGACCGGTCCGGACTCCGGCCCGTCCCCGACCTGCGCCGTCCAGGTGTAACCGCCGTTGGCCAGGGTCTGCGTGCAGGACCAGGTATGGCCGGTGGCCACGGCCGCGGTGCAGGTCCGCCGGAACATGGCGGAGTCGAAGCTCGCCACCATCACGCTCGCTCCCGTGGCTGCGCCGCTCCTGCCGAAGAACGTCACCTGGTTCTTCGCGACGATTTCCCCCTGACCGGGTGAGTCGGGGGTCGCCGCAGTCGCGGCACGCGCAGCTTCACGCGCCGCATGGCTCGACTCGAGCGCGCCGCCGCAGGCGGTCGCAAGGCAAACGAACAGACACGAATAATCCCGGACGATGATGGTCATGCTGAACTCCGCCCCCCGTGCCGCGTCATTCACGGTTCGTGAGTGACCCGGCCGTCCCGGAAGTGCGGCTACTTTACGTCCTGTACCCGGGTCTCCCACAAGCGAGCACACCGACCCACTGCAGGATTCGCGCGGGAGGCGGCATGCGCTGGTGGAAAGAGCGCGGCTCGCGCGGCTTGAAAACCCAGGAAAATCAGATCAGAACGAGGCTGGAACGCTGACCTTCTGCACCACGTTCCCGCCCTTGTCGATCACCTGGAGGTCGACGCTGCGCCGACCTCGCGGCCCCGACACGCGGCCGGTCGCGGTGAGCTGCGGGTCGTTCGCGACCTGGAACTGCGGCAGCGAATCGAGCGCGGCCCGCAGCTCGCTGGCGAGCAGCGTGGCCAGCTCCGGCTGCGCGCCCGGACCCGGCTGCACCGCCTCGACGCCGATCTTGAGCGGCAGCGAGGTCAGCGTATCGCCGTCCTCGATCACTCCGCCGGGCTCCCGCTTCACCCGCCCGCTGCAGCCGTTCCTCGACCAGCCGCTGAGCAGGAAGTAGCCCTTGCGCGTCTCCTGCTCCGTCACTTCATCGCGGCCGGAGATCTCGAAGAACTCTCCCTTGAACGGCTGGCCCGAGGCGAACGAGCAGGAGGCGGTCCCGTTGGGCAAGGCATTGACGATCGTGCCCGTCAGCTTCGGGAACCGCTGCGCCAGCGACCGCGCCACGTCCTGGGCGGAGTCCTTGACCAGCGCCGGGTCGAAGTCGCCCAGCACGTCGCCCGACGCGGATGCCGCCGGGGATCCTCCAATGGACGGCCCGAGCAGCTTCTCTTCCAGCCGCCGGGCAAGCTGCTTCGCGCCCGCTTCCACCTGCTCGTCCGAGCCGACCTTGAGGCTCTCCGAGAACGCCACCTGCGCGCTGGAGGAATCGAGCGCGCGCAGGGAAACCACGTAGCTGCGGCCCTTCGTCCCCACCGTCCCCAGCACGATGAACCGGGCGCCCACCAGCTGTGCGACCTTGATCTGCACCTCGTCGCTCATCACGCCCGACTGCGCGAGCATCTGCTCCTTCATCACCTTGGCGATCTGCTGCCGCTCGACCACGCGCAGCCGTGCGCCGGCCACCAGCTGCTCCGTCAGCGCGTCGCTCATGTCCGACGCCAGGTCCGCGCCGGCGTTGCCGCGCGCGGTCACCTCGGCGATGGCGACGGTGGCCGGGGCGCCCTGCGGCTGTGCGAAGGCCGCGGGAGTCGCCGCGAGCAGCGCCGCACAGGTGAGGAAATTGCGCATGTGGATCCCCCGCGGATGGGTGTCCTTCCTTGCTATCGCCGCCAGCGGCCACGGTCCAGAAAGCCGTCAGAGAATTTGACCCTACCGCAACGCGGATGCTAGCGATTGAAAGGGCGCAACTCGCCCAAGTGCCTCGGGGAAACCGATCATGAAGAACCTCGTTTTCAGCGCGCTGGCGGCAGGGTTTCTCTGCGCCTGTGGCACCGTCGCCGTGCGCGTTCCGGTGATGAGGCCGGCGGAGATCAACATGGCTCCGTACCAGAGCGTCGCCATCGGGGACATGAGCGGGGGCGGAAACCGGCCGATGACCGATTCGCTGGAAGAGGCGCTGGTCAACACCAACCGGTTCACGGTCGTCGATCGCCAGCACATGTCGCAGCTGATGCGCGAGCTGCGGCTCTCCTCCAGCGACCTGGCCGACCCGAGCGCCGCGGCGAAGCTCGGCAAGGTGGTCGCTGCGGGCGCGCTGATCTTCGGCGACGTGCAGACCAACTACCGCGAGCAGCCTGACGAAACGCGCTACAAGGACGACAAGGGCGCCTACCACACCTGGTACTCGCTCAAGGGCGAGGCGTATGTGCGGAGCACCCTCAAGATCGTGGACGTCTCCACCGGCCGGCTGATCGTCGCCAGGACCTACGAGGAGAGGGCCGACGACGTGAACCGCGCGCTGGACAAGCGCCCGCAGCAGATCGATCGCATCGCGCTGGAGAGCGCGGCCCGCCGCGCGGTGGTCGAGCGCTTCATGAGGGCGATCGTTCCGCACCAGGAATTCATGTACGCGCATTTCCAAAAGGACGGCGACATCCCACAGCTCGAGGGCGGAATCGGCTGGGCGGAGCGCGGCGACTGGAAGAAGGCCCAGAGCGCCTTCAACGACGCCGCCCAGGCTTCTGAGAAGAACGTGAAGCTGAAGGCGGCGCAGGTGGCGAAGTGCTATTGGAACCTGGGCCTCGCCTATGAGTATGCGGGCGACTATGACAAGGGGGAGGCGATGGTGAACAAGGCCTACTCGTTGTCGAACGACCGCGACATGCTCGCCGAGATCGACAACATCCACCGGTTGCAGGCCGACGCCAGGAAGCTGGCCGAGCAGACCCCGCCGCCGGAGACCATCGGTGCGAAGTAGGCTCTGCGCGCTCGCCGCGTTCGCCCTCGGCGCCTGCGGGGGCGAGAAGGCGGCCCTGAAGACCAGCTCGTCGCCCAGGCCTCCGGCCTGGCTGGCCAAGGCCCCCAGCTCCTCCGAGACGCTGTATTTCTCCGGGGCGAAGGAGGGTGCTTCCTCGCTGGAAGAGGGCAAGGCGAGCGCGATCGAATCGGCCCGAAGCCAGGCGGCGCAATACATCGGGGTCGAGATCAGCGCCGAGCACCACGACGTGATGAGCACCGAAGAAGCGGAGAACATGGCCAGGGACACGGTGAAGAGCCGTGCCAACGCGATGCTCCGCTCGGCCGAGCTCGCCGACGTGTACTACGAGAAGATCTCGCGCGAGGTCGGCTCCGGCACCGTCGATCGCTTCGACGTCTGGGTGCTGCTCAAGCTGCCCCGCTCCGAGGTGGAGAAGGAGCGGCAGCGGCAAGCGCAGGAAGCGCAGCAGACCGCCGCCGCCGGCGTGGCGCTGTACCGGGAGGGCCGCGAGCAGGAGAAGCAGGGCAACGTGATCGGCGCGCTGGTCCGCTACCGCGATGCGCTCTCGAAGGCCAAGGCGGTCGCGGGCTCGACCCCCACCGGGGATCGGGACGTCGCGAACGCTTCCGCGCTCTTGCAGAAGGCGCAGGACGCCGCCAACGCGGCGCGAGGGAAGGCCCGCCGGGCGATCCTGATCGCGCCCCCTTGGGTCGCCGGCGCGGTGACCCAGGCGCTCGCGAAGCAGGGGTTCGCCGCGCAGACGCAGGATGGAAGCAGCGAGAACGCCGCCCTGGCGCAGGCGAAAGCGCAGGGCACTCCTTGGGTGATCGTGGTCCATGCCACCACCACGCCCGGAGGGCCGGTCTTCGCGCAGGTGGCCGCCACCGCTGCTCTGGACGTCCGTGCTCTGGATGCGCGGAGCGGGGCAGTGGTGGCGTCGGCCCAGAAGCAGGCGAAGGGGGTAGGGCGCACCGCGGAGGCAGCGCAGCAGGCCGCGGCGAACGAGGCAGGGCTCGGCGCGGGGAACGATCTCGCGGCGGCGCTGGTGGCGAAGGAAAACGCGGGACTCTAACGAACGCGCGTCGGCAGGGCCGTCGCGAAACATGGAGGAACGACAGTGAAGAAGATCCTTGGGCTCGCGATGGTGGCGCTGCTCGGAGCGTGCGGTGGCAGCAAGCCGCCGGAGATGTCGAACCAGGTGCTGCATGCCAACGGCCCGGATTGGGTGAACCGGGGAACGGGAGCATTCGGCGGCGATAAGGGGAAGGTGTTCTACGGGGTCGGGATCGCCAGCGGCATTCGCAACGCGGCCATGCGCCGCTCCACCTCCGACTCGCGCGCCCGGGCGGAGATCTCGAAGATCCTCGACACCTACGTGTCGGTGCTGAACAAGGACTACATGGCGTCCACCACCGCGGGCGACATGGACAAGTCGTCCGAGGAGCAGCACGTCCAGCAGGCGCTCAAGACGTACTCCCAGATGGAGCTGTCGGGGGTCCAGATCATCGACCACTGGGTGGACACCGACGGCACCGAGTACGCCCTCTCCGCGCTCGACATGGACTCCTTCAAGAACAACATGGACAAGATGAAGGAGCTGAACGCAAAAGTGCGCGACGCGGTGCGGGCGAACGCGGACAAGGCGTTCGACGAGCTGAGCGCCGAGGAAGCCAAGCGCCAGCGGTAGGGATCAGGACGGCGGTTCCATGAACCAGGTCGCGTGGGTGGCCGCCGCGCTGGCGCTCTGTGCCGCCTGCGCCGGTGCGACGAAGCCCCCCGCCCCGAGGGTTGATCGGCGCAGCAAGCCCGACAAGGAAGGGGCTGCGGCGCCGGCCTGGGTGGACCAGGTGCCCGAGAGCAGCAAGGGCAAGCTGATCGCGGTCGGGTACTCGCAGCCGAGCTTCTGGCCGCAGGACGCGATCGACGCCGCTGCCGCCGACGCGCGCGGCAAGCTCGCGCTCGCGTTGGGCTCCCACGTGGAGGTGCTCGGCATCGACACCGCGACGGCCACGGCCAATGGCGGCGCGACCATCAGCAAGGAAGCGACCGACGTGGTGATGCAGAACTCGCGGATCGAGGCGACTTGGGTGGACGCGAGCGGGGAGCGGAGCGATCCGGGCGGCGTCTGGGCGCTGGCGTCGCTCGAGCTCGAGTCCATCCGCGGCAAGCCGCAGCCGGTCCCGGAGACGGCGTCGGGCAAGGCTGCCTGGGTCAGGACCGGACCGGCCTGGCTCGACCGGCTGCCCGCGTCCCGGACCCGGATCTACGCCGCCGGCTACTCGGGCCCCACCTACCATCCCGAGGACGCGAAGCAGTACGCGCGCGACAACGCCATCGACAACCTGGCCGCCTCGCTGCGCGCGCACGTGCAAGCGTACACGCTGCTGGTCGAGAACGCGTCCGGCCTGACCGTCGACCAGTTCGCGCAGACGCTGGAGGATCCGGACGAAGCGTTCCGCGGAATCGTGCGCCGGAGCGCGAGGGTGGAGGACACCTGGGTGGATGCGGAAGGCATTCGCCCCGGCGATCCCAGAGGCGCCGTCTGGGCGCTCGCTTCGATCGACGTCCAGTCCAGCAAGGGCGGGGTCAGGGCAGTGGAGAGTGAAGACCTGGGGCCGGCGCTCGACTCCCAGGGGAACCGGGCGAAGGACTCGCCGGAATAGCCGTCAGAGCTTCTCGTCCACCTGCGCGGACTTGCGGAGCTGCGAGAGATAGTGCTCGCGCTCCTTGGTCACGGACTCGGCGGCGAGCCGGTTCCGGATCTCCTCCTGCACCTCCGAGAGCGGCCGTGGGGGAAGCCGGCGCCGATCTTCGACGGTCACGAGATGGAACCCTCCGTGGTCGCCTTCGATCCGGATCAGGCCGGAGATCTCCCCGGGCTGCAAGGAGAAGGCGGCCTGCTCCAGCTGCGCCAGCATCTGCCCGCGGCGGAAGTAGCCGAGATCGCCGCCCTCCTTCGCGGTGGGGCCGTCGGAGACGTCACGGGCGACCTTCGCGAAGCTCTCGCCGGCGCGGACCCGCCGCAGCGCGGCGTCCGCCCTTGCGCGTGCGGCGCTCACCTGCTCCGGGCTGGCGATGTCGGGAGCGGAGACGAAGATGTCCCGCGCGCGCACCTCGTACTCGCTGGTCTTGGTCATGTTCGCGTAGGCAGCCTGGACCTCCTCGTCGCTGACCCGGCGGGGCTTCACCTTGTACTGGAGCAGACGCATCATCAGCTGCTGCCGCTTGAGCGAGTCGCGCACGCTATCCATGCCCAGGCCCTGCTGCGCGAGCGCCTGGCGGAACTGGGCCATGTCCATGTGGTTCTCGCGCGCGAGCTGCTCGACCAGGCGCTGGACCTCGTCGTCGGACACGTCGATTCCGAGGGCCGTCGCCTCGCCTTGCACGAGCTGCTCGTCGATCAGTTGCCCGAGCGCCTGTCGCAGAAGCTCCTTCCGCTGGGGGACGCCGGCCGGCCCGGCCGGGACCCGCGCCAGCTCCGGCGCAATCCGCTCCTCGACGTCGGAAAGCGTGATCGCGCGGCCATTCACCACCGCCGCGATCCGGTCCTAGATCTCCGCAAACGCAGCAAACGGGATCAGCGCCAGCAAGAGGAATCGAAACATGAGCCGGCGGAAGATAACGGATCCGCGCTTCAGATCAACCACAGAGCGCGCAGAGCACGCAGAGTTTTTTTGGGTTTCAACCCCCCAAACCTCTGCGACCTCTGCGCGCTCTGCGGTTGAAGGGAAGAATGGATTCAGCGCACCAGCGCGAGGGCGGAGTCGTCGATCTTGATCTCGGCGCCGGTGCGGATCTGCTGCAGCAGCAGCCGCTCGGCCTGGGCGCGCTTCTCGGCGGTGGCGCGCCGCTCGGTGTCGGCCTTGACCTCATCGAACTTGCGCGTCCGCGGGGCGCGCCGGCCCAGCACCTTGAACACGTGATAGCCGTAGGGCGAGGCGACCACGCCAGAGATCTTGTTGTTCCCCAGCGAGAAGCAGGTGTCGTCGAACACCTTCGGCATCGTTCCCTTCGGGAACCAGCCCAGGTCGCCGCCGTTTCGCGCGTCCGGCGAGGTGCCCGCCTGTCGGGCCACCTTGTCGAAAGGAGCGCCGGCGCGGAGCTGATCCAGCACGCTCTTCGCCTCCTCGGGAGTGCGGACCGCGATCTGCAGGCAGTGGACCGCCTCCGGGTCTTCGAATTCGGCCTTGTGCGTGTCGTACCAGGCGCGCGTCTCAGCCGCCGAGGCGCGCTCGGCGCGGGTCTGCTCGGCCACGTACTTCTCCGCCAGGAGGCGCTCGCGCGTCTCGTCCGAGAGCTGCTCGGGGTTGAGGCCGGCGCGCGCGAGGTGCTCTCCCCACGCCGCCCCGCTCTTGCGAGTGTCATCGGCGAGCGCGTCGGTCGCGCGCTGCACTTCCGCCTCGCTCACCGACAGTCCGGCGGCCTTTGCGCGCTGCAGTACGAGCGCGCGATCGATCAGCGCGTCGAGCACTGCCCTGGCCTGCTTGGGGACGTCCTGCGGCGCCACCTTCGCCTCGCCGCTCTCCTCCGACCCCAGCCGCATCCGGTCCAGCTCGACCTGGACGCGGCTCACCGGGATGGGTGAGCCGTTCACCGTTGCCGCGGCGCGCGGCGGCGCGGGCGCGGGAGGGGGAGCGCGGCGGCAGGCCTGCACGAGCGCAAAGAGACCGAGCGCGAGCAACGCGCCTCTGCCTCCCCGGTCTAGCCCCGCCGCCACCAGAGGACCCGGAGGCATGCCGGTACTAGTTTCCGCCGATCTTCGACGCTGCCGTCGGAGGCGCCTTCTGCGCCGGCGGGGGGGCCACCGGCGGAAGCGCTTGCGGGGGCGCGTGGACGTTGATGCCCGGCTGTGCCGGCGGTCCCGGCGGTTGCGCCGCCGGCTCCACCTGGATCTTCTCCAGCTCCTGCTCGTAGAGGGTGACCTTGGTGCCCTCGCGCAGCTTCTTCACCCACTCGTCGTAATCCCGGCTCCGGCGCTCGCGCGCCATCCGCTGCCGGATCGACTCCTTGCTCTCATCGGCGGTGCGGGTCAGCGCCACCGTCCTCACCTGGAGCTTCACCAGCTCGACGCCGGCGGGCGTGTCCAGAGGCCCCGCCTTGTCGCCTGGATTCTTCAGGTCGAACGCAGCCTGGGCCAGCTCCGGATTGTAGGCCTTCGCGAGCTCGTCCTTGGAGAGGAAGCGCAGATCGCCGCCCATCGGCGCCGAGAGCGGGTCCTTGCTCTCTTTCATGGCGATGCTCTGGAAGGCATTCATCTCCCCCTTCTTCTCGCGCGCGTCGATCTCTTTCAGCAGCGTCGCTGCGTGCTTGCGCGCCTCGGCGCGCTGCTTGGCGTCGGTGGCAGGCAGGAAGAGGTGCAGCACGCGCGCGCGCTCGGGCTTCACGAACTCGTCGATGTGCGCCTCGTAGAACTTCTTCAGCTCCTCCTCCGCAATGTCGGCCCCCGACAGCTTGGCGTCGAGCTGGTGCTTGATCAGCTCCTGGATCATCGCCCGCTTCATCTGCTCGCGGACAGCCGGGCTCTTGTCGTAGCCCTGGCGGACCGCCTCCTGCGCGAGCAGCTCGTTGCGGACCATGTTCTCCAGGAACTCCTTCTTGCGCTCGAGCGTGCTGTAGCGGGCGCGCAGGAAGGGACTGGTCTCGTTCAGCCGCTGGCGGACCTCGTCGGCGGTGATGACCTGATCGCCCACCCGGGCGACGGCGGGGCCCGACTTGTCGCTCTTCTTGCAGGCGGGGGCGGCGGCGAGGGCGATGCACAAGACGCTGGCAAGACGGGTGTTCATGCGGCGGATCCTTCGCAAGGGGACCGAGGGGAGATACCAGACGAAACAGGGCACGGGAAAGATTTAGTTCCATTGCCCTGCAGTGGTGCGCAGCTCCCGGACAAGCTGGCGGGCAGCCTCCAGGATGTCCGCCTGGCCGTCCACGCTCGCCACCAGCTCCATTCCCGGGGTGAGGCGGTATCGCCCCTTTCCCTTCGCCACCAGCTGGGCGAGCTTGACCGGGTCGAGGGCAGCGTCGGGCCCGAGCTGCACCACCAGGCGCCCGGGGCCACTCTTCAGCCCCCGCATCCGCAGCGCGCGCAGCTCGTTTTTCAGCGACATCACCTCGACCAGGGCGTCGACCTCCGCCGGCGGCTCGCCGCACTGATCCCGCAGCTCGCCCTTGGCGTCGTAGAGCGCCTCCTCGGTCGTCGCCGACGCCAGCCGCTTGTAGAAGAACAGCCGCTGCTGCACGTCGGGGACGTAATCATCGGGGATCAGCGCGGGGATGGGCAACTCCACGTCGGGCTCGAAGTCCTGCCGGACCTCCTCGCCCTTGAGCGAGGCGACCGCCTCCTCCATCAGCTGCGTGTAGAGGTCGAAGCCGACCGAGGCGATGTTGCCGCTCTGGTCCGGTCCGAGCAGGTTGCCCGCGCCGCGGATCTCCAGATCGTGAGAGGCGATCTGGAAGCCGGCGCCCAGCTCGGTGAACTGCTGCAAGACTTGAAGGCGCTTCTGGGCGTCGCGGGTGATCCTCCGCCGGGCCGGAATCAGCAGATACGCATACGCTCGCTCGCGGCTGCGGCCGACGCGCCCCCGGATCTGGTAGAGCTGCGAGAGGCCGAAGTGGTCCGCCCGGTCGACGACGATGGTGTTCGCCGAGGGGATGTCGAGGCCGCTCTCGATGATTGCGGTGCAGAGGAGCACGTCGTGCTTCTTGTCCACGAACTCCGTCATCACCCGCTCCAGCTTTCCCTCCGGCATCTGCCCGTGGGCCACCGCGATCTTCGCCTGCGGCACCAGCTTCGTCAGGTAGTCCAGCACCCCGGAGATGGTCTCGATGCGGTTGTGCAGGAAGAAGACCTGGCCCCCGCGCGCGAGCTCCCGCTCGATCGCCTCCTTGATCGTGCCGCCGTCGAACTTGGAGACGAAGGTGCGGATCGCGCGCCGATCCACCGGAGGCGTGCCGATGATCGACAGATCGCGCACGCCCATCATCGACATGTGCAGGGTGCGCGGGATGGGCGTCGCGGTCAGGGTGAGCACGTCGACGAGCTTGCGCAGCTTCTTCAGCTGCTCCTTGTGCTTGACGCCGAAGCGCTGCTCCTCGTCCACCACCACCAGCCCCAGGTCCTTGAAGGAGACGTCCGCTGAAAGGAGACGGTGGGTGCCGATCAGGACGTCGACCTTGCCCTCCCGCGCGCGCTGGAGGGTCTCGCGGATCTGCTTGTCGTCGCGGTAGCGCGAGATCATCTCCACCGTGACCGGGTAGTCCGCGAAGCGCTTCGAGAAGGTCCGGAAGTGCTGGGCGGCAAGCACGGTCGTCGGCACCAGCACGGCGACCTGCTTCTTGTCCTCCACCGCCTTGAAGGCGGCCCGGAGCGCGACCTCCGTCTTGCCGTAGCCCACGTCGCCGCAGACCAGGCGGTCCATCGGCTTCCTGTCCTGCATGTCGACCAGGACCTCGCCGATCGCGCGCTCCTGATCGGGAGTCTCCTCGAATTCGAAGTCGGCCTCGAACTGGCGGTACATCGAGTCTGGCGGCGAATACGCGTAGCCTTGGTGGGCGGCGCGCGCGGCGTAGATGTCGAGCAGCTCGGCGGCCATCTTGAGCAGCTCTTCCTTGACCCGCGCCTTGCGCTTCTGGAAGGTCTGGCTCTTGAGCGAGTCGAGCTTGACCTTCTCGGGATCGCCTCCCGCGTACTTCTGGATCTGTCGCAGCCGCCCGACCGGCAGGTACAGCCTGTCCTTGCCGGCGAAGTGGAGCAGGATGAAATCAGCTGCAAATCCGCGCACATTCAAGCGAGTGAGGCCGTCGTAGCGCGCGATGCCGTGGTCGACGTGCACGACCAGGTCGCCTTCCTTGAGGTCGCGGAAGTCGGCTCCCTCCGCGCCGAAGGTGCGCGGCCGCCGCGGGGCCCTGCCGGCCTGGGCGCGGGGACCGAAGATGTCCTCGTCGGAGAACACCGCCAGGCGGTTGTGCGGATCGATGAAGCCCGCGCTGATCTCCCCCACCACCAGGTGCGCGTGCAGGTGCGGCGAGAACGCGGCCTGCTGGAGGGGGACGATCTGCGCCATGAGATTCCGGTCCAACAGCAGCCGCCGCGTCCGCTCCGCCTGGGCCGAGGAATGGCACGCGATCACTGCGGTGCTGCCCCGCTCGCGCAGCGACTCCAGCCGCCGCACCAGGGGAGAGAGCGCCCCGTCCTCGCCGTGGTGGCTCTGGATCTCGGCCCGCAGATCGCTGGTCGGCCGCAGATCGAAGTCGATCTCGACGGTGCCGACGGCCGCGTCCGCGCCGACGGTGAGGCCGGACAGCTCCAGCACCGGCGCTGAATCCAGGACCGGGCGGACGTCGCGCTCGTGCAGGAAGTGTTGATCGGGCGGCAGCGCCAGCTCGCCCTTCCCGCGCGCGTCCGCAAAGGCGTCCTCGAGACCGGTCCAGAGATCGCCCCACTGCCGCTCCAGCTCGAGCGGATCGTCGAGCATCCAGATGGCGTCCTTGGGCAGGTACTCGGTCAGTGGCGAAAGACCGCCTGGATAGAAGCCGGGGAGGATCGCGGTCAGGCCGGCGGCGAACAACTCGTCGTCCTGGGAGAGCGTGGAGAGGTCGTCGATCAGCTCGCGGAGCTGCCGCGAGGGGGTCTCCACCGCGTCGGCCGCTGCCCGCACGGTCGCGATCGCCGCCCGGCGTCCTTCTTCGTCGAGCACGATCTCGCGCGCGGGGCAGAGGGAGACCTCGGTCAGCTCGCGGATCGTGCGCTGGGTCTGTGGGTCGAAGGCCCGGATCTTCTCCACGAAGTCGCCGAAGAACTCCAGCCGCGCCGGCTGCGCGTCGAGCGGCGACCAGACGTCGAACACGCCGCCGCGGATGGCGAAGGTGCCGGGGTCCTCCACCAGCGGCACTCTCGCGTACCCGGCGGCCGTGAGCTTGCGCGCGAGCTCGTCGCGGTCCTGCTCCAGCTCGAGCGAGATCTGCAGGCTGCGGCGGTCGAGCGCCGCGCGGGGGAGGACACGCCGGGCCAGGGAGCGCACCGAGCAGACCACGATCGGACGCTCGCCGAGGTGGAGACGGAACAGCGCTGCGAGGCGCTGCTGCGCCACCATCCGGTCGGGAGTCAGCCCCTCGTAGGGGAGGACCTCGTCCGCGGGCAGCCGCACCACGGCGGCCTCGCTGCCGAGGAAGAAGCGCAGGTCCTTCTCGAGGGCCTCGGCTGCGGCCTCGTCGGGCTCGACGCACACCAGCGGCCGTTTCAAGTCGGTGGAGAGCTGCGCGAGGACATGGCCGCGGGCGGCGCCGGACAGGCCGCGCGCCTGGACCTTGCGGGCGCCGTCGCGGAAGGCGGCGAGGAGCTCGGCGTGGGCCGTCGCGCTGCCCTTCGGCTCGGGCGGGAGCAGCACGGATCTGGTCGCGGTCGTTTCCAATGCACACGACCACCTCCGCGCAGGTGTTTGCGCGGGGCGGCAGTCGGGAAGGTTTAAGGGGTGCGACGCTTCAGATCAACCGCAGAGCGCGCAGAGGGGTTTCAATTTGATTTCAGGTGGTCGAAGCCAACCTTGCGGGGGAGCGGGCGGGGTTGGCCCAGCTCCGTCAGCTGGATGCCGCGTCCTCGGACGATGCGGCCGACCTGGGCGAAACGGAGCTTCTTGGAGAGGGCGGGCAACTTGCGGCGGGGGACGGAGAGCAGCAGGGCGTAGTCTTCGCCACCGCCGAGCGCCAGCTCCATGCCGTCGGGGAGGGTGCGGGCGGCCTTGCCGAGGGGAAGCGCGCTGCATTCGACCACCGAGCCTACGCCACTCTCCTTGCAGAGATGCCCGAGGTCCTGGAGGAAGCCGTCGCTCACGTCGATCGCGGCCGAGGCGTAGGCGGCGGCGATCAGGCCCTGGCGCACGAGAGGATTGGGTCTGCGTTGCGCAAGGGACGCGGCCGGAGCCGGATGGGAACGGAGGCCGGCGGCGGCGTCGCCCAGCGTGCCGACGACCACCAGGGCGTCTCCGGGTCGAGCCCCGCCGCGGGAGAGCGGGCGCCGGGCTTCGCCCAGCGCGGTAATCGTCACCGACCACTCCGAGGCCCGGCTGAGGTTGCCGCCCACCAGGGCGCACCCGGACTGCCTCGCGAGCGGCGCCATTCCGCGCGAGATCCCGCGGACGACCTGGCCTGCGCGGCCGCTCTTCGGCACGCCGAGGGCGCAGAGGAACCAGCGCGGCCGGGCGCCCGCGGCGGCCAGGTCCGAAAGGTTCACGGCCAGGGCCTTCCATCCGACGTCCTCGGGGGAAAAGCGCTCGAGGTCGAAATGCACCCGCTCGACGACCGCGTCGGTGGTGGCGACCAGCTGCATCCCGCGGGAGACCGAAACCGCCGCGCAGTCGCTCCCGGGCCCGAGACGCACGCCCCGGCCGCGTGGGAACGGCCTCAGGAATGCCTCGATGAGATCGAATTCCGAGCTCAATTGCGCGGCATCTCGAGCCCCATGCCCGGCGGCTCGACGGGGACGATCAGCGTGAAGGTGGAGCCCTTGCCCAGCTCGCTCCGCACCGCCACCTCGCCCCCGTGCGCCTCGATGTAGCTCTTCACGATCGACAGCCCCAGGCCCGCCCCGCCGTATTCGCGCGAGGCGGACGAGTCGGCCTGGAAGAACGTCTCGAATACCTTGTCCTTGAGGTCGGGCGGGATTCCGATCCCGTTGTCCGTGACCGAGATCTGGAAGTAACCCGAGCTTCCGAACGGCCCCGCTCGGGAGGGCGGCCGCTCTGAGCTGGAGGTTCTTCTTCAGGCTCTGCGGGAGCACGCTCTCCATCGCGCTCTGCACGATGTCGTCGAGGTTGGTGGGCTTGCGCACCAGCTGTACGCCTCGGGCCTCGATCCGCGAGAGATCGAGGATCGAGGAGATCAGGCGCAAGAGCGACTCGCCCTTCTCGAGGATGGTCTTGAGGTAGTCCTTCTGCTCGTCGTTCAGCTCGCCGGCCAGGCCGGCGAGCAGCATCTCGCTGTACCCGATCACCGAGGTGAGCGGCGTGCGCAGCTCGTGCGAGACGGTGGCGAGGAAGTTCGACTTGAGGCGCGAGAGCTCCTGCAGGCGCTCCAGCGCGTCGGAGAGCTTCTTGTTCTTCTCCTGCACTTCCCGGTAGCTCTCGGTCACGCTCTCGATGTGCAGCTGGCTGGAGATCATCGCCTTGTGGGAGGTGAAGACCAGCACGTCCACCAGCTTGGCGAAATGCTCGAGGATGCGCCGGACGGTGGTCTCGGGAGCGCGCCGGATCCGGTCGATCAGGTCTTTCGCCTTCTTGAGATCGAACTCCCCCTCCAGCGACTGCAGATCGGCGCCCAGCTCGCCCAGCTCCTCGGGCATGAAGGGCCCGAAGATGATCCGGCCCAGGAGGTCTCCCTCGTACAGGACGGGCATCATCAGATACCGGAGCCCGCTGAAGCAGTTGCGCACCGCGATGGCCGGCTGCGCGCTTGGCGCATCGAGCGGCCGGACCTTGATGTGCGTGACCGTCTCGGTGCACAGCCTGCGGCCGTTCGGCCCCGTGAACATGTAGGCGCAGAAGTCGCCCGAGGCGACTTTCATGTCCACCAGCTTGGTGCCGTTGGCGTCGAAGACCTTGAGGCCGACCTTGTAGAGGTCGACGAACGTCCTGCAGACGTTGGTGAAGCTCTGCAAATCGAGCAACTCGCCCAGAACGAGCTGCTTGTGGATGATGCTCTCGGCCACGTCCTCAGGCTCCGTCCGCGGGCCGCTCGCCGCCGCCGCCCGGCGGGCCGCTCTTGACGGGCGGATCCACGAGGCACCTTCTAACTTCGTCGACGAATGCGCGCCGGTCCAGCCCGATCTTCTGGGACAGGAGATAGATCTTGTCGATCTGCTCGAAGGTGAGCTCCACCAGTCCGAGGAAGGTCTCGACCACTCCCTCTCCCTGGACCGCCACCGCCTCGTAGACCGGCTGCTTGTTCTCCCGCCGCATCTTTTCGATGGCTTCGTCGGTCGTGGCGTCGCCCAGGTCCTTCTTGTTCCATTGGACCACGTTGGGCATCGAATCGATGTCCAGGCCGTTCGCCTTGAGGTTCTCCACCATGTTCAGCCAGTACTTGTAGTTTTCCTGGCGCTTGCTCGGCTGGCTGTCGGCGATGAAGGCGATGGCGTCGGCGCCCTGCAGCACGATGCGGCGCGTCGAGTTGTG
>WNFT01005728.1_pt1 | contig 18231 bp, 16 predicted proteins | sample 5400191 | NCBI WGS metagenome assembly WNFT01 (sample SAMN13153359, study PRJNA577476) | soil metagenome | isolation source: 80 cm saprolite under Madrone tree | place: USA:California | collected 2016-06-14 | reverse complement strand
CAATGCCAAAGTCACTGAGCCACACCTCGTCGTTGGGTCCCAGCAAGATATTCTCCGGCTTGACATCGCGATGGATCAGTCGCTCATCGTGGGCGTGCTGCAAGGCGGCGGCAATCGGCCTGACATAGGCGATAATGCTTTCCAGTGGCAGGCGCGTGCCTTTGGGGTATCGCTGGCGCAGCGTGCCTTTGGGAGCATAGGCCATCGTCAGGAACGGTGTATTCGCAGGACCGATACCAAAGTCCAGCAGGCGCACGATATGGGGATGTTGCAGGCGAAACGTCGCGCTGGCCTCGTTGATAAACTCCTTCAGGTCCTCGGCGGTCAGCCGCGCCTGGAGCACCTTGACTGCCGCCAGGGTATTATTGTGGTAGATATGCTCGCCCAGGTAGACCTCGCCAAAGCTGCCCTGTCCCAGAAAACGGCTCAGCCGGTACTGCCCAAACTGCTGCCCCACTCGTTCGGTCATCGCAGTGTTCCTCTCGACGAAATCAGCGATCCTTGTCCCTCATCCTGCCTCTCATGAAGATTCCACTAAAAAGTATAGCACATCATTACCTGGTGTATGTCTTTTGTACAAGCGGAGATGAGGTTCATTTTGTTGCATTAAGCACGAGGTGCTGAGCATGGCTGGGGCAAGCCCAGCCACTACTATAGACGGCCACGAGGTTGGTACCTCATACAGCCTTTGCGTGGTATAGTAGTGGCTGGGCTTGCCCCAGCCATGCAAAAAAATGAACCGCACCCTACAAGCGGGGTTCTCCCACAAACCGGAGGTTCAGGGCCACACGGACGCGGTCTGGGGGACCGTGTGCCCCAGACCGCGTCCGCAAGGGTCCTCTTACGGGTAGATTTCTTGAGCACGGAGACAACGGAGACAACGGAGACAATGGAGACAAATGTCCCCAATGGAGACAAGTGTCGTTGCACAAGGGCACCACGTGACGTGACGAACCCTGCCTGGGGGGCAGGTAACGAGATAAATCGCCTCCACGATAAATCGGGAGGCTACGGATAAATCGGCACTCTACTGGGGGACAGCTATCCCTGCCCACCCAACCTCGCTCCATCCCTCTGGACACGATGACCCCCTTCCGAAAAACCGTTCCTTTTGAGACTTTGTACGTTAGTTACCCCAACCACGTCACCTCCCGCTTTTTGCCCGTGCGTGCCTGCGGATCATAGGGGGAACGAATGATCCCCTCGCCTGAGCTGATCTGCCGTGCCCGCTCGCCACTTGGCCTTCCCACCAGACAGGTCGTAATACTGCTGCCAGACCTGCCTGAGCAGTTGCACGCTTGCGACATCCTTCAGTCCAGCAGGTGCCTCGGGCTGCTCCAGAGCATGCAGCAGATGCATTCCATCTGCCCCGATCTGCTGCGCCAATGCCGTGCGCTGGTTTTCTGCTTTTGGCAAGCGATAATTCTCGACCTGGTAGCTGTAGCGCTCAAACCAGTCGGGGCTGATCTGCCGGACGAGCCAATCAGGAGCAAGGGCCGCCAGATCATCCAGGGTGGCCCGCAGCGTTTCTCCCACGCATTCCAGATTGGAGAGCGAACGCACCCGTGCCAGCACATGGGTGGAATCGGTGCGCTGTTTGCCTCCCGTCTTGAGCCAGCCCCGTTGCTTGCACACCTCCAGGAGCCGATCCAGCAACAGGGTCTCCGCTCCTTCATCCACCAGACGCCGGCGAAATTCGGACAACAGGGAGAAGTCAAAGCCAGGATCGCTCAATTCCAACCCCAAGCTGTATTTCCAATCAATGCGCTCACGCACAGCATTGGCGGCTTGTCGGTCCGTGAGATACTCCGCATATTGCAGCACCGTGACCACCGCCAGCCTCCAAGGGGCAGAGGCGGGCTGCCCTTCAACTGGGTAGAGCGCCGCAAACTGCTCGTCCTGATACACTTCGCCTAGCGCCTCACGCAACCGCATGGCCAAGGTCCCTTTCGGGCACGCTGCTCGTGCCACACGCGCCGTTTCCTCTGGAATGGTTCCCAACTCTTGTGGATACATCGACATGGCTCTCCTCCTTACGTATACGCTCTTTGGGGCCTTTTTCTTTGCATTGTATCATTCCAGTATTGCTTGCACTCGCCAATAAAGTCTTGAGACAGCACACCGAGGAGCCTGCTGCGTGGTTAGTAGGGGCGGGAGTGGTGTGGAGTGGTGTGGGGGAGCTTGCCTCCGCCCTGGGTGGGGTGGCTTGGCTTGACGCCAAAAAATGAACCGCACCCTCCCACAACCAGCTTATTGACAGCCAACAGACAGTCATGGCATACTCAGAAGCACACGAAACCTATCTAAACCAACCCTGAAACACTTTTCTAGAAACTATCACGGACCAGTCTCATGAAACACCTACTTCGCACCATCATCCTACTCACCGTACGCCTACTCGGCATACCCGGCGCCTATGCAGCAGCCCTGCAAGCCCGCAAGCCTCTCCCTGCGACACCACGCATCCTACTCATACGCCCCGACCACCTCGGCGACCTCGTGCTGGCCACGCCCGTATTGCACGCCCTGAAAACGCACGCACCCAACTCACACATCACCATGATGGTCGGCCCATGGTCCAGCGAAGTCGTGGCACGCCACCCCGACATCGATCAGCTGATCACCTTCCCATTTCCCGGCTTCCAGCGCGCTCCCCAAAAGCCCTGGACACCCTACCTATTGCTGCTGAGCGCCGCGCAACAACTACACCGCAGCAAATACGACCTTGTCATCAACCTGCGACCCGATTTCTGGTGGGGCGCCGCATTGACCTACCTGGCACGCATCCCACGCCGTGTTGGTTACGCCATCCAGCCCGGCACGCCTTTTCTCACACACGCTTTGCCTTTCTCATCGCCAGAGCATTGGACCGTCTCCAACCTGCGTCTCATCAGCGCCGGACTGGAAACACTGGGCTACCCACCACTCGAAGAGCCATACACGCCTGAACGTTATCCACTCCAGTTCACGCCCACCGTAGAGGAACATACATGGGTTGCTGAACGCCTGAGCAAAGAGGGCATCGACGCGGACACACCCGTCGTGGTGATTCATCCGGGCACAGCCGCCGCCGTCAAACTGTGGCAACCCGAGGCATGGTCGCATTGTGCCAATACACTCACAACACATACCAAACCAGTGCGTATCATCCTCACCGGCAGTAAGAGTGAGCGCCCGTTGCTGGAAGAGATCGCGCGCGGCATCACATCACCGGTGCTGCTAGTAACGGATGCAACACTGGGGCAACTCACGGCATTACTGGCACGTGCACAACTCGTGCTTGGCGTTGATAGCGGGCCACCTCACCTGGCAACCTCGCAGGGCACACCAACCGTGCGCATCTTCGGGCCAACCGATCCCCGTCTCGCCGGACCCTGGGGGCCCGCGGAGCAACATGTGGTAGTAGCATCCACACAACGCTGCCCAGGCTGCCCAACTATTCCCTGTGGGCGCATCGATTTCCGCCCCGAAGAACTACCGGCACACCCCTGCACGCGCCTGGTAGCAGAGCACGAGGTGCTGGCGGCAATCGAAAAGGTTTACCTGGCATCCGCAAAAGGTGCTACATCTCGACCCACACCTCCTTGATCGATGGGGGTAAGTGCATCGTCTCGGGAGGCAGAGAGCGTACGGTGTAGCTCCCAGGGCAACCACAAGGGACTCTGTTGGCGAATGCAATAAATAGGCGAATGGGTCGGGAAAACAGGACGGGGGCAAGACCAGTCCCTATCCTATACGAGCTTGGTAGGCCGATTCGTAGTATGGTAGGGGCAAGGGCGGCTGGGTGGTGTGGAGTGGGCCCTTGCGGTCGCCCTGATGGCTTGTGAACACCCATTTTTCTGCTATAATGTAGCGACGATCATAACAAGGAGGCAGTTGTGAGGACAGTCAGACTAGAAGACAACATCAACGAGATACTGGATCAAGCACAAGAAACAGGAGAGACCATCGCAGTGACCAAAGGTGAGAAGGTCATAGCACATCTGGTACCAGCAAATATGCCTCCATGGCTTACTGAGGTACCCGACTGGATGAGGGTCGAAACAGACACTCATAGGTCTCAACATGCTAGTGCTGTCGATGATTTACAGAACGTTTGGGCTAACTTTGATCGTCTTGTAGCCAAACTCGGAGTCCATTGGCCCGAAGGTGTGAGTGCTATCGATGCCATACGTGACGTGAGGCGTAAATTGTAATGACAGAAAAACAACCACATAACCTGGACAACTACGGCTACCCATTCCCACCAAATACACACCAAAAACTGCGCAAAACAGCCATACGCGCCAGCAAAAGCCTGCTCGGCGCGTGTATCTACCTCCTCATGAGCATCATCGGAGGCATGCTCTGGCTAGGCAGACTGGGCAAGCACCATCCTCCCCTGACACCGCAGAGCTTTCACCCACGACGCATCCTGGTCATTCGCCTGGACCTCATAGGCGACCTCGTCCTCTCGCTGACGGTTGTACGCACCCTCAAACGCACCTACCCGGACGCTGAGATCGACCTGCTCGCCATACCCGCCAGTGCCAAAGTCGCACTACAAGACCCCCATCTGAGCGAGATCATCACCTATAACCCCAACATCTGGCGTCGTCCCAAAGCCCTGCTGCAACCCAAAAACTGGCGCGATGCCCAGGTTCTGTTGCAGCACCTCCACGCCCGCCACTACGATCTCGCCGTTAGCGTCTATGGACCGTGGGCTGGCATACTGGCCGTCCTGAGCGGCGCAAAACGACGTGTCGGTTTTGGACGCGAGAGCTACCCCGGCTTCATGACCGACAGCGTGCCCGGCGGCATCCCCGGCCGCTGGCGCCATTGGAGTCCGCTTGACAACAAACACGAAGTTGATTATTGCCTGGAACTGGCCCAGGCCGCCGGTGCAACGCTTACCCCGGACGACCGCGTACCCCGCCTGTATGTTGACACACAGTCCGCGCAAGAGATAGAGCAACTGCTCCGCCATGAAGGCCTGCAACCCGACAAGCCTTTGATCGCCTGCCATGTCAGTTCGAACAACGGACAATCCAAACGCTGGCCTCTCCCCTACTGGGCAACATTGCTCGACCGCCTGGTGCGCGAGCAGGACGCACAGGTAGTGCTGACAGGTGCCCCCGTCGACCTACCCATCATTGAGAACGTCATCCAGCGCATGCGCGAACATCCCATCAACCTGGCTGGCCAAACAAGCCTGACACAGCTCGCCGCGCTCCTACAACGTGCCGATCTTGTCATCAGTGGTGATAGCGGCCCCATCCACATGGCAACGGCTCTTGGAGCCCCCATCATCGGCATCTATGGCCCCACCAACCCTTCATTAACGGGACCTGTTAGTCCCGACGCAACCGTGCTCCGTAGCGATATCTGGTGCAGTCCATGTTATAATACAAAGGACCCTGCCGATTGCCGGTTCTATACAACGCAATGCATGAAAAACATCACGCCTACTCAGGTCTTTGAGATCGCGCAGAGCAAATTGAAGGAACATTCAAAGGCTCAATGAAAACCGAACGCCACATCACACTACCACCAGACGCCCACATACTCGTCATCAAACTGGCCGGCATCGGCGATCTCTTACTCGCCACACCGGCGCTCCGTGCCTTGCGTGAAACCTACCCGCAGGCACGGATCGACCTGCTCGTCACACCGGACTCGGCAGGCCTGCTTAACGACTGGGATGTCATCAACCGTGTGATCGTGCTGGATAAATACCTCTTCGATCATGCACTGCAGATGCTGAAAAACCCACGTAATCTGCGCCAGCTCGTACCGTTGTGGCAAGACCTGCGGTCTGGCGACTACGACGCCGTGCTCCTCCTACACCATCTCACCCTGCCCTTCGGTCGCCTCAAGCACCAACTCCTGATGCGGGCTACAGGCGCGAAATGGCGTGCCGGGCTGGACAATGGGCATGGCTGGTTTCTCAACGTGCGCGTAAAAGATGCTGGCTTTGGGGCCATGCACGAAGCAGAGTACAACCTGGCAGTCGCAGCAGCCGTCGGCGCAACGACACACGACAAGCGTTTGACGCTGCCACTGAGCGAGAAAGCATATGCCCAGGCATGGCAATTACTCTACGAGCAGGAGTCGCCCGAAGCCATCACACGTCCTACCATCGCCATGCACCCTGGCAGCGGCAGCTATAGCACCGCACGCCGTTGGGCTCCTGAACGCTTTGCACAGTTGGCCGACACACTCTTTGCCGACGTTGGCGGACAATTGCTCTTGCTAGGCGGCCCCGAAGAGGCTGAACTCCACCAGCAGATCATGGGCATGCTGCAATCCGCAATACCCGTGCGCAGCTTCGCAGGTAAAGGCACCATCCAGGTGACGGCAGCCGTCCTGGAACAGGTCGATCTCTTCGTAGGCAATGACTCCGCACTCGTGCACGTCGCCGTGGCGCTCGGCACGCCCACCGTCGCCATCTTCGGATTGACGAATCACAAGGCATGGGGGCCGTTCACAGCTGGTGCCCCCGAACGCCAGGCCGTTGTGGTACGCCTGGACCTGCCATGTATGCCGTGTTTCTATCGCGGCCACGATCTCGGCACGCCTCAAGGCTGCGCAACCCGCGATTGCCTGGCACTTCTGGGCGTTGATCCCGTCGCTACGGCAGCACGGAGATTGCTACGGAAAGCAATAGTATGAGAGAAACAAAAGAGAAAGAGGCCAACATGAACACCATCACCTATTCACCACCGGTTGATAAGCTACTCACCCTTGGCAAACCCGAACCCGTGGGCTTCGAAGACTGGCTCAACTACCCGGAGTTCGGCCTTGGTCCCGAACATATCCCCGACCTGCTGCGCATGCTCACAGACGACGACCTATTCACCGATGAACTCATGCAGGATGTCGAAAAGGCAGAAGGCTGGGCACCTTACCATGCCTTGCGTGCACTTGGACAAATCAAAGATGCGGCTGCCATCGAACCACTTCTCAGCAAGACTGAACGATTGTTGGGTGGTGATAAGGGACTGGGCGAGTGGGCGATAGAAGAACTGCCGGACGTTTTTGGCTTGATCGGCCCGGCAGCCATCCCCGCGCTTACTGCTTACATCGCCGACGAGTCTCATGATATCCGTTCACGCATCAACGCAGCAACCGGACTGGAAAAGATCGGCACCATGCATCCCGAGGCAAGAGAAGAGAGCATCGCAGCCCTCACTCGACAACTGGAACGAGCAGAGGAAAATGATTCCGAACTGAACGCTTTCATCATCTCCGCTCTGCTGGGTCTGCAAGCAACCGAAGCAGCATCCGCTATAGAGCAAGCGTTTGCTACGGACAATGTCGATATGAGCATCGTGGGTGATTGGGACGACGTGCAAGCAAGTGACCTTACGGTGGGAGGCGCTCCTTCCCTGGCATCACCGCATCCTTCCTCGCACTCTTGCCTGGTCATGAATAGGTTCGCTATACTATCATTACTGCACGTGACGTGCTCAATAAATTGGCACTCTACGAGATAAATCGGCACTCTACGGCAGTTCGCAAACATTTTGTGCTGAGAGTGGGCTGTGCCGTCGCAGGCGGCACAGCCCACTCTCAGCAGAAGAATAGGAGGACGATCATGGCAGACAAGAACGTCTCTGAGGCCGCCTGGACGCTACTCACATCCTTTCAAGAGGCAAACAAGGCTGTTGCAGAGCACCTGGTGGCTGCCCAGGAGCGCAATCGGAAACTAGCCGAAGGCTTCTTTAACGATGGGATGGAAGTGCTCAAGGCTAACCAGAAAGCGGTGGAGGACCTGGTAGCCGCCCAGGAGCGCAGTGTCCAGTATACCCAACGCTTTTTTGCCGAGGGCGTGGAGGTTCTCAAAGCCCAGCAGGCTGCTGCACAAAGCCTGGTGGCCGCCCAAGAGCGCAACATGCAGTATGTCCAACACTTCTTCGACGATGGCATAGAGGCACTCAAGAGTCAGACGGAGGGCTTGCGTGCGTTGATGCAGGATCTGGAGCAGCAAATCAGGAAGCAACAAGAAGCGCTCCAGACCCTGGCGCTCGCACCGGTGGAAGTCACGCTCGATATCCTGCGTGTTCCCCTCGCTTCCTACCAGAAGGCTCTCGATCTCGCAGAGACTATGACACATCAGATGAGTCAAGCTATCCAGCAGTCGAGTGAGCAGGACAGCGAGTAGGCCTGGAACAGGCGAAGCCTAAGCCTTCTGCTGCATTGCCATTGCCAGGGCTCGCTTCACGGGCCGCGTGAAATTGCCGATCTCAACATCAGGGACTTCGCGTCTGATGATCTCGAGCATCGTACGCATCCCCAACGCCTTGCCCAGCGAGTCCAAAGCAGGCATACGTGGCAACAGTACCTCGGGATCAATATTGAGATTGCGCAACTGGATCAGCCGCAAGCCCGTCTCGCGCACTAAGGCCAGCAACGCCTCGACCTCGCGCTCGCGATCAATCATACCGGGAACGCACAGCAGGTTGATGGAACTGTAGACACCCGCATCCCGCGCTCGCTTGAGCGATTCTTTGACATCCTCAAAAGCGTAGCCAAGCGGGCGATAGTAGGCTGTATACGTCTCCGGGTGTCCAGAGATCGTACTCGCTCGCAGGGTATCCAGGCCAGCGTCGTAGAGACGTTGCAGCCAATGGGGATTGCTGGCATTAGTGTTGATGTTTATCACCCCCCTGTCAGTACGCGCACGTATGGCCTTGATGGCTTGCTCAATGCGCCGCCACTGCAACAAAGGCTCACCCTCACAGCCCTGCCCAAAACTGACAATCGCCTCGTCAGCACGCTCCAGGTGGGGTACCGCCACCTCCACAATTTCTTCAACGCTGGGGATGAAGGTCAGACGATCCTGTGGTGAGATTAAGTTCTCTTCTTCTTGCTTGGAAATACAGCCAATGCAACGAGCATTGCAGCCCGGCGAGACGGCAATCGCCATCTCCCAGCGACCAAAAAAGAGGTTGCTGGCCGTGGGACACGAATAGTCAAGTGCGCAGTGGGCGTGCTGCGCCACGATGCGGTTATGGGGATAGGCAGCCTGTTTCTCGCGCACAAGGCGCGTCAACGTGTGCCTGTTGAAGGCACCGGGATGCCATTTACGCGGATCATCCGTCCGCAAGGCCGCGACATACAGGTGGCCATGCATCCCTGCCACAGCACTATAGCCAAAGAAAGGCAAAGGCTCCGTATCCGGCACCTTTTCGTACGCAGGCAGCAATGTGCGTGTGTAGCCGATAGGCAGGAGAGCAGCGGCAGCCCAACCGTGCGGCGCGGCTATGACGTGCCGCTCACCGCTACGCTTGCGCCCAACAGCCAGCCGATCAGGCATCATCGAGAGCGTGACCCCATCGGGCAACGCAATAAGATCAGCAGCATCCAGCGGTCGATCACCGAAGGAGAGCGCCTGCAGGCGGGGTTCCTCACGTATCTCCCCATCGGGCGTACAATAAATCAGGTATGGAATGGCCATGACGTTCCTTGTTCGACTGGATTCGCCTCACTTAGTGTGCTTGCCTCGGCGGCAATGTTATTGGCATTTGCGGATTGGTGGGCCGCTCCTCTGCATAATCATCATCAAAAAACCGCGAGAATGTGACGCTCTGCGTTTGTGCAGAGACACGCTGTTCCAGTTCCCGTGCATCCTCGTAGACAAAACTGAGCAGGATATGATCACCACGCATCGTCTGGCATACATGACGGACGCGCGGATGTTCCGCCCTCATCCAGGCGTTGACCATCTCCTCAAGCGCAGACATGCTATCTCCACACTCGGCGCTATCAAAGCCTTTGTATCTGTACACCACCCTTATCCTTTCGGTCTAGCAGTGCATCGTTGCACTATCTCCGCGAGCCAGAGCGTTTTTTACATCGACCGGAAACATTGTAACATTCTACCAGAGAATTTACTAATTTGCTAGATGGTGTCTTGCAGCCTACAACAGCAGGCAAGCCTCGGCAGCCAGCCAGAACAGCTTCTCGCGCACCGAAGTATGTTTATCCCAATAGCGATAGTCCCATTCGCTCCCGCTCACATCATCGCCACCGTAGAGTAACTGAGCGAATTGCACATTGCGAAACTGGGCTACCGCAAAAAACGCAGCCGCCTCCATCTCCACTGCCAGACACCCTTCTGCCCGGCGTCGCTGCACCTTTGCAGGCGTCTCACGATAGATGGCGTCAGTCGTCCATGTCTTGCACAGCAGATACTCCACCTGGTGGGCCTTGAGCACGGTCTCAAGGGCGGCAACTGCTTGCGGACTAGCACCGACTTCACGTCCAGGCGGCAAGTAGTGATACGAGGTACCCTCATCCCTAACGGCTATCGTTGGTACTATCGCGTGCCCGACCGTCAGGGTGCTATCCAGCACACCCGCGCCGCCACACGCGATAAATTTTCTGCAACCCAGCGCGATCACTTCTTCGAGCATGCCTGCCGCCAGCGGTGCCCCAACTCCAGGGTGAAAGACGGTCAGCCGCTTCCCCTCGACATTGATCTCATAGATCGGATGTGACCCAATTTCACTCTTCAGGTGTTTCACCACTTTGGCGTTGTGCTGCTGGGACAGCCCCGTAATCACATCCTGGAAAAAGCAGGCAACGGCATGTTCAGGCACATCCATCGGCTTAAAAATCCGCCGCGGCTCAAGTATCGCCTCCGCTGCGCTATCAAACTCCAGGATGGGATAATCCTGCTGCATCTTCTCTTCCTCTCTTAGGCCATTTAGATTCTTTAGTAGTGCAAGTTCTCACAGTGATTGTAAACCATTTCATGTGTTCCGTGCTGCCTAAAAACGGACGTGTTTGTCGCAGCTTGGTTTTCATATGTCCCCTATTTGTTATTCGTTTTGACCCATCCATCATACATTGCCCTCCACAGATCACCTTACAAAGCAATTACACTGTTATTACAAGTTGTAGCGTAAATAAGTGCTTTATTAAAGAGTGAATTTTTTCCTAATGCGCGTTATTTTGCTTGACTTCTAGTGTATTTTCTGCTATACTGAGCAGTGTCTGGCCAAATTGGATTAGAGAAGAGGTAGTATTCCGTGTATCAGCAACGAGTTGTCATTGTAGGAGCAGGCATCGTCGGGCTATCAACCGCTTACGCTCTGTTGAAACAGGGCATACGTCACGTCACCGTAGTAGAACAAGAAACAGTCGATCATCAGCGAGCCACTTCCCGCGGACCTTCACGTTTGTTACGCTTCGAGTACGGACCCGATGTGCACTATTCGAAGATGGTACAATTGAGCTTGCACCGTTGGCGACGGCTTGAACGTACGACGGGCCGCACCATTTACACACGCACCGGCTTGCTCGTCCTGGGAACCGAGGATGATCATTTCACATTGCCAAGCTATCGCATCTTGCGCAGGCTAGGACAACCCATCGAACGTCTCTCCGAACAGCACTGCAGGCAAGGTTTCCCGCAATTCGCCACCCATGCCTACGACACCCTCATGTACAATGCCGAGGCCGGTATCTTGCACGCTTCAACCTGTTTACAGATACTCAAAAGCTTGATTATCGATCTGGGAGGAGAAATCCATGAATCGTGTCGCGTGGTCCGTTTAACGAACGACAGCCAGACTCGCCCTGTGCGCATCCATCTTGCTTCTGGCGCCGAGTTGGTGGGCGACCGTGTTGTATTGGCAACGGGGCCCTGGGTGCATCGACTCCTGGGCTATTTGTGCTTGCCGGTGCAAATGACGCGCCAGTACGTGCTCTATTTTACAGGACTGCCCACCTCATCGTTCGGCATGCACACTTTTCCCGCGTTTATCGCCCAGGACCTCTACGGTTTTCCACTCCAATGCATCCACGGCATCAAGGGTCAGGCGTGCTTAAAGGCTGCCTCGCACACCTTTGGTGCACCTGTTGATCCCAATGACACCTCGCCACCCGATCAGCGTGTGATTGCCCAGGTCGTCCGAAAGTTATCTGACCTGTTGCCAGCGCTGCGCCGGGCAGAGCTAGCCCACATCGACTCGTGCATGTACGACGTGACCCCCGACGAAGATTTCATCCTTGACCGCTTGCCGCAAGACCCACGCATCATCTTCGCCACGGGTCTCACCGGTCACGGCTTCAAATTCGGTCTCTTGCTAGGCGAACTGCTGAGCAGCATGGTATGCGACACACAACCCATCATGCCCCTGGAGCGTTTCCGCCTGGCACGCTTCGCACACCTCCAGGTGCCACAGAACAGTTTCGTCGCCTGATCACTCATCGCATGAGAACATATACCTATGCATCACGACGAGTTTGTGCAGAACATCGTAGACAAATTAACAGCGCTCAACGGCTTGCAAGCCATTGTCCTTGGTGGTTCGTGGGCCTCCGGCACGCAACGTCCCGACTCAGACATCGATCTGGGACTGTATTACGCCCAAGATCACCCATTGGATATAGCACACATCAGACGCATTGCCAGCGAACTGCACGACGTTCCCAACCCCGTCGTAACCGATCTGGGAGAGTGGGGACGTTGGGTCAACGGGGGAGCATGGCTCACCATACAAGGGCAACGGGTCGATTTCCTCTACAGAAACATCAATTTCGTTTCGAGCATCATCGACGACTGTAACCGAGGAGCAATACAAACCGACTACTGGCAACAACCCCCCTACGGCTTTTACAGTTACATGTATTGTGCCGAGACACACATTTGTAGGATTTTGCATGACCCACATGCAATCATACGCACGTTGAAAGCAAAAGTTGCCTCTTATCCCCAACCGCTCAAACACACTATCATCAACCAGTTCGCTTGGTCCGCTGAATTCACCCTTGCACAGGCAAAAAAATTGACGGAGCAAGGTAACGTCTACTTTGTCGCGGGCTGCCTGACACGCGTAGCCTGCTGTCTCGTGCAAGTCCTCTATGCGCTTAACGAAACCTATTTCATTAGCGACAAGAGATTACACAAGGATGTGGAGAAGTTTAACAGAAAGCCCCGAGATTTCTCGGCGAGAATAGAGACTATGCTTGGTGCCATTGGGAGCAATCCTGAACAGATTCACGAAAGCCTGCTAGTGGCACAGGCTTTGTTGGGAGAGGTGATAGCATTGTGTGGGGACAAGTACAAGCCCAGATTCTAGCGCACTCTCCTCTCTCTAGGCCTGGTTAGTTGCCACCTACAACCAACCATCAATTTTTGCTTCGTGGCTGCAGAGCAAACACGCAATGCCCCGTCTGGGTCTGACAGCTACACTCCACCTCGCTTACCCCCCAGGCGCTATCCAGGTGTAGCAGACGCAGTGTTGCCTCTATCGAAGCATCCATCACAGCATTGATTCACCCTGAGACAGTGATGATGAGGGTTCCGGCTTACGAGCAGGGTTGATTGGTTGCTCATCCAGCCGGCTGCTGATTTGCAAAATACTTTCCAACTTGTCCCAAGCTGCATCATCTAATGCGTTGAAGAGGCCCAGGTAGATGATGTCAACCAGACCCAGCATCGAGATGCGCGCCGAAATACGCAGATTCCGTCGGAAGGCTGTGGGCTCGCGCGGGGTGACGACCAGCTTGATATCGGCATAGCGGGCCAGGGAAGAGTGCGGGTTGCCGGTAATGGCGATCGTGGTTGCACCTTGCTGATGCGCCAGGCTCAATGCTCTCACTGTCGCCCTGGTTTCACCAGCATACGAGAACGCCAGCGCGAGATCCTGGCTGGTTAACAGCGAGGCAGACGTCAGCTGATTCGCAATATCGGGGAGCCAGTTCACGCTCAGGCCAAGGCTTAAGAAGCGGTTGAAGGCATCGAGGGCCACCGATGACGAGATGCCCATAGCGTACAGGTCAATACGCCGGGCCTGCTGAATAGCCTCAATGGTTTTTTCTATGTCGTGCATATCCAGGCTGCGTAAGGTCGTCAGGAGCGCATCGATGTCGGCGCTGATCGCCTTATTCGCAATGTCTTGCAGCGTGTCACCACGCGCAATGGCCGCATGATTCAGGTGAAGCCGATCACCAATCTGTTGGGCGAGGAAGGTTCAGGCTTCGCCATTGCCCAGGCTCGGCTAGGGCCAGGCCGTATCCATCACTGCATGCGCTCGATTGGAGCCGCCCAACGTTCCCTGGAGCTCATGTGCCAGCGAGCCACCCGGCGCGTTGCCTTCGGCAAGCCTCTTTCCGAGCAAGGAGTCATCCAGCAGTGGATCGCCGACTCGCACATTGAAATTGAGCAAGCTCGCCTCTTGACGCTCAAAGCAGCCTGGATGATGGACACGCTGGGCAAGAAGGCAGCTCAGGACGAGATTGCTATGATTAAAATCGTCGCCCCCGAATTGCTCACTAATGTCACCAACCGGGCCATGCAAGTCTTTGGAGGCGGGGGACTCAGCGATGACTTCCCGCTGGCCGAGACGTGGGTAGGAGGACGCATATTGCACATTGCCGATGGCCCGGACGAAGTCCACAAGCGCTCTCTGGCTCGCTCTGTCATCAGAAAACTGGCTGAGTAAAGCGCTTTCAGAGAGACGGTTTAGAGCAGAGTGCACATGCTGACCGGCCTAACGAATCTCCCTACGTACGAGGGCGTGTGCGATAGCGTTGTGACGACGGATGAGCGTCGGCAAGTCGATGTCGAGCAGCGTTTGATCCTGAACGCGCACTCGCCCGTTGATCACGCTCAAATCCACCTGCGGTGGATGGCAAAAGACGAGCGAGGCCAGCGGATCGTGGGGGGCACCTCCTGCGAGTCCCAATGTGTCGAGACGGTAGCCGATAAAGTCTGCCGCCATGCCAGGTGCAAGGTAGCCGATATCATCGCGCCCAAGAACGGCTGCACCGCCTCGTGTTGCCAGCCAGAGCACTTCCCTGGCGGTCATCGCTGCTGGATTCCCCATCACACGGTGCAAGAGCAGGGCCTGCCGTGCTTCTGCAAGCATGTGCGAGCTATCGTTAGATGCCGAGCCATCCACGCCCAGACCAACTCGCGCGCCAGCTTGGCGCAGCAGCCCGATTGGGGCGATGCCCGAAGCGAGCCGCATGTTCGAACTGGGACAGTGCGCGACGCCAGTGCGCGTCTGCCCCAGGCGCGTGATCTCATCTGCACCAGGGTGAACCATGTGCGCGTGCCACACGTCCGGTCCCACCCAGCCCAGGTCCTCTGCCAGCTCTACTGGCGTGCGGCCAAAGGTTTCAGCACAGTAGGTCGCCTCATCCCGCGTCTCGGCTAAATGCGTGTGCAAATGCACGCCGTAGGAGCGTGCTAGCTCCGCACTTTGCCGCATCAAATTCGGTGATACGGAGAAGGGCGAGCAAGGAGCCAACACAATCCGCAGCATAGCATACCGACTCGCGTCATGGTAGGATTCGATTACACGTTGCGAGTCACGGAGGATTGCCTCCTCGTCCTCGACCACACTGTCCGGCGGTAAGCCGCCTTGCGTTTCGCCTACCGACATGGAACCGCGGGCAGCGTGAAAGCGAAAGCCCATCTCTGTCGCCGCTTGAATCTGATCATCGAGGCGCGCCCCATTGGGCCAGAGGTAGCAGTGATCACTTGATGTCGTACAGCCCGAAAGCATCAACTCGGCGATGGCAGTGTTGGTGCTGACGTAGATGGCTTCGGGAGTGAGCCCCGCCCAGATCAGGTAATAGGTGCGCAACCAGGAAAACAGATTGGCGTCCTGTGCCGCCGGGAGATTGCGCGTGAGGGTCTGGTAAAAGTGATGATGCGTATTCACCAGGCCGGGAAGAAGAATCATCTCCCGCGCATCGATCACGCGATCGGCGTGTTCTGGAAGCGAATCTGTCGGCCCGATTTGCTGGATCACATTCCCCTCCACATAGATACCCCCATCTGTCCAGCGCGTGTCCGCATCGTCCATCGTTACGATGAGTGCTGCATGCTGAATGAGCAGTGATGTCATCGCTTTCCTCCTTTCTGTGTATCGTGCATGGCCACACGGCACCCTGTCTGGGGGACAGGTATCCCCAGACCGCGTCCGCAAGGGCCCTCCCAGCCCCATTCCGCCACCCTCGCCACTACTATACTACGAATCGGCCTGCCAGATGTCACCCCGATTTATCGTGGGTTCGGGACGGGGGCTTCCACGGTGGGTGCCTCGATGAGGTCTTGTAGGCGCAGGTTGGCTATCTTGGCGATTTCAACGAGAGCGATTGCTTTCTCCTGTGCTGGAGAGTTCTCCAATCGTTCTTTGCCGCTCGCCAGGATGGTCTCCTTGGTGTTCTCCCTGACGCAGACTACCAGTGGGAAGCCAAATTTGTCACGGTAGGCTTTGTTCAGCTTGCTAAATGACTCGTACTCCTCTGGGGAGAGGCGATCGAGACCCGCCGAGCTCTGATCCCGCAAGGATTCCAGACCCAGCAAACCCTCGACCGGGATCTGCATTACCTCGTACACGTTGTATGAGGGTTCAGAGCTTGACGAGGTCTGGTCCGATTTGAGCATTCTGCCCAGATCGGGGTAGGATCGTATGAGTTCCAGCTGGCGCTCGGGCGGGGCGTCAAACACGGCTTCCTGGAGCGCGCGGCGCAGCTCGTAGAGACTTTGGAAGGGACGCTTTTCCCAGGCGAACTCAGCGATCCAGTCTCCGCCCTGGAAGAGCCGCCCGAACTTCTCCACGAACTCTTTCTGGCTCAGGTGATTCACCTGGCTGAGCGAGATCTTCTCAGGTTGCCGGGGCGTGGGGGTGACTTCCTCCACCAGCGTGCCCTTGCCGGTCAGGACGTTGAAGAAGAGGTTCAGCAGAATGGCGGCCAGGCTGCCCATCGTGATGCTGTTGCCCACGATGATCTGCCATCCTGACGGAAAGTTCTTGTAGAAATCTGGAAAGGCCACTGGAATCATGGCGAGCCCGATGCTGACGGCCACGATGACCACGTTACGTTCTTCGTGGAAGTCGACCCGTGAGAGCGTTTGTATACCGACCACGGCGACGGTGGCGAAGAGAATGGTTGCCGCGCCGCCAAGCACGGGCGGAGGGATGGCAGCGACGAGCGCGGCTACCTTGGGAAGGAGCCCGAGGAGGATCATGATCACGCCCGCGGCTGCCACGACGAAGCGGCTCCTGACGCGGGTCAGCCGCACGAGCCCGATATTTTCAGCAAAGCAGGTGTAGGGGAAGGAGTTCAGGATACCACCGAGCAGCGTTGAGAGCCCGTCTGCCCGCAATGCCCGCGCAATGTCCTCCTGGTGGATTGTCTTCTCCACGATCTCGCCGGTAGCGAAGACGTCGCCTGTTGTCTCCACGGCCGTGATCAGCATGACAATCACCATAGCGAACGTTGCTGCCCAACCGAACGTCGGTAGCCCAAAGTGGAATGGCGTGGTGACGCCCAACCACCCTGCTTTACCAACTCCACTGAAGTCAACCAGTCCCAACGCTGCGGCAACACTCGTGCCGATGACCAGCCCAAGGAGGACGGCGATGGTGCTGAGGAAACCACGGAAAAACCGGTAGATGAGGAGTATCAGCAACAGGGTTCCGGCCGCGAACGCCAGGTTCTTGAGACTGGCGAAATCCGGGGCTGTCGGGTTGCCACCGCCAGCGTTCAGGATAGCCACTGGCACTAAGGTGACGCCGATGATCGTGATGACCGTGCCGGTCACTACCGGCGGGAACAGGTGTAGCAGCCGACTGTAGTAGGGGGCTATCAGGAACGTGATGATGCCGGCGATGATCACGGCACCGTAGATCTCGAGCAGTCCCGCCACGCCGCCGCCCGCCGCGTTGCCTATGGCGATCATCGGTGCGACCGCGGTGAAGGTGACCCCCTGGATGAGCGGCAGCCTGACGCCGACCTTCCAGAAGCCGACAGACTGGATAATGGAAGCGATCCCACACGTGAAGAGGTCAGCGCTAATCAGTTGGATCAGTTGCTCGTTCGAGAGCCCGATAGCCCCCGCCAGAAGCAGCGGTACGATGACAGCGCCCGCGTAAAATGCCAGTACATGCTGGAGCCCATAGACTGCCAGGCGCCCCGGTGGAAGAACCTGGTCCACCGGGTGGGTAGCGCTGGTGCGCTCCCTTTCCTTGAATCCTGTTAGAACACTTCGTATGCTAGCCATAAAATGTGTGTGGCGGGGACCCATCCCCTTTAGGGGACTGGGAGGAAGCCGCACTTCTCCTTTCTTGCCATGAGATAGCTCTAGCCATTCGCTTTTGCTTACCGGGCTCCAATTCAGCGTACCTGAATGAGCTTGCTTATTTTTCTTGTTGCTCCATGAGGGCAGCCAGCACCCGCTCTGGTATCATCGGCTGCTGCGAGAGCCAGACACCGGTCGCGTCA
>WNFT01003028.1_pt1 | contig 18236 bp, 16 predicted proteins | sample 5400191 | NCBI WGS metagenome assembly WNFT01 (sample SAMN13153359, study PRJNA577476) | soil metagenome | isolation source: 80 cm saprolite under Madrone tree | place: USA:California | collected 2016-06-14 | reverse complement strand
AGGGCAGCGGCGTGACCCAGTCCACGTTGAACCCGTTCGGATAGCCAGCCTCGCGCAAGAGCTGCCTGGCCTTGTCCACGTTCCGCTCGAACTCGGGCCACTCGATCGCGTACTGCACGTCGGGGTTGATCCAGTTGCCCGTCGGCTTGCCCATCCCGGCGGTCTCCGCCTGGTTCATGGCGCGCCGATCGATGGCCAGGCTCACCGCCTCGCGGACGCGCTTGTCGTGGAACGGGTTCTTCGGATCCTGGAACCCGGGGAACTCCAGGAAGAACGAGCCGGACAGCACGGGCGCCAGCGTGACTCCGGGAAGCTTGCCGACCTTGTTGATCAGCTCGCCCGGAACGAAATAGATGATGTCCGCCTCGCCGCGCTCGAGCATGGCGACGCGCGTCGCCGGCTCCGGCACCGAGATCATGACGAGCTGCTTCACGTTGACGGGCCGGTAGTATCCGTCGAACGCCTCCATCTCGATCTTCACGCCCGGCTCGAGATGGAGGAGCTTGTAGGGGCCGGCCCCAATGGGCTTCTGCTTGAAGCCGTCCGCGCCGACCTGCTTGTAGTATTTCTCGGGCACCACCCAGCCGGGGGCGGCGACGTTGGCGGTCCCGAAGAGGGTGGCGAAGTCGAGGAAGGGCTCCTTGAAGACGAAGCGGATCGTCCGGTCGTCGACGATTTCGACGCGCTCGGTCTTCTTCTTGAAGACGTCGGCCTTGGCGCCCCGGTAGTTCTCGTAGCTGAATTTGACGTCTTGCGGAGTGACTGGCTCACCGTTGTGGAACTTGATCCCCTTCCGCAGCGTGAACGTGGCGCTCTTCGCATCCGCGGCGATCGTGAAGCGTTCGGCCAGGCCGGGATGGTCGTAGAGTTGCGTCCCCTGGTTCTTGACGAGGGCGTCGTGCAGAGCCGTCAGGAAGTTGTCCGGCGTGGCGGTGCCGTCATGCTCCTGGGGGTCCAGCCAGCGGGACGCAAAGCCGGCGTGCCAGGCGAGAACGATCTTGCCCTTGGCGGCGGCCCCGGCCGGCGACGAGAGCTGCGAGGTCGCCGATCCGACGGAGATCAGAATCAGGGCGACGGCCAGGAGCCGGAGCGCACGACCAGCCTCGAATCGGGGACGCCTCATGCCGGGGCCTCCATTCACGGAGATGAGTCGGACCGCCGCGGGGGTGCCGTAGGCTAGCCCGAGGCCCGACAGGGGTCAAGTCGCGGCCACAAGGATTGTGTCGGGAGTACATGATCTGTCCGCTCCCGAGAGCAAATGATCTGACCGTTCCCAGCAGGCAGCCGGGCTGTCATCACCATCGAGGAGGTGGGGATGACCTACACCCAGGCTGCGGTGGAGCGGGCCATGAAGGTCCACGAGGTCCTCATGCAGGCGCTCAATGGACGGCAGCCGTGGATTCAGGTCGCCGAGGTGTTGGGCGTCAGCGCGCGCACCGTGCGGCGGCTGCGCTGGCGGTACGAGCGGGACGGCTTCACCGGTCTCTACGACCATCGGCACCACACGCCCTCGCCGCGCGCCGTGCCCCTCGCGGAGATGCAGCGGATCCTGCAGCTGTATCGCGACCGCTACGGGCCGCGCGACGGCCATCCCGGGTTCAATGTGCGGCATTTCTATGAGCGGGCCCGGCGGGAGCACGGAGTGACGGTGTCCTACTCGTTCGTGAAGAAGGCCCTGCAGGCGGCGCACCTGGTCGGGAAGCGCCGGCCCCGCGGGCGGCACCGGCGACGCCGCGAGCCCCGGCCGTGTTTCGGCGAATTGCTGCATCTCGACGGCAGCCGCCATCGCTGGCTGGCCCTGGTGCCGGACGCCTATCACACCGCGCTCGTCATCGTCGATGACGCCACCAAGCACGTGCTCTACGCCCAGCTGGTGGAGGGCGGCGAGAGCGTCGCCGCCATCATGACGGCGCTGCAGGCCGTGCTCGCGACTCACGGCATTCCCGGCGCTCTCTACACGGACCGCGCGAGCTGGGCGGTGACCACGCCGACGTCAGGCACCGATCCCGACCGGACCAAGCTCACCCAGGTGGGCCGCGCCCTCGCCCGGCTCGGCGTCGAGCATATCGTGGGCTTCTCGCCGCAGGCCCGGGGCCGCAGCGAGCGCGCCAACGGCACGCTGCAAGGCCGGCTCGTCAACGAGCTCCGCGTGGCCGGGATCCGGACCCTGCCGGCCGCCAATCGCTACCTGCGGGAGCACTTCATCCCCGCGTACAACGCGACGTTTGGTCGGCCGCCCGCCGATCCTCACAGCGCGTTCGTGCCCATCCTGCGCCACGACCTCACGCAGATCCTCTGCCATGAAGAGGAACGCGTCGTCGCCCGCGACAACACCGTCACCCTCGAGCGCGTCGTGCTCCAGCTCGACAAACAGCGCGGCCGCCGCACCTGTGCCGGCCTCCGGGTGCTCGTGCGTCGCCACCTCGATGGGCAGCATTCGGTGTGGTGGGGGCCGCGCTGCCTCGGCCGCTTCTCGGCCACCGGACGCTCACTCCGAACGGCGGCGGCCTGATCCCGGTGGCAGCCAAGCGGACAGATCACGTGTCAAACGCGAGCGGTCAGATCACTTGTCAACGACAGTCGCGGCCACAAGGATCTGGGCGTGCCTGGTAGCATGGTCTCCGCCTGCGCCTCGCTCATGACATCGGCCCCTGATTCGGTCGCGACGTGGCGGGATCCGGCGACGCTCGCCACTCGGCGCGGCGCGCTGCTCGTGGCCTGCGCCGCGCTGTGCTGGAGCAGCGGCGCGCTCATCGTTCGCCTCGTCGCCACGCCCCCCTGGACGACCAGTCTGTGGCGAAGCTTCTTCGCCTCGGTGTTCCTCGCGCTCGTCCTCTGGCTGGTGCGCGGCCGCGGCATCGTCGGGCAGTGGCGCGCTGGCGGAATGCCGGTCGTGATCGCGGCGATGTGTATGGCGGTGTCCTCGACGTGCTTCATCTTCTCGCTGGCTCACACGTCGGTGGCCAACACGCTGATCCTCATGTCGACGGGGCCCTACGTGACCGGGCTGCTCGGGTGGCTCGTGCTCGGCGAGCGCGTCGCGCTGCGCACGTGGCTCCTGATGGGCGTCACGCTGGCCGGGGCGGTGGTCATGGTGTCCGATTCGTACCTTCGCGGTACGATCCTCGGCGATCTGCTCGCGATCGTCATGGCGAGCAGCTTCGCGATCGCCACCGTAATCATTCGCCGGCATCCCGAGATCCAGATGGCGCCAGCGGCGGTGCTGGCCACGACGTTGACGTTCCTGGTCGCGTTGCCGCTCGCCGCTCCACTCGAGACGGCGCCGCGTGATCTCGCCCTCCTGGCCTTCTTCGGGGTCGGGCAGTTCGGCGTGGGCTTCCTGCTCTTCATGGCAGGCGCGCGGTTGCTTCGCGCGGCGCAGAGCTCACTCATCGGAATGCTGGAGATCGTGCTGGGGCCGCTGTGGGTCTGGCTCGTGCTGAGCGAGCGGCCGCCGACGGCGTCGCTCACGGGGGGGGCCCTCATCCTCGTCGCGCTCCTGACCAACACCGTCCTCGACGTCGTCACGCCGCGGCGCGCGAATATGACGAGCTGAATCCGGAGGCTGGTAGGGGCGTACCGGCCGACCTGCCCGTGTGGCGGATGTTCACCGCGGGTGATCCTCTCTATCCTGAACCCAACGTCAGGAAGAATCAGGAAGAGAGGAGACCAATGACGACGGTGATGGATCTCTCCAACGCTCTGGCCGGTGCGGTCGAGCGGGTTTCCGGATGGATGTTCGCGGTGCACGGCCGCCCGCGCTTGCCTTCGACGGGGGTGCAGTGGCGCACGGGGCTCGTGGTCACCGCAAACCACACGGTGGAGCATGACCGCGAGGTGACGCTCACGGGCCACGACGGCCGGTCGTTCGCGGCGAGCGTCGCCGGACGTGATCCCAGCCTCGATATTGCCGTCCTGCGCGCCGTGGTCGACGGCGTGTCGGCCGCCGATGTCGCCGACGACGGCGACGTCCGCGTCGGCCACCTCGTGATGGCGCTCGGTGCCGGGCCCCGCGCCAGTGCGGGCATCGTGAGCGCACTGGACGTTGGGCGGGGCCGTCACGCGGCGGGTGACCTGCTCGCGGTCGATCTCACGCTGTATCCGGGTTTTTCCGGAGGCCCGCTCGTCGACGTGCGCGGCCGCGTGATCGGGATTACGACGTCAGGCGCATCCCGGCATCTTCAGTGCGCAATCCGCGCCACTGCGGTGACGCGACTGGTCGAGCACGTGATACGCGGCGGCCGGATTCCTCGAGCGTACCTCGGCGTCGGCACGCAGCCGGTGGAGCTGCCACATCCTCTCCGCGAACGCCTCGGGCGGGCTCAGCAGACCGCGATCATCGTCGTGCACGTCAAGTCAGACAGCCCGGCGGCCGCGGCCGGGCTGATCATCGGCGACGTGATCGTCTCGATCGATGGGCATGCGATCACAGAGCCGGAGGATCTCGTGGCGGCGCTTCAGCCCGATCGGGTCGGCGCAGCGGTCACGATGACCATTCTTCGCGGCGGCGAGCCGCGGGACCTTCAGGTGACCGTCGGTGAGCGCCCTTCTCGCGGTTGAGGACTCGATTCCGCACCTCGCCCGGATCGCCGATCAACTCCGGCAGGTGACGGTCGAGATCCGCAGCCCCGGCGGGAGCGGGGTCGGCGCAGGCATCCTGTGGGCACCCGACCTCGTCGTGACGAACGCCCACGTTGCCCGTGGCTCGTGTGTCGGTGTCGGGCTCGCCGATGAGCGGTGGATCGAGGCGCATCTCGTCGTCGCCGATCGTCGCATGGACCTTGCGCTGTTCCGCATTCCACGCTGCGGCGTGGCCCCAGCCGCCCTGGGCGATTCCGACACCCTGCGGGTCGGCGCCCTCGTCGTGGCGCTGGGCCATCCCCTTGGTCTGCGGCGGACGCTGACGGCCGGCGTCGTGCACGCGCTCGGGCCGGCGCGGCCTGGTGGACGACGCTTCATCCACGCGGACGTGCGTCTCGCCCCCGGCAACTCCGGTGGGCCTCTCGCCGACACGGCCGGTCAGGTCGTCGGCATGAACACGATGATCGCCGGCGGACTGGCGCTGGCGATCCCGATCAACGACGTCGGCCGCTTCGTCGCGTCGGCGACGGCGAGCACGACATGAGCCAGCAGGCGCGACCCGGGACGGCGATCGTCGTCGCGCAGGACTCGATGTACGCGGCGCGGGTCGAAGCCGCCCTTCGCGGATTGACCGGCTGGCGAGTCGACGTGGGCACGCCACGCCAGCTGCACGGGCTCTTCGAAGAGCGGCCGGAGGCCATCGTCGTGATCGTGCTGCCCGACGCCCAGGCCCGCCGGATGCTTCGGGCCCTTCGCGCCTGGCCGCGGGCTCCGGCCGTCATCGTGCTGTCCGATGATCCCGGCGTGTTCTGGACGCCCGCGTTCCGGACGCTCGGGCTGCGCGCGGCGCTGCCGCTGCGCGCGACGGCGTCAGAGCTCGCCGCCGCCGTCGGCGCCGTGCACGCCGGCCTCCTCGTCCTCCACGCGGAGGCGCTGGCGCCGTCGAAGGCACGTGACGCGACCGTGGCCGCCCGAGCGCCGCTGACGTCGCGAGAGCGCGAGATCCTCGAATTGATGGCCGATGGCGCGAACAATCGGATCATGGCGTCGGGCCTGGGCATCTCGCGCCACACGGTGAAGTTTCACGTCGCCGCGATCCTCGCCAAGCTCGGCGCGCGAAGCCGCACGGAGGCGGTGGCGCTGGCGCTGCGCCGCGGACTCGTCGCCGTGTAGCCACGCTTGCCCCGTCGCGTCACCGCTCGTTCACCGTCGCCGCGAACACCACGACGCCGACGAGGCCGACCGCGCCGGCCACCCAGAACGTCAGCGCGGGTGTGATCTCCCAGAGCAGGCCGCCGACGACCGCCGCCGGCGCGATCGCGACGCTCCGCACGAGGTAATAGAGGCCGATCGAGCGCGCGCGGACCGACGGCTGCACGAGATCGACGATCAGGGCCTTGCGGGCGGGCTCGCCGACCTCGCGCAAGCCGCCCACGACGAAGGCGACGACCAGCGTGGCGAAGTCGTGGGCCAGCACGACCGCCACCGGGAAGGCCGCGAACGCGATGAACGTCGCGATCACGAACGGCTTGCGTCCGCCCCGATCGGCGAGCCGGACGACCGGGAGATAGCTCACGATGGACGTCGTCATCTGGACGCCGATGAGCACACCGTAGGCGGCGGCACCCAGCCCGACGACGTTGATCACGTAGAGCACCAGGAACACGTCGACGAGGCCTTCGCACGTCCGGATGACGATGTCCGACGCGAGGAGCCAGCGAAGCGTGGCCGGCAACGACCGCCACACCGTGACGATGTGGGTGGGGACGGCATCGACGCCGACCGGGATGTTCACGCGGCGGACCGCGATCAGCGTCAAGAGGGCGAGCGCGACGGTGACGGCGAGGCCGCGATGGACGCCGCCACGCACGCCGTACGCGGCGATGGCGAGGCCGCCCAGCGTCGGCGCGATGGCGATCGGAATGCGGCGCAGGATCGACTGCACGGTGAAGCCCAGGGCCCGCCGCTCTCTCGGCAGCGCGTCGCCGACGACCGCGAACAGCGTGGGACTGGCCATGCTCGACCACGCCATGACGAAGAGCAATCCCACGAAGACGAACGGCCACGACGGCGCGGCCCAGTACACGCCGTAGCCGATCGTGGCCAGCATGACGAAGAGCAGGAGCGCGCGGCGGCGTCCCCATCGGTCGCCGATCCATCCCCCGGGGTACTGGTAGACGCCGTCGAGGAGGTCCTGCGCGCTCCCGAACAGGCCGATCGCGGTGACGGGCGCCCCGAGCGCCTCGAGGTACTTCGGCAGGAAGCGCTTCCAGAGATTCTCACCCAGCGCGAGCAGGAAGATCGCCGCCGAGACGGCGAGGAGGTTGCGCACCCCCTCAGTTCTTGCCCGCGGGAGATCGAGGCAGGAACTTGTAGATGGTGGTCGAGGTGAACGTTTGTCCGGGGTTCAGCACCGTCGTGGGAAAATTCGCCTTGTTGGGTGAGTCGGGGAAGTGCTGGGTCTCGAGGCAGACGGCCTCGCGGAAGTTGTAGGGCTTGCCGCCTTTGCCGATGTCGGCGGGCGCTTTGCCCGTCTGGAAGTTCCCCGTGTAGAGCTGCATGCCCGGCTCGGTCGTGTAGACCTCCATGACACGGCCGGAGGCGGGATCGGCCAGTCGCGCGGCGAAGCTCGGTCCGGTCCCCGTCTTGTTGAGCACGAAATTGTGATCGTAGCCGGTGCCGAACTTGAGCTGCTCGTCGGCGTCGCCGATGCGCGCGCCGATCTTCGTCGGGCGCGTGAAATCGAACGGCGTCCCCGTGACCGCGCGCAGCTCTCCCGTCGGGATCGACGTCGCGTCGATCGGCGTGAACCGGTCGGCGTTGATCGTCAGCTCGTGGCCGAGGATGTCGCCCTTCCCCTCGCCGGCCAGATTGAAGAAGGCGTGATTGGTGAAGTTGATCACGGTGGGCTTGTCGGTGACGGCCTCGTAGGCGATCTTCAGCTCCTGGTCGTCCGTCAGCGTGTACACGACCGTAAGCGTCGTGTTGCCCGGGTAGCCCTCTTCACCGTCCTTGAAGACGTAGGTGAGGCGGACGCTCCGATCGTCGATCTGCTTGGCGTCCCAGACGCGGAAGTGGCTGCCCCGGCCGCCGTGCAGGTGATTCGGGCCGTTGTTGACGGGGAGCTGGTATTCCTGCCCGTTCAGCGTGAAGCGGCCCTTGGCGATGCGGTTGGCGTAGCGGCCGATGATGGCGCCGTACGAGGCCCGCCCGGCCACGTACTGATCGACGCTCTCGTAGCCGAGCACCACGTCGCCGAGCTGGCCGTTCTTGTCCGGCGCCAGGATCTGGACGATTTTGGCGCCCTGGTTGGTGATCTTCACGACCATGCCCGTACCGTTCTTCACCGTGTAGAGATCGGTGGGCCTGGCATCGACCTCCTTTTGAAACGCCTCTCGCTTGATTTCGACGTACGCCTTCGTCTGGGCCTGCGCCACGAGCGACGAGGCCTGCAACGCGACGGCGACGACCACGAGACTCGAGAACGCGACTGCGACCCAGCCGTTCATCTTTGTGACCTCCTGGAGCAGGTGAGAGATCGTACCTCTACGGCGCCTTCTGGTGCAGATAGCACGACACGACGCGGTAGCGATCGGTCTGGAAGAGTGGCGGCGCTGCTTCTCGGCACCGTGACACGACGGACGGACAGCGCGCTGCGAACTTGCACCCCGCACCGGGAGCGTCGTGGACCGCAGCCGACGCCACCGCGTTCTCCGTCATCCAGGTCCGCGCGGCGCTGGCCTGGGGAATGGACGACAGCAGGAGCTGCGTGTACGGATGTCGCGGCTGCTTGACCACCAGCGCGACGTCACCGGCCTCGGCGACCGAGCCGCGATAGAGCACGACGATGTTGTCGCTGATCTGGTAGGCCGTCGCCAGATCGTGCGTGATGTAGACGATGGAGATGCCGAGCTCGGCGTTCATCCGGCGCAGCGAGGCCAGGATGGTGGCGCGCAGCGACGCGTCCACCATCGATACCGGCTCGTCGGCCAGGATCACGCGAGGCTTCAGCAAGAGCGCCCGCGCCACCATCACGCGTTGCCGCTGGCCGCCGCTCAGCTGGTGCGGGAAGCGGCCCAGCGTTTCTTCGGGGCGCAGGCCCACCGCGCGCAGGACGTCCTCGATCAGGGTTCTCGCCGCTGCTCGTGATGAGGCGAGACCGAACTTGGCCACGGGCGTCGTCAGCACGTGATCGACGCGATAGAAGGGGTTGTACACCTCGTAGGGATCTTGAAAGATGACCTGGACGTCTCGGCGGAACGCCCGCCAGGCCTCTCGCGACAACGCCCGGAGGTCTCGGCCTTCGTAGTGGACCGATCCCCGCGTCGGCGCCGTCAGCCCGAGGAGCAGGCGGCTCAGCGTGGTCTTTCCGCTGCCGCTCTCCCCCACCACGGCGGTGATCGACGGGCGGTCGCCGTCGATGGCCAGCGAGAAATCGTCGAGGGCCAGCGTCGCGCCGCGATCGAAGAGACCCCCTCCGAAGACCTTCGTCACGCGCCGGGCCTCGAGCAGCGTGGTCATCGCCGCCACCTCACCGCAGGTGACACGCGGCCCAACCGGCGGGGCGAATTTCTCGGAGCCGTGGCTCTTCCACGCGGCAGCGATCGACGGCGTGAGGGCACCGCGGATGGAAGGCGCATCCGGGCGGCAGGTCGCGCAGCAGCGGGATCAGGCCAGGGATGCCGCGAAACGTGCCCTTCTGCTCGAGCGAGGGCAGGCTCGCGATCAGCATCTCGGTGTAGGGATGGAGCGGCTGGGTGAAGATGTCGCGGACGGGCGAGACCTCGATGAGCCGTCCGGCGTACATCACGCTGAGCCGGTCGACGAACTGCGCCATGAGCCCCATGTCGTGGCCGACGAGGATCACGGACGCACCGAGATCCTCCTGCACCCGCGCCAGCGTCTCCATCACCTGCTTCTGCACGACCACGTCGAGCGCGCTGGTGGGCTCGTCGGCGATGATCACGCGAGGGCGCAGGCTGATGGCGATGGCGATGCAGGCGCGCTGCTTCATGCCCCCGGAGAGCTCGTGGGGAAACATGTCGGCGACTTCGGGCCTGAGCCCAACCGACTCCAGCAGATCCCGCACGCGCTCCTCCACCTGTCGCCGCGACGGCGCGAGCCCGTGGTCCCTGAGCGCGTCGCCGATCTGGTCCTTGATCCGCATGACCGGATTGAGCGAGTTCATCGATCCCTGCGGGATCAGCGCGATGCGCGCGAGCCTGACCCGGCGCATGGCCTCGTCGGACAACGTCATCAAGTTCACGCCGTCCAGCCAGATTTCACCGGCGTCGATGCGGCCGGGCGGCTTGATCATGCGGAGGATGGCCAGCGCCAGCGTGGACTTTCCGGAACCCGATTCCCCGACGACGCCGAGCCGCTCGCCGGCCCTGAGGCCGAAGCTGACGGAGTCCGCCGCCGTCACCGCGCCGAGCGGCGTGGCGTAGTGAACGCGCAGGTCTCGCACGCTGAGGACGTCGGCCGTCAGACCGCTCTCCTGAGCCTGGGGTTGGCGATCTCGTCCAGCCCCACGGTGAGGAAGAAGAGGCCGAGGAAGACGACGAGGATGATCGCGAGCGGCGCCGTCCACCACCACCACCAGCCGTTGATGAGCGCGGCGTTGAAGTTCACCCAGTAGAGCGTCATGCCGAGCGTCGGCGAATCGATGGGGCCGAGCCCCAGCACCTCGAGGCCGACGGACGCGAGGATCGCGGAGGACACCGTGTTGACCAGCGTCGCCGCAAGGTAGGGCAGGAGGTTGGGCATCAGCTCCTTCACGATGATCTCCGGCCCGCTCATGCCGGACAGGCGCGCCACCTCGACGTAGCCGCGCTCGCGCAGGCTCAGGACCTGGGCGCGGATGGTGCGCGCGGGGTTCAGCCAGGCGAGTGAGGCCACGATGATCGCCATCTGATCGACGGTCAGGCCCTTCTTGACGGAGACGGCGATGATGATCAGCACCAGGAGCCCCGGCACCGTGAGGCCGATGTCCACGATGGAGCGGATGATCGTGTCCACCGTGCCCCGGTAGTACGCCGAGACGAAGCCCAGCACCGAGCCGATGCCGACGCCGAGGAACCCGGCGATGAACCCGATGCGCAGGGTGAGCGGGGTGCCCGCCACCATCGTTGCCAGCAGATCCCGGCCCTGGCGATCCGTGCCGAAGGGATGCTCCACCGATGGCGACCTGAGGGCGGGCGCCGAGAGGGGCCGGCTCTTGCTCGTGTCCACGACGAGGTGGCCGATGCCGACGAACAGAGCGAGCGCCAGGAGGAGGACGATGCCGACCGCGAGCGAGCCGTTGCGCCTCACGTAGCCGAGCGCCGTCGTGAGCCGGTCCATCGCCGGGCTACGTTCTCCGATAGGAGATGCGCGGATCGAGCAGGGGATACAGCACGTCGAGGATCAACGTCGCCACGCCCAGCGCCACGATGACGGTGAAGACGATCCCCTGGATCAGGAAGTGGTCGTTCTCGCGGATGGCGTGGAAGAGGATCGTGCCCACGCCGGGGTAGCCGAAGATGACCTCGACCAGCACCGCACCCGAGAGGATGTTGCCGAGCGCGAGGGCCAGCGCGGTGGTCTGGGGGAGGATGGCGTTGCGAACGCAGTAACGCAGGAAGATCGTCAGGCGCCGGAGCCCCTTGGCCTCGGCGAAGGTCACGTAGTCCTCGCCCTGGGTCGTGACCATCATGCCGCGCATGCCGAGCGCCCACCCGCCCGTGGCCACGAGCACGATCGAGAGTGCTGGAAGGATGGAGTGAGCGATGACGTCACCGACGAAGGCCAGCGTCAGCCCGGGAAAGGCGCCGGCGGTGTAGCCGCCGAACATCGGCAGGAGCTGAGCCCTGAACGCGAGCAGGTACATGAGGATCAGGCCGAGGAGGAAGAAGGGAATGGCGTGGAGCGCCCACAGGGGCGGCATGAGCAGTCGCATCCAGCGCGGGGCGCCGGGCCATGCGAGCAGCGCGCCCAGCAGCGTGCCGATGGTGAAGGACAGCACGGTGGTGGTGCCCAGCAAGCCGACGGTCCAGGGGATGGCCTCGGCGATGATCGAGCTCACCGTCCGCGGATAGCTCGAGATCGAGTAGTTGAAGTCGAACCGGGCCACGTCGCGGAGATAGGTGACGTACTGCTTCCACAGCGGCCGGTCGAGGCCGAAGCGCCGCTCGTATTCCTTCACCATCGCGTCGAGGCCCGTCTGCACGTGGCCGCCGAGCGAGGCTTGCTGCAGCAGCGTGGCGCGGACGGGATCCTGCCCCGACAGGCGTGGCAGGAAGAAGTTGAGCGTGGCGGCCAGCCACACGATGAGCAGGAACACGCCGACTCGCCTGGCGACGTAGTCAGCGCGCACGGCGATTCCAGGTGCGGTCGGGCCGCGCGGCTACTGAGTCGGCTGCAGGTTCCAGAGGACCATCGCGTACGTCAGGTGCCAGAAGGCGCCGTTGACGTAGGCGTTCTGCTCCGTCGGCCAGTTCGTCCAGTACGTGGTGTTCATCGGGATGCGGTGGAAGTTGTGGACGAGCGGGATGTCGGGGAGCTCCGGGATCCAGATCTCCATGGCCTTGTGGAAGAGCTCGGTGAGCCGGGCCTTGTTGGTCATGTCGGTGACGAACACGTCGTCCACGATCTTGTTGTAGGCCTCGTTCTTCCACCGCGCGAAGTTGACGAGGTGGGCGCCCGGCACCGCCACGCTCACGCTCTGGTAGAGCCGCAGCGTGTGGTACGGATCGTTCACGCTGCCGCCGTGGCCGTAGAGCGCGCCGGTGTACTGGCCCTTCTGGAATCGGTCGTCGAAGTCGGGCGGCAGGCTGAAGCTGGCGTCGACGCCCTGGCGCTTGAGGAGCTCGGTCAGCACCGGGCCGATGGCGGGACCGCTGGCACCGAAGCCGATGACGTCGAGCTTGAGCTTTCCGCCCTGGGCGTCGGTCCAGATGCCGCCGCCGTCCTTCTTCCAGCCCTTGCGAGTGAGGAGCTCCTCGCCCTTCTTGGGATTGAACTCGAGCGTGTTGTTCTTGGCGAGCAGATCCTTCACCGACGCGATGTACGGGCGCAGCGGCGGATATTCGGGCAGGGGCAGCGGCGCCGCCTGCGAGGCTCCGACGTAGCCCACGTCGATGATCTGCTGGCGGTCGATGAAGTAGCTCAGCGCCCACCTGACGTCCTTGTCGTTGAACGGCGGTTTCTCGTTGTTCACGTAGAGCGAGATCGGCCACCAGTCCATGTAGCCGTAGGGCGGCTTCTGTCCGGTGTGGGTGACGATCTTGGGATTCTGACGGAAGACCGTCGGATGGGTCGCGGGCTGCAGGCTCGGGCCGAAGTCGACCTGGTTGGAGATCAACGCCTGCGCGAGCTGCTGCTCGCCGGTCGAAGGGAGCCACACGTTGCGCTCGACCCTGGGCATCGGCGCCAGTCCCGCCTTGGCCGCCCACCACTCGTCGCGACGATCGACGACCTTCTGCTGAGGCGAGGAGAACACCACCTTCCAGGGGCTCGTGGTGACCGGCCAGTCCTTGGCCGTATCGAAGTGCTTGAACGTCGTCCAGTCCTGCCCCTGGAAGATGTGCTTGGGGACGATGTAGACGCCGATGTCGTACTTGTAGGTCATGAAGTAGAAGAAGCGCGGCGCGGGCACCTTGAACTTGACGACGACGGTGTTGGGCGACGTCGTCTTCGCCTCCTGCATGAACTGCTGCACGTCGACGCCCCAGCGCACCTTCGGGCCCAGCTCCTTGAGGCTGTTCAGCGTGTAGGTCACGTCCTCCGCGCTGAACGGCGTGCCGTCGCTCCACTTGACGCCGGAGCGCGTCCTGATGGTCAGCTCCTTGAAGTCGGGGCTGTACTTGTAGCTCTCGGCGAGCCAGAGGTACTCCTTGTCGGCGAACGCGCTGTAGTACGCGAGCGGCTCGTAGAGGATCCCGGGGCCGTTCTGGTGATTGGACCCGATCGCGTAGGGATTCCACAGCTCGTAGTCGATCCACCGGCCTTCACGGCTGCCGGACCAGACGAGGGTCAGCGTCCGGTTCCGCGGGACTGTGCGCGGCTGCGCGGCGGCCGGTTGCGTGGTGGCGATCAATGCGGGCGCCGCGGCCAGCGCTCCGGCCGCCAGGGTGCCCGTCCTGATGAAGTCTCGCCGGCTGAAACGCCGCCTGTCCCGCTGTACCATGTGGGCCCTCGCGTCGTGAGGATTGGCGTCGAGATTCTAGCCGAGCCTGGAGGGAGAGGACATGCCCAAGAAGGAGATCATCACCGTCGGCCCCGCCGCCCCGAACCCCAACCTGTCACCGGCCACGCGCTTCGGGAATCTCGTCTTCGTCTCCGGTCAAACCGGCCGCCATCCCGTCACCGGAGAAGTCGGCAAGGACATCCGCGAGCAAACCCGCAACATCCTGGAGCGGATCAAGGTGGTTCTGACCGCCGCCGGCACGTCGCTCGAGAACGTGCTGACCGCGACCACGTACCTGACGAACCGCGAGAATCTGGCCGGCTACAACGAGGAGTACGGCAAGTACTTCCCGACCAACAAGCCCGCGCGCACCACGGTCACGGTCGCCTCGCTGAACGCGCCCGAGCTGCTGATCGAGATCACCGTGACCGCCTGCATTCCCAACTGAAGCGCGGCCGAGGAGCGCGCTCGCCGCCGGGCGGGCCGGACTCGTCGACTACGGCCTCGCAGGCGCCGGAGACGTGCTCGGCCCGCTCGAGTCTTCAAGGCTCTTCGCTGGCCGGTGCAGGCTGTGCGGACGAGCAGACTGATTCCAGCCGATCTGCTCCATCTCGCAGGTGAGTTCGATTGTGTAGCCGTCGGGATCGAGAAACTCCAGGCTCACGTTGCAGCCGGCCCCGCGGCGCCCCTCGAACACGAACTTGATGCCATGCTGAGTGAGAAACTCACGCGCTTTGAACAGATCGTCCACGCTCCGCACTTCGAGCGCCATGTGGTGGAACGTCAGGTACCTGTCCTTGGGCGCAAGGGTGGCGTCCTTGGGACCTGGCACGAGCCCGAACGTGTGGTGGTCCGTGCCATTGCGGAGGAAGACCATTCCGAGCTGATTCCGGTCGGATTCTTTGAACCCGAGGATTTCCGTGTAGAACTTGACGGACCGCTCGATGTCCGACACGTGGAGCAGGACATGGCTGACCTTGGACGTGCGAATGGGGGTGGCCATGATTTCTCCTTTGCCCGTGAGCCCGCGTTCGAGGGTATCCATGGCGCGGAAGGATAACAGGTTAGTCCATCAGCGCGCGAAGCTCCTGAAGGTGCTCGGCGTCGTGGCGGCGCGGGACCAGCACCACGTCGTCGAACCCCAGCTCGCGCAGCCGATGGAGCCGCTCGCGGGCGACGGCGCGCGGGCACTTGAGGTCGCAGGGGTCGTCGGGGCCGTCGGGGCTCGGTGTGGCGCAGTCGATATCGACCTCGACGTTGGTCACGACCGCGCGCTTGCCGCCGAAGTCGCGGAATCGTGGTATCCCCTCGCGGAGCGCGCGCCAGCTACTCCGGGCTCCCGATCCTATCCAGCCGTCGAACTCTCGCGCTGCACGCTCGATCCACCGTGAGCCCGCCCACGAGCCGATCAGGACCGGAGGGCCCCCGAGAGCCGCCGGCCACACCGGCCCCAGCGACGCGCCGTCGACCGACTCGCCCGCCCAGAGTCGGCGCATGATCCCAAGCGAAGCGCTCAGGCGGCTGAAGCGCGCGGTGAAATCGAGGCCGAGCGCAGCGAAGTCGGCGGCCGTCGACCCGGCGCCGACGCCGAGCCGGAGACGCTTGCCCGACACGAGGTGCGTCGTCAGCACGCGCTGCGCGAGCTCCACCGGGTTTCGCAGCGGGACCTGGAGGACGCCCGTGCCCAGCTCGATCCGACGCGTCACCGTGGCGGCGACGGCCAGCGCGGTGAGGGGATCGGCCAGCAAAAACCCGCGGCCGATGGAATCGAACGCCCACGCGCTCTCGAAGCCTGCTGTTTCGATGGCGCGCGCCGCGTCGGCCAGGGTGTGAGCGGTGGGCGCCAGCGCGCGCCGCCCTCCCGCGGGCAGCGCGATGCCGAGGCGTGTCATGCGTCTAGTGGAGCGGGACGAAGACGGAGACGCGCGGCTCCGGCCCGACCTCACGCGTGACGTGGCCCTGACCGGTGAGGTCCTCGGCGATCAGGATGTCGCCGGGGCCCAGCCGGCGCACGGTACCGTCGCCGATCTCGATGTCGACCGCCCCGCTGAGCGTGAACACCGCCGCCCGTCCCGGCGCGTGGTGCCACGGATTGCTGCGCTTCGGATCGAACCGGCGGACGACGATGCCGCTGCCGGGAATCAGCTCCCCGCTGTCGGACTGATCACCACGCGGCGTGAGGCGCGGCGCGATCTCCTCGAAGTGCGATTTCCCGTCCGAGCCCGTGTAGATGCGAATGATGGCCATGTGACCTCCGGTTCGTGGTGACTGATCGCCTTAGCCGCGGCGGCGACCAAGATACGCCACCTGGAGGCGCCCCGGGCGGCCTTGGCGCGGAATCACCGTTCCGAGGTGCGACCAGGCGTCGGAATCTGCATCAGCAAGTTGCCGCCGCTGCCCGTGACGAACTGGGGCAGACGGCCGTCCCACTTGGCGAGGTACTGTTGCTGGATGAGCGTCGCGGTGAGCGACTGCGTGACCTTCGCGTTGTACTCCGCCTCGGCGGCGGCGCGCAGCCGCAGGGCGGCCGCCTCGCCCTCCGCTCGCGCCTGGACGGCGGCGCCTTCGCCGCGTTCACGGGCCACCTTCGATTCCGCCTCGCGCTTGGCCTGATCGACCTCGTAGCGCTTCTGCTCGGCCACCTGCTGGGCAATCTGCTTGCGCTCCACCGCCTGCTCGAAGTCCTTGTCGAAGCGGATGTCCTTGATCGACACCTCGGTGACCTGGATGCCGTATTTCGCCAGCCATCTGGTGAGGCCATCCTGCACGTCCGCCTTGATCTTCGGACGCTGCTGGAGGATATCGTTGGCGGCGTGGATCGCCGTGTTCGCCTTCAGCACCTCGGCGGCGGCGGGATCGATGATCGACTGCTCGTACCGCAGGCCGACCGTGCGATAGACCTCGGGCGCGCGGTCATCGACGAGCCGATAGTTCAGCGCCATCACCGTGTGCACCGCCTGGATGTCGACCGATGCGGCGTCGTATTTTGCCTCGTGCTTCTGCACGCGCGTGTCCAGCTGGATGACGTCCTTGTACGGCAGCACGAAGTGCAGACCGTTGTAGAGCGGCACCTTCTCGACGTTACCGAACACGGCCACCACCCCGACGTGGCCGGCGTCGACGACGACGAAGCTCGAGAACAGGACGATGAGCAGACCCAGCAGCACTCCGGCGCTCTGCACGGCGCGCCCGATGGCGACCAGCGGCAGCCGCGATCCGGTCGCGTCGCGCAACTGGCCGGACATCGAGACGAGCAGCCGGCCCACGAAGAGACCACCGACGATCAACACTGTCGCGAGGATCAGCTTACCCATCTGCCCCTCCCGTGTTGGTTGTGCGTCAACTCTTCCCGAGGTCTGTTCGCGCGGGGCTACAACGGTCCCTGTTGTCCGCGCTGTGCAGTCCAGACTCTGATTGGCTGGTCCCGGGCCGCCACGCGAACCTCTCCACGGGGCGTGAACCGATGGAGCAGTCCGTCCGCCGCTGTCCCCTCGGCGCGAACCTGGGTCACGAGCTCGTCGGTCACCACGATCTGGGCGTCCATCTCGCGCGTGAGCCGCTCCAGTCGGCTCGTCACGTTGACCGTGTCGCCGATCACGAGGTAGTCGAGTCGTTGGCCGTCGCCGATGCTGCCCACGACGGCGTCGCCATAGTGGGCGCCGATCCCGATCTCGACCGGAACCTCCCCGTCCGCTACACGCTCGGCGCTCCAGCGACTTGTCTCAGCGGCCAGCGTTACGGCGCAACGGAGGGCCCGGCTGGCATCGTCCGGCCCAGACATTGGCGTTCCGAAGGTCGCCATGACGGCGTCGCCAATGTACTTTTCGAGCGTGCCGCCGTGCTGGAAGATCACGTGCGTCACACGCTCGTGAAACCCCTGCAGGAACGCCATCGTGCCCACGGCGCCGATGGACTCGCTGATTCTCGTGAATCCTCTGACGTCGGCGAAGAGCACGGCGACCCGCTGGTGTCGTGCCGCTGTCCCGGTGGGTCCCCCGGTCGCCAGCACATCGACGACGTTCGGGGAGAAGTATCGCGCGAGATTCGCGCGGGCAAGGTGATCCGCCACCTGCCGTCTCAACAGGTTCCGGGAGCGGATCACGGCGGCGGCAAGGATCAGAGTGAGGAGCAGCAACAGCACCGTCTGGGTTCGCCAGGCTGCGGTGCTCACGAAACGTGGGTCGAGGTACATGGCGAGCGAGCCCGTCGGGCTCAGCCCCGGCGTGTCGATAAGGGGCCCGCGAACCGTGACCGTACCGGGCAATCGCAGCATGACCTGGTGCCCCACGCCCCAGGCCACCGCCGTGAGCACGCCCGTCCACACGACGAGGCTTGGCGAGTACGACAGCACTGTCCCCGCGACGTAGATGAAGAGATAGAACGCGGTGACGAGGCGGAGCTGCATCTGAGGAGGCCAATCCTCAGGAAACGTGAACGGCGCGAGGACGACGACCACCAGGAGCGCCACCTCGAGGACGGTGAAGACACC
>WNFT01003621.1_pt1 | contig 18238 bp, 18 predicted proteins | sample 5400191 | NCBI WGS metagenome assembly WNFT01 (sample SAMN13153359, study PRJNA577476) | soil metagenome | isolation source: 80 cm saprolite under Madrone tree | place: USA:California | collected 2016-06-14 | reverse complement strand
CGCGGAGGCCGACGGCTTTATCGAGGACCGCTGGCTCAACGGGGTGCTCGAAATCGGCGACAGCGCGCGCATCGTGGGAATGCGGCCCGCGATTCGATGTGCGATGACGACCCATCCGCAAGACGAGCTGCCGCGAGACGTGGCCATCCTGCGCACCGCGTGGCAGTATCATCAAGCTTACGTTGGGGTCTTCGCATCGGTTGGAGCTCCGGGCAGGATTCGCGTCGGCGATCCGGTAGTGCTCGCGGAGTCGCGAGCCGGGGGTCAACTATCGTAGTGGGACTATCGGGGACTACAGGATCAGAATTTTTCGGATCCCGAATAGAGGCGAATATTGAGCGAAAATTGAGAGTTGCCATGGACAAACGGCAAGTCGGAATCGTTAGGGCGTTGTTTCGCTACCCGGTCAAGTCGATGCTCGGCGAGGAAATCGACGAATGCGAAGTCGGCGCCAAGGGGGTCGTTGGCGACCGCGCGTATGCGTTGCGGGAGACGAGCGGCCGGGTCGTGACGGCCAAGAAGTGGGCGAACATGTTCGAATTCAGCGCGCGCTACGATTCCACGCCGGCCGCGGATGCACTTGCGCCGATTCGAATCGAACTGCCCGACCGACTGCCGGATACGTTTGCGCTTCGGCACGGCACCTTTTTCGACTCTGCCTTTATTCATGTCCTCGCGAGCAGCACGCTGAGGCACATGCGATCGCTGATTGGCGATGACGCGCAGATCGATCCACGCCGTTTGCGCCCGAACATTTATGTCGAGACCGAGGACAGTAGCGAGGCCTTCGTCGAGGATGAATGGCTTGACGGGACGCTCGCAGTGGGCGACAGCGTCACGATAGTAGGGATGCGCCAGGCGCTGCGCTGCGTAATGACGACGCATCGGCAGGGCGACCTCCCGCGTGACTTGAGGGTTCTGCGCACCGCCGCGCAGCATCATCAGGCGCGCGTCGGCGTCTTCGCGTCGATTGGCGCGCCGGGCCGGGTACGCGTTGGCGATCCGGTTTGGCTGATTAAGTAACTACGATGGCCTCGCCGATGATGCGCAATTCCCAGGTAAATCGGGTCCACGGCGAAGCCGCCGGGTCTGCTGAATGCCGTGAGTTGACGAGCTTGTGTCCACGAGGTTGCGCCAAACCTGGATTTCCATCCTAGCAGGCATCAGGAAGTATACACCCATCTGCCTCTTTGGAGCAGTTGAGAGCAAGTTTTTCCCACCCTTGGAAACCCATTACGTCGAGTACATTTCGAAGAGGGTTTCTTCAGCCCGCAGGCCTCTTCGCGTCGAGCGGTTCGAAGCTGATGAGCAGACGCGACCCGGTAGCTTCCGCCAGCCGCTCCAGCGTCCGCATCGAGGGGCGTGTGCGTCCGCTTTCCAGGCGCGCCACAACAGGCTGGGTCGTCCCCATTTTCCGCGCCAGCTCCTCTTGCGTAAGCCCGGCGCGGTTCCGCACATCCATCACGGCGGACGCCAGGACAAACTCCTCTTCAAGCGCCTCGTAAGCCTTCCGGTACTTCGGCTCTTTCATCCACTTCTTGTGCATGTCAGATATGCGTGCCATCGCTACACCTCGTCATTGAACCGATTTCGCGCGAGACAAAGCCAGCTCGATCTCGCGCCGCGGCGTCTTCTCCGTTTTCTTCACGAAGACCCGGACGATCACCACGCGCCGGCCCACACCCGTCACGTACAGCGCCCGCGAAATTCCGCTGCGGCCTTTCATCCGCATCTCCCACAGACGACCTTCCACATGCTTGAGGTGCGGTTCACCCACACGCTCCAGGCCCTTTTCCTCAATGAGCTTTGCAATACGCGCGAGCCTTGCCCGCATGTCTTCAGGCAAGGCCTCGACCTCCGCGTCAACGGTTTCATTCGGGGTCTCAACCGTCCAGCTCATATCCTAATATACCAAAAAAGATATAATACTGGAAGCCCCTATCAAAGGGACTCCCGAAGGCGGGAGAAACGGGTACAGAGTCACGTCGGCGATCAAGCTGGGTTGGATGGTGGACATGCATCCTTTATCGCATAGCCAGAACGTAGGCGTACCGCTCGATCAATGGCGTCGGAGTTCAAACTTAACCACGACCCGCGGCGCGTTGTGAATTGACCTCGGCTCACCCTCTTGCGACAGCCTAGCCGCGCGGCAGACGATGGAGTTTGCGGCCGGGACCGCGCTGCCGCGATGAGCCCATCGAAACAAATAGTATGTTCGCCGCGCGCCTCCGAGCGTATCGCAGCCGCGCGCGCATGGATCGGTTCGCTAGCGCCCGGGACTGAGGCGCTGGTCGTCGCGGCGAGCCACGAGGCGGCGGATGACCTGCTGCGCGAGTTCACGGTGTCACGCGGCGCGAGCTTCGGCGTCCATCGTCTGACACTGAATCGGCTAATCGGCGTCCTCGCCGCGGAGCATATGGTGAACGCCAGTCTGGCCCCGGCGGCCGGCCTCGCCGCGGAGGCGGTGGCGGCGCGGGCGGTCTTTCGTCTGAAGCCGACCGGCAGGCTTTCGTACTTCGGTCCGGTGGCCGAGCGGCCGGGCTTTCCGGCGGCCCTTGCGCGAACGGTCGTGGAACTTCGTCTTAACGGGGTCGAACCGGCGCGGCTCGCGACTCTCGGCGCCGCGGGCGCCTCGATTGCGGCGATGCTCGAGCAATTCGAAATCGAACTGCGCGAAGCGAATCTGCTCGAACGCGCCGGGATGATCGACGCCGCGATTGCGCGCGTTACTTCGGATTCAAGCGGCGATTCGAGCGACGGCTCAGTATCGAATCGCCGTTTCGTGGGGCTGCCGACGCTTTTCCTCGACGTTCCGATCGATGGTGCGCGGGAATGCGACCTCATTGCCGCGCTGGTGGCGCGGGCGCCGTCGGCGATTGCAACCGTGCCCACCGGTGATACGCGGACCCGCCAATTTATCGTCGATGCGATGGGCCCCGATGCTGTCGTGGTTGAATCAGACGCGGGTGACTCGGAGAAACCGTCGGACGGCGCCGCGCCGTCGATCCTTCGATTGCAACGGTATCTCTTCGCCGAGTCGTCGCCGCCGGAAGGCACGCTCGATGCTTCGGTTGACCTTTTCTCGGCGCCTGGCGAGATGCAAGAGTGCGTCGAGATTGCGCGCCGAATCCAGGCGGAGGTCAGGGGTGGCGTCCCATTTGACAAAATCGCCGTGCTCCTGCATGCGCCGATTCGCTACGCGCCGTACCTGGAGGAGGCGCTCGACCGGGCGGGAATTCCCGCGTATTTCGCACGCGGAACGGCGCGGCCCGAACCGGGCGGGCGCGCGTTGCTCGCATTGCTGAGATGCGCCGCCGAAAATCTCTCGGCGCGCCGCTTCGCCGAGTATCTTTCGCTGGCACAGGTTCCCGACGAGGCTACGCAATCGACGGGAGACGAGGGTGGCGAATTAATCGCGCGCGATGTGGACCTGGCCGCGGGCGCGCTGCGCGACGACCTGGAAATAGCCGTGGCAGTCAGCGAGCCGGACGCCTCCAGTTCGGACCCGGTGCCGGTAGTCGAGAAGGGGCTCCGCGCACCGTGGCGATGGGAGAAGCTGCTACTCGACGCCGCGGTAATCGGCGGCCGCGGTCGCTGGGAGAAGCGGCTCAAGGGGCTCGAAGCGGAACTCAGGCTGAAGCGCTCGGAGGTTGAAGACGATGCGCGCGCCCTCGGACTCGACCGCCGGTTGCTCGATCTCGAGCATCTGCGCCGGGTCGCACTTCCGCTAATCGACGCGCTTTCGGCGCTGCCACATGCGGCGACGTGGGCGGAGTGGCTTGCGAGTCTCCGTGCGCTGGTCGAGATTGGCGTGCGCGACTGTGTTCCGGTGCTCGCGGCGTTGGCCGAACTCGAGCCGATGGGTCCGGTCGGACCCATCTCTCTCGACGAAGTGCGGATGGTCCTGGCGGAGCGGCTAGGCCGTCTCGAAGACAAGCCGCATCGACGGCGCTACGGCGCGGTATTCGTTGCACCGACGAGTTACGCGCGCGGGCTCGAATTCGACGTAACGATTGTGCCCGGGCTCGCCGAACGCGTGTTTCCGAAGAAGCTCACCGAAGACCCGGTGCTCGCCGACGCGATGCGCCGGCAGCTAGATGCGAAGCTGACGGTGCAGGCCGAGCGCGTCGCGTCCGAGCGGCTGGCGTTGCGGCTGGCCGCCGGGGCCGCTCGTTCGCGTTCGATTTTTTCCTATCCGCGCGTGGACCTCGACCAGGGACGCCCGCGCGTGCCGTCGTTTTACGCGCTCGAGGTTATCCAGGCGGCAACGGGAAAACTGTTGGGGTTTGACGAGCTTGCGCGCCACGCGGCGGGCGGCCGCGCCGCACGCCTCGGATGGCCCGCGCCGGAGCAGCCTGAAGAGGCGATCGATGATATCGAGTTCGACCTTGCCGTGCTCGACAAGCTGGTCGACGCCGATCCCGAGACGACGATCGGCGCGGCCCATTACCTGCTGGGTGCGAACGACCATCTCGGGCGTGCGCTGCGCGCGAGGGCGCGGCGATGGCTTAGGCGGTGGACACCCAACGATGGGCTGGTCGAGCCCGAGCCGTCGGAGCGCGCCGCACTGGCGCGTCATCAGATCGATTCGCGTCCGTACTCGCCCACGGCGTTGCAAAATTTCGCGGCATGTCCGTACCGGTTCTTTCTCCAGGCGATCCATCGGCTCGAGCCGCGCGAGGAGATCGAGGCTATCGAGGTTATCGACCCGCTCACGCGCGGCGCGCTTTTCCACGAGGTCCAATTCGAGCTGCTGACATCGCTGAGGGCCGCCGGCCATTTGCCGTTGACGCGCGACCAACTCGATGAGGCGTATCAAGCGCTCGACCGCGCGCTGGCGCAGGTCGCTGGGCGCTATCACGAAGACCTTGCGCCGGCGATCGAGCGCGTATGGCACGACGGCATCGATTCGATCAAGGCCGATCTACGAGAATGGGTTCGCCGGATGGCCGAGGATCGCGAACGATGGAATCCCGAACGGTTCGAACTGGCCTTTGGACTCAGCGACCGTTCGCAGGCTGACCCGGCGAGCGTCGAATCGCCGATCGCGCTGGCGGGCGGGCTCAGCCTGCGCGGTTCGATTGACCTCGTCGAGCGCGGCCGTAACGGGACGCTGCGCGTAACCGACCATAAGACCGGCCGCGTACGCGCCGAGAAGAAGCTTGTGATCGGCGGCGGCAAGACACTCCAGCCGGTGCTATACGCGCTCGCCGTCGAACGAATACTCAAGGAGCCTGTCGAGTCGGGCCGCCTTTACTATTGCACAGCCGCGGGTGGCTATGAGGAGCGCGTGGTCGCGCTTGCCGATGACGCGCGCGCGGCGGCGGCGGAATTCACGCGCGTGGTAGGCAAAGCGCTCGGCGACGGGTTTCTACCCGCCGCGCCCGACCGGCGGGAATGTACTTACTGCGACTACCGTCGAGTATGCGGGCCTTACGAAGAGACGCGCGTAAAGCATAAGACTGAGGCGCCTGCCGCTGACGAGCGCCTTGCCGATTTGAAGCGCTTGCGAGGTATGCGATGACGGCCGCGCCGAGAGGTTGTGATTTTTTTTGGCTTGTAGAGTGTGTGTCATCCCGGGCGGAGGCTGCCCCGTTCGGCTTCGCTCAGAGCAGGCTCCGTCGAGGGATCAACGTGGAGCGATTTTCCAAAGAAAGTTGCAATGGTCATCGTCAATGAGACGGCGGTAACACAACATCATATGTGGCTACTGCCCTCACCCTGACCCTCTCCCTGGACAGGGAGAGGGATCGGAAATGGACACGGAAACGGGATCAGAAAATTCACAAACTCTGAGCCGTGTGCAGACCGCGGGGTCGCCGAATCTCGCGGATCAACGGGTGCGCGACCGGATTCGCACCGATCTCGGCACCACGCTGATAATCGAAGCGGCGGCCGGCACCGGTAAAACCACCGCGCTCGTGAGCCGGATCGTCGCAGTGATCGCGTCGGGGCGTACGACGCTCGACCATGTCGTCGCGGTGACCTTCACGGAGAAGGCCGCGGGCGAACTCAAGCTCCGGCTGCGGGCCGAGATCGAGAAAGCGCGCCATGCTCCGGACTTCGACGAACCCTCGCGCGCGCGCCTCGAGAAGTCGCTGGAAAAACTGGAAGAGGCGCGAATCGGCACGATTCATTCGTTTTGCGCCGACCTCCTGCGCGAACGGCCGGTCGAGTCGCAAGTCGATCCGATGTTCGAGGTGGCTCCCGAAGATGTGGCCAACAGCCTTTTCGAAGCGGCCTTTGACCGATGGTTCGAGCAGGTGCTGGCAGCGCCGGGTGAAGGCGTGCGCCGCGTGCTCAGCCGGCGGGAACTTGCCGACCGCGAAGGGCCGCGGCCGATCCTGCAGGCGGCGGCGTGGGAACTCGTTTCGTGGCGCGATTTCGACGCGCCGTGGCAGCAGGAGTCATTCGAGCGCGAGCGCGCAGTCGATCGGCTCGTTGATGAAGTCGCAGCGCTGGGCGAGCTTGGCGCGGAAGCGGATCCGGACGATTGGCTCCGGCGCGCGATCGATGAGATTCGCCGGCCGATAAGCGAGGCGACTCGGCTCGAGAGCGTACGCGGGCGCGACTACGACGCGCTCGAGGATGCGCTCCTGCGTCTTCTGCGCGGCAACGGAGGGCGTTGGCGATGGCGCGGAGCGGGCACGCAGTTCGGGCCGCTGGCGCGCGCAGAAGTTATCGCGAGGCGCGACGCGTTGGGGACGCATCTGCAGGAGTTTCGCGATCGCGCCGGGGCGAATCTGGCGCCGCTGCTGCGCGACGAATTATGGCCGATCGCCGGCTATTACAAGGAAGTCAAGGAACGCGCCGGACGGCTCGATTTTCTTGACCTGCTGCTCGTCGCGCGCGACCTGGTCCGCGATAACGCGTCGGTTCGCGCGGATTTGCAGCAGCGTTTCACGCATATCTTCGTCGACGAATTCCAGGACACCGATCCGCTCCAGGCAGAAATTTTGCTCCTGCTCGCGGCGGACGATCCGGCCGAAACGAATTGGCTCAATGTCCGTCCCGTGCAGGGCAAGCTGTTTATCGTCGGCGATCCGAAGCAGTCGATTTATCGCTTCCGGCGGGCCGATGTCGCGCTCTATCAAAAAGTCAAGGAAAGCCTCAGGGAGCGCGGCGCCGAGCTCGAGTATCTGACGGTTTCCTTTCGAGCGGTCTCCGAGATCCAATCGATGGTGAACGCGGCGTTTGCGCCCGAAATGGCTTCCGAATCGGAGACGCAGCCGGCCTACGTGGCGCTCGCGCAGTATCGGCTCGACTGCGCCGGACAGCCCGCGATCGTCGCGCTGCCGGTGCCCGAGCCTTATGGCGATTTCGGCAGGATCACGAAGTGGAAAATTGATGAATCGCTGCCGGATGCGATCGCAGCGTTTGCCCGCTGGATGCTGGACGAAAGTGGATGGACCGTCACAGAGCGCGACACACCGGCTGAGCGCGTTCCTCTTCGCGCGCGCCACATCTGTATCCTTTTTCGCCGCCTCAACGCCTATGGCCGCGATGTCACGCGGCCTTATTTGCGCGCGCTCGAGGCGCGTCATGTAGCGCACGTGCTGGTGCGCGGCGGCTCTTTTAATGAACGCGAGGAGGTCGAGGCGCTGCGCAATGCGCTCGCCGCGATCGAGCGGCCCGACGACGAACTGGCGGTTTTCGCGACGCTGCGCGGTCCGCTGTTTGCGCTCGCCGACGGCGCGCTGCTCGAGTTTCGCGAAACGATCGGCAGCCTGCATCCGTTCCGTAAGCTCGACGATGGCCTGCCGCCGTCGCTCCGTGAAATCGCCGAGGCGCTAAAGGTCTTGCGCGAATTGCATCGCGGGCGCAACCGCCGTCCGATCGCCGACACGATCGCGCGTCTGCTGTCGGCGACGCGCGCCCATGCGGGAATCGCGATCTGGCCGACCGGCGAGCAGGCGCTCGCCAACGTAATGCGTCTGATGGATATGGCGCGGCGCTACGAGGCGCAAAGCGGCGCCACTTCGTTGCGCGGCTTCGTCGACGAACTCGAGGCGCGCGCCGAACGGGAGCAGGCGGGCGAGGTGCCGGTGGTCGAGGAAGGCACCGAAGGCGTGCGCATCATGACGGTGCATCGCGCGAAGGGTCTCGAATTCCCGGTAGTGATCCTGGCCGATATTACGTGCAACGAAACCGCCCAGGACGCGCGGCGCTACGTCGATACCGAGCGGCGGCTGTGCGCGCTACGGCTGGCCGGGTGCGCGCCGCGCGAACTGCTGGACCGTAATGACGAGGAATTGCGCCGCGACGCTGAGGAGTCCGTGCGCGTGCTCTACGTCGCGACAACCCGCGCTCGCGACCTCCTCGTCGTTCCGGTGGTCGGCGACGAACGGCAAGACGGATGGCTCGGCAAACTGAGCGGAGCGCTGTATCCCGGTGTGCGCGATGCGCGATCTCCGCTTGCGCGGCGTCCGCCGGGATGTCCCGAATTCGGCGTACAGCCCGTGGGTAGTCGGCCGCCTAACGCGCATGCAAACTCGCCGGGTGTCGCGCCGGGAATGCATCGGCCTGAACTCGGGGAGCATCGAGTCGTATGGTGGGATCCGTCGCTGCTCAAGCTCAACGCCAGGGAGACGATGGGGCTGAGGCAGTCCAAGCTGTTGCAGGCCGACGAAAAAAACACGCGCTCCGAGCAGGGCCGCCGCGAGTATGAAGCATGGCGTACGAGGCGCGACGAGCTTCTCAAGCACGGCGAGACGGCAACGTTGCGAGTCTCGACGGCGACCGAGCTTTCAATGGTGCTACCCGTGTCCCAATTTCCGGAGGCAGCGGATATTCAGATCGAAGAAGTGCCGCGCGCTTTGACACGACCGCATGGCACTCGCTTTGGCACCCTCGTCCATTCGATACTTTCGCGAGTTGCGATCGCGGCGGACGCGGCTGAGATCCGAGCGGCGTCGGCGTTTTACGGCCGGACGCTCGGCGCATCGACGGAGGAGGTCGAAGCGGCGGGCAAGGCGGTGGCGGCGGCATTGCGCTCGCCCCTGATGCGCCGCGCGGCTACGGCCAGCGAAGTTCGGCGTGAGTGCGCGCTTACGGTCATGCTCGATGACGGAATTATCGTCGAGGGCGTCGCGGACCTGGCGTTCGCGGAACGCGAGGGCGGCACCCGGCATTGGGTGGTTCTCGATTTCAAGACCGACCTCGATATCGGCGGCCGTCTCGACGAATATCGGACCCAACTGGCGCTCTACCTGCGCGCGGTCAAGCAGGCGACTGGCCTCGCCGCACGCGGAATCCTGCTCTGGATTTGATAGAATCACATCTCGCAACATTACCCATGGAGGTATGAGGTTGTCGTCGGAACCGAATCGTACGCTGCTCGTGGTTGGTTACGGCTCATTGCTGAGCGGATACGGCATGCTGGCCGAACGGCGGGGAGGTGGGAGCCGGCTGGTTGCGCGCGATGCCTTTCCCGTGACGCTGGCGAACGCGCGCCGTGGTCTGGCGAAGCCCTCGAGCCATGGACGCTACCTCGCGATGGATCTGGAACCGGTGCGGCCGGATGAGCCGATTGTCGCGTCCACATCGCGCGACGATGCGGCGGGCAGGATCGGCGCGCTCGGCCTCGTGTTCGACCGCGAATGGGCGGCGCTTATTTCGCGGCGGGAGGAGTACGAGCCGGACAAATTTCTCGAGCTTCTCGCCCTTGCGGACCGCGCAGGCAAACCGCTCGGTGAGTTTCTCCTCGAGATCGCGGAGCGTACGAAGTTCAATCTGCTCGCTTACCGATGCGCCTTGTGCGAGCTGCTGGATTACACGTCGCACGGCTACATCTTCCATCCCGTACCGCTCCAGGATGGACGCGTCGCGATCGCAGCGATCGGCTCAGGCTACGAAGGTAGTGGCGATCCCGATGTGCGATCGAAGCGCAACGAATACGGGATGGATCGCGTGCTCAAGTTGCGAGAAGCGCTCAAGGTCAGGACTCTCGACCTCGATCACGAGGGACAGATCGGATATTTCGTCGAGTGCATTCTGGGCGGCATGCACGGAGTTGGGGTTGGTGACCTGATGGGCGAATTGCAGAGCGAGCTTTGCGAAAGGCTCATGCCTCACCTGCGGAGAGCCGTACCCGGCGAGCGTGAGCGTTTTATGAAAGCAACCTCGCTGAACCCGGCGGGCTATACCCAAGCGTTCGGCGGCGAGCCTCATCCGAGCGTCGCGTCGCTTCTAGCAGGCTGTTGAAAAATGGTTTCAACAGCCTGCGCTCACATTTTATTTGCCGCGCTGCGCGCGGCTGCGCACGTCGCAGACTCCTTAGCTCGGCTCCGCTGCGCTGCGCCTAGTGTTGGCGAATAAGGAACGCGCGTGTGACCTCCGGATTTTCAATTTACGTCGCCAAGGAGAATCTCAAGTTCTCAGCGGCACACTTTATCGCCTATCCGGGCTTTCGTGAGCCTTTGCATGGTCATAATTATCAAGTCGCCGTCCGCGTCGAGGGCAAGCTTGCGGAAACTGGCTATGTACTCGACTTTGGGTTGATTAAAAAACTTACTAAAGAACTTGTCGATCGTCTCGACGAACGTACCATCATTCCTGCCAACAGTGATTGTCTCAAACTTGAACATAGTAATACGCAACTAAGGATCTTGTACGAAAAGGATGAATTCGTCCTTCCCGTCGCGGACGTAGCGCTCCTGCCCATCGTCCACAGCTCGGCCGAAGAACTCGCACGCTACCTCTGGAACGAGTTGCACAGCGCACTCCGAACGCGAGACGCGTTGCCAGGCGTAATTTCGATCGAGATTTCCGTGGCCGAGGGACCGGGGCAGGCAGCGATTTACCGTCAGGATATCAACAGCTAATCTGCGGCTAATTTGCTGAGCTCTTCGCTTTGTACGATCTTCTTTTCCTTATGACTGGCGAGGCAATCCAAAATTAGTCGTTATTCGACAAAATTCCTTCGCCGCGCCTTTGATCATTCATCGCGGGCGACTTGTTTACTACTGTAGGAACTGAAAAGATCGCCCTGTCGCAATTCAAAGGTTTTTGTTCTGACTTTTGGGGAGGAGATACGAACGGAGTGGCAACCGAGGCTAGATTATTCGAGGTTGCTCCGTCGCCTGTCCAGCGTGCCCTGATCGGCGAGCATCCAACGATTGTCAAATTGCGCTCGCTGGTGGAGCGCGTCGCCCGCACCGACGCTACTGTTCTGATCACCGGAGAAAGTGGCACCGGCAAGGAGGTCGTCGCCCGCGCGATCCATTCGCTTTCGGCGCGGCTCAACCGCTCCTTTGTGCCGGTTAACTGTGCCGCGATTCCACACGAACTGCTCGAGTCCGAAATGTTCGGCCATGAGCGCGGGGCCTTTACGGGGGCCGCCGGATCGCGCCATGGACTGTTCAGCAGCGCCGACGGCGGGACGATCTTCCTCGACGAAATCGGCGAAATGCCGCTCCAGTTGCAAGTCAAGCTGCTGCGCGTGCTCGAGGATGGAATCGTGAGGCCCGTCGGTTCCGATCGTGCGGCCAAAGTAGATGCGCGCGTAATCGCGGCGAGCAACAGCGACCTGGCTGCGGCGGTGAAGAGGGCGGCATTTCGCGAAGATCTCTTTTACCGGCTTCATGTCGTCCCGATTATTATTCCGCCGCTGCGCGAGCGCCGTTCCGATATTCCACTGCTGATTGAATATTTTCTCGACAGAATGCGTACCCGCGTTCCCGATCGTGAATGGACCGTGACCCGCGAAGCGATGGTTCATCTGTGGTCCTATGACTGGCCGGGCAACGTCCGCGAGCTCGAAAACATGGTCGAGCGCCTCGTTATCCTGTGCGAGGACTCGATAATAGACGCTCCGTTGCTCCCGCCTAACCTGGTGAGCGGAACGCGGATGACCGAGGCGCTGATCCCGGCCACCCTTGGGGAACGTGGCGTCAACCTCAACACGCTGGTGCGCGAACTGGAAGGGCGGATGATCAATGAGGCGCTCAAGCAGACGGGCGGCAACAAGCAGGCTGCCGCGCGGCTGCTTGGTCTCAAACGAACGACTTTTTCCGCAAAGCTTAGACGATGTGGCGTAATCGCGAGTTCCAACGGGCGGGAGGACTGCTGAAGTGACTATGGAAGCTGACAGGACGCCCCAGATAATGGTCGTCGACGACGACCCGGATACGGTTTCAATTCTTGCCCGGCACCTTCAGCGTGAAGGATTTGTGGCGATCGAGGCCATCTCGGGCGCCGAATGCGTACGCATCGCTCAGGAGCGCCCGGTCGACGTCATCCTGCTCGACCTGATGATGCCCGACATGGACGGGTTTCAGGTCTGCCGAGCGCTCAAGGAAGACCCCCGCACGGCGGAGATCCCCGTCATCATGATCACGGCGCGCGATGACCTCGATGCACGCGCTGAAGGGATGCGGCTCGGAGTCAGCGATTTTCTCGCCAAGCCGGTCTTCCGTCGCCAACTCGCGAACCGAATCAGGGCTCAACTCGACATGCTCGCCGCCGGCCGCGCCACCGAAGCGGCGCTGAGCCAATTCGAGGACAAATCGGAGCACAATTCAGACGGCGAAAAGAAGTAGTTTGCCGGCTGCGTAGTGGGTCAGCTTAATGAGCCGACAGTCTTCTTCAGGCTGTCATTCTACGCGTGCGTCGCGTAGAATCCTGATTCTTTTTTTCCCTGCCGAAGCCGTGTGATTTTTCAAACTGACCCACTACCGCCGCCCGTCCGCCCGTGGTCGAGTCCGACTGCCATGCCTTGAAAGTCACGCCGATTGATTAATCTTGAGCGCCTTTGAGGGGCAGGCCGCGACGGTCGCTCGCAGCTTCTCGTCGTCCGCCGCGCTCGGCTCGATTACGAACTTTCCATTCTCCACCCGGAAGACCTGTGGCAGGGTTTTCACGCAGTTGCCGGAATGGATGCATACCTTGCTGTCCCAGGTTACCTGAAGAGCCATCTCCCTGACCTCCTTCGCGCGCTGCGCGCCGGCCGCGAATTCCCGCAATCCGGCGGTGCGCTTCCTCTTCTTTTGCACGGCGGAGGCCGCAACTGCAAATTGTCGCTAACAAGGGGCACAGGCTGTTGAAACATGGTTTCAACAGCCTGCGCCCTCATTTTTCGAAGCGCATCGGTTTTGAGAGATCACAATCACACATACTTGCTAATGCTAGTTCATTCCGTAGAACTGCATCGCGCTCTCGGCTAATACTTTCCGCCGTAGATTCTCGGGTAGTTTCTCCGCGATCATCTTTGGCGCTCCCGGGAAAAATCCGTCCGGATGTGGATAATCGGTCGCCCAGAGAATCTTGTTCGCGCCGAGGTAGTCCACCAGACGGGACAGGCTGCCCTCGACTGGCTCGAACGAAATCCAGCATTGCCGCCGAAAATACTCGCTCGGCGCCAACTTGAGGTGCGAATCATTGAAGATGCCCTTGTCGAAGTAATGCCGATCCATGCGATCAAGCCACGCCGCCATCCAGCCTCCTCCCGACTCGAGAAACGCAAAGCGTAGCTTCGGATAGCGCTCGCACACTCCGCCCCAGATCAAGTTCAAGCTCGCCAGCATCATCTCGAGCGTATGCGACACCAAATGCCGTGCGCCGAAGCCTGTAACGCGATCGGTTCCGGTCGCGGGCATGCCGCCGGTCCCTTCATGCACGCCGATCGCAAAGTCGAGTTCCTGCGCCTCGGCCCATAGCGGATCATAGGCGGAATCATTGAGCATGCGGTTGTTATACGGATTTGGTCGGATGAAGCCGCTCCGCATGCCAAGCTGATTGCGGGCGTAGCGTAGCTCGTCGATCGCCAGTTCGACCGATTGCATGTCCCAAGGTCGGATAGAGGAAAGCCGCGTCGATTCCGTCGAGATCCATGTCGGGAATTCGGGCGTGAGGATCGAAGCCGCCCTTGCGGCCTTCTACGTATTTCTCGACCGCAGGCGCACCCTCCCGCATGCCGATCGCACCAGCGAAGCCGAGCCCGGCGGAGCCATATACGCGGCCCTCGATCCGCAACCGCTCTTTGCCGTCAGCATCAACAAAGAGCTCCGGGGCACGGTCCCGATACTCAGGATCGAGGTATTTGATCCAGAAATCGGGAGGTTCCAAGACGTGGCCGTCTGAATCAATCACGTTGTATGTACGATTCATGGATTATTCTCCTATGCCGGGCAGCCGGCTTCGTTAGTCCGCTTGCTTCGTCTTCGGCACCGCTCGGACGATACCCTTTCCCTTGCGCACGGCACGCTCGACCATCGCGTATGCCGCTTCCAGTACTGAGGTGCGTTCATCCGCATCCAACGGCTTGCTCCAGTAGAAGGTGGCGTAGCCTGCTATCATTGCGAACAGAACGAGCGCCAGCTTATCTGGTTCCTGGACGCCCGCATCCCGCAAGGCGTTTGCGATCACTCGGCGAAAGCTGAAGTGCACTTTGGTATAGAAACGATCCACTGTGCCTTTGCGGACACAGCTTGCCCAGTGCTCGATGAACGCAAGCAGCGCGCTGCGATTCTCGGTTGTCCCCATCAAACATTCCTCGAGAACCGCATGCGCGGCACGCAGCGGGTCGCGTTCGCTGCCGCGCGCCTGCTCGAGTCGCTCGACCGCGCGGGCCAGGATACGCTCCGCCACGCACCTCATCAGGTCATCTTTGTCGCGGAAGTAGTAGTGCAGGAAGGAGAGGGGAACCTTGGCCTCGCGCGCTACGACGCGCAAGGTGCTCCCCGGGAAGCCCCGCTTAAGGACTGATTTGAGAGCGGCATTCTCGATCTGTTCGCGCCGCACCTGACGCACGACGGATTTGTATTTGACTTTCGCGGATGCGCTCATAGCTTTCTTTTGGGTTCTGCCCCGTTTGAGACGTGGCTGGTCGGACAAGTGTCTCAATATTCGCATTCTCGTCCGAAATGATGTTACTCGTCAAGACTTGACATCAGCTCGGACAAGTGTCTCAATTTTCGAATTACGGTCCGAAAACGGTGTTGCGCGTTAGCCCCGACACTAGCAGGAGGTGCGTGTTTTATGGATATCGACCGGGCTCTGACCGATCCGGGATTTTTCGCTAATCACGACCCGCATCCGTTGTGGCAGCAACTGCGGCGCGAGGATCCGATACATTGGACCACAGGTCTGGTACGGCCCTTCTGGTCGGTGACCCGTTACGACGATATCGTCCAAGTCTTCAGCGAGCCGAATCTGTTTTCCTCGATGCGCGGCATATCCGTTCCATCGAGTCCGGAGATGGAGAAGGTGACGCCCGAGATGATGGGTGCGGGCCAGATGATGCTCTTGACCGACCCGCCCTCGCATGGAGAGATGCGGCGAGCTTTCAACCGGCTGTTCCTGCCGCGTCCGGTTGGCAAATACGAAAGCCCGGGTCACTTGCTAGTCGCGGAAATCCTCGACGAAGTCATGGCGGACGAAAAATGCGACTTCGTCGTGGATGTGGCGGCGCGGCTACCGATGGCTTTCATCTGCGAGATCATGGGAATTCCGCGCAAGGACTGGGCCGATATGTTCAAATGGGGGAACATGGTGGTCGGCTTCGAGGATGCGGAGTATCAAACCGCGTCGGGCTCGCCTTTAGAGACGCAGCAGCAGGGCGGAATGAATTTGCGCAGGTATTGCGCGCGACTGGCGCTGGAGCGGCGAGGTGGAACCGGCGAAGATCTCTTGACGGTGCTCGGCAACGCGGAACTCAACGGCAAGAAGCTGAGTGAGCTCCAGCTAATGCACAATGGCTTTCTGTATATCATCGGTGGTCTGGAAACTACGCGTAATGCCATCTCGGGCGGCTTGCTCGCGCTGATCCAGCATCCCGGCGAATCCGCAAGGCTGTTCACCGATCCGACTCTGATGCCGAGCGCGATTGAAGAGATCTTGCGTTGGAGCAGCCCGATCACTCACATCGCGCGTGCCGCGACGCGCGACACTGAGCTGGCGGGCAAGACTATCCGCAAGGGCGACCTGATAGCGTTGTGGCTGCCCTCCGGGAATCGCGACGAGCAGATTTTCGACGATCCGTTTCGCTTCGACATCGGACGCACGCCCAACGAACAGATCGCCTTTGGCAGAGGCGAGCACTTTTGCGCCGGCGCTCATCTGGCCCGGCTCGAGCTGCGTCTTATGATGCACTCGCTGGTGCACGAAATGGATCAGATCGAGCTGGCGGGACCGATCGAGCGGCTTCGCTCAAATCTGGTCTCCGGTATTAAGCACATGCCGGTCCGCTTCAAGTGCGTGCACGCTGAGGTGTCATGACCTCACGGATGTGCTGCTGGCCAACGGACTCGACCAGGCGAACCAGGCCTCGCTATTTCACGCTAGTGCGAGATGATTTCTCAGCACCCTGCTAAGGCCTTTCGTCCGGCTCTCCAACCAACTCTTCGCCGCTTGAGCCTCGGATTGCCGAGGAACGCGCCGTCTGATTGATTAAGGGCCACTTCGGACACAGCGTGAAGGAGGCTTGTGCGATGAATGGGGAGGCGACCAAGCCGCAAGGTCAGCCGATTGCGGCTCTGACCTATCTGCTCCTATTCGTAACTGGAATCCTATTGCTGTACATCGAACCCTACAGCAAGGATGACTTCGTCCGTTTTCATGCGCGCCAGGCGATCGTATTTTCAATCGCATGGTTCGCGATCGAAATCGTCCTGGGAGTTTTCATCGCGGTGCTGCCCGGCATTCTCGCGGGCTTCCTGCGCTTCATCCTGGATCTTATCAATCTCGCGCTCGCGATCTTCTGGGTCTACCTGATGTACAAAGCGTACAACGGCGAGCGTTACCGGATTCCGCAGCTCGCCGATTGGGCCGATAATATGGGCTTCTAGAATTCGGTCTCGCGCTTTACGTACCGTTCGATTCGCGACTCGATTGTGCGAGTTCGCTTGAGCCGCCGCGCGCCAGCCCGGCGTGACGCTTCAGACTTTCACGCGAAGTGCCGCAGGAGCCTCAGAGACCCTGCCATGCACACTGACTCTGCCATGCACACGCGGCGCCGCGAGGTACACCGCGATCCCGGCCAGTATGAGCAGGTCGAGCGCGAGGATTATCACGAAATCGATACGACGGCGCATCACATCCTCAAGCGAGGTCCAGGTCGAGACTCTCGATTCGCACACCCGCCGGCTCGAATCGCACCACCATTTGCAATTCTGCGGTCCGCAGCGTCAGCGCGTACGCCCCTGGTCCGCGAGCCACAGCGCCTAGTGTTTCCAGGGGTTGCCCCTGCAGGCGTTTGAGCGCGGCGTTGACTGCATCGACCGAGGCCGCCAGCTCCCGCCCGCGCGGCGTCTTCTGAAATATCGACCATAACGCGAGTTCGGCGCCCGGTCCGTACTGATGGCGCACGCGGCCGCTCGTGAGCGCTACCTCCGCAATCGCGCCCAAATGGGCTAGCAGTTCCGGCGGCACCTCGAGTTTTTCAACCGCGTCCTTGAGCGCGAGATAGGTTTCACGGGCCGCCGGCTCCGTCACCGCATCGAGGAAGCTGTCGATCAGCGGGGCCAGGATGTCGTGATGAAGCCGCTCGAGCCGAAGCGCTCCGTCATTGTCTACGCGCTCACGCATCAGAGATTGTGAGTTTTTGTTTTCCGTAATGCCCACCGGACTTAATCTTGAATCGCGCCCTTCGGGCGCTGTGCGCACGTCGCAGACTCCTTAGCTCGCTCCGCCTTCGGCTTCGCTAGTGTGGTGACCTTCATTCGGCATGCGAATGGCCGTTGAGAAGAGCCGCCAGTTCATGCTCGAACCCGCCGGTCTCGATTGCGCAATTCATCCCGCATTCCTTGGGTGCGCCTGTCTCCCACCACCATCGCCCCGAACGAGCGTCTTCGCCCGCTCCGGTCGCGCGCGTGCATGGCGCGCATCCGATGGAGGTGTAACCCTTGTCGTAGAGCGCGTTGTAGGGAACGTCCTTGGCGCGGATGTAGTCCCAGACCTCGTCGTGGGTCCAATCCGCAAGCGGCGCCAGCTTCACGATCCCGCCGTGGTCGTGGTCGATTTCGACCTTGCGGATATTCGAGCGCGTCGCCCACTGTTCGCGCCTGAGCCCCGTTACCCATCCGTCGTAATTCATTAGCGCGCGCCGCAGCGGCAACACCTTCCGCACCTGGCAGCAGATCAGCCGCAAATTAACGTCCCGATAGAAAAGGTTGTTGCCATGCTTCGTCACCATCTGGCGGACGACGTCATGGTCGGGCAGGAAAACGTCGGTTCGGATTCCGTACTTGTCGCGAATTTGGTCGATCAGGTCGTAGGTTTCCTGCGGCTGGCGTCCGGTATC
>WNFT01001783.1_pt1 | contig 18247 bp, 19 predicted proteins | sample 5400191 | NCBI WGS metagenome assembly WNFT01 (sample SAMN13153359, study PRJNA577476) | soil metagenome | isolation source: 80 cm saprolite under Madrone tree | place: USA:California | collected 2016-06-14 | reverse complement strand
CTGACGGCTTTCAGATTTACCTGCACAGCTTTGTCGTCACGGCGAACGGCGAGTGGGCCGTAGTACAGCAAGGCTTGAATGACGGCACCGGCATGGCCCGACGCTATCACTGGCATTCGGCGACGGTGAAAGACTTTGTGAGCGAGCCGCACACTGGAATAGTCGGCGAGCACCAGGGCACGATCATGAATCTCGTGGATGCCGCCGCGCGACTGGCGCAGAATGCAATGCTCGACATTGCTCATGAGGATCCGGATAAGACTTTGAGCGCCGCAAGGCATCTGCGCATGCCTGCGCATCATGAAGTGCGCTCAGCTAATGTAGATCTCAAGCGACTCGGTGCGGTGCTGGCGATTGCATACGAACGCGACCTACATGATTTCGCTGAGCTGCTGTTGCTGGAGAAACTCGGGCCGCGCACTCTGCAATCGCTCGCGCTGGTAGCCGAGGTGGTTCATGGCGCGCCCAGCCGCTTTGACGATCCCGCGCGCTTTTCGTTCGCGCATGGCGGTAAAGACGGGCATCCCTTCAAGGTGCCTCTGAAGACTTATGATGCCTCGCTCGACTTTCTCCGCAATTCACTCGATCGTGCCCGGGTCGGTGATCGAGAAAAGCTCGACGGCTTCCGTCGACTGAATCGTTTCGTGCGCACAATCGAAACGCGGCTGGCGCCGGAAGTGAACTTTGACGCACTAATCGCGCATGAAAAAGCGATCTCGCCTTCACTCGACGGCCGTTCGGTCCTTGATGATAAAGCCCAGACCGCTACTTCGCCGGCAAGAACAGTCAACAGACGCTTTTCTGATCGCTGCCCTTTTTGAAAGGAATCGAGCTTGATCATATGTCATTTGCGCTACTCTATTGACCTCGACAAGATCGAGGCCTTCGAGCATTACGCGCGGGTGTGGATGCGGCTGATCGAGAAATACGGTGGCACGCATCATGGATACTTCCTGCCCGACGATGCCCCGCCATCGGCAAGTTTCAGCTTTCCCGGCGTCGGTGAAGCTGGTCCAACAAATGTCGCCGTTGCGCTATTCAGTTTTCCCAATCTTGACGCATATGAAAAGTATCGAAGCGAAGTCAAGGAAGATCCGGAATGTCTCGCGGCGACGAAGCACTACGAACAGACAGAGTGCTTCACGAAGTACGAGCGCATCTTCATGAAACCCGTCAAACGCGATAATTAGAAAATTGTCTATCTCACTGGCTGATACGCGGTCGACCCCGCTTATTTAGCGCTGGTTGTCTTTTTCTATTCACCATTCACGATTCTTGTGCTGTAATCGGCGACGATGAGAGTTGAAACCAATCGACGTAACTTCCTTCGCGGAGCCTTAGCCACGAGTGCCGCTCTGATTACCGCGCGGTCGCACGCTTTTGGATTCAATCCTGAACGTCGCCTCGCACCCGTCAAAGTTTCGCGCGATCGCATCATTCGAGAAGTTGTCGGTCTCCGCCCATATCGCGCGGAAGGCTTTGTCGTCGAGGCCGAGCGTATCGGTCCAAAGCTTCTGGTGCATAACTACGGCCACGGCGGCGCGGGTATCACACTCTCATGGGGCACCGCATCGCTCGCCGTTGATCTCGTGCGCCAGTACCTGGGAGCGCGGACGTCCTCGTCCGCACTGAGCGCGAAGCGCGAGCGATCGCGTCCCCACCACTTCGCCGTCCTCGGTTGCGGCGTCAGCGGTCTCTCAACCGCACGCACATTGCAGCGCCGCTTTCAGAACGGCCCAGGCACGGTAACGATCTACGCGCGTGACCTGCCGCCCGACACAACTTCAAACATCGCCGGTGGCTTCTGGTCGCCAACTTCGCTTTATGATCCCGAAGCAGCCTCCACAAAGTTCATCGAGCAGTTTCGCCAAGCCTGCCGGATTTCCAATCGAGCCTTTCAATTACTCGCCGGCACCGAATACGGCGTGCGCTGGATCGACACTTTCGAGCTTTATCGTAACGAAGCATCAATCGAGCGCGAGCTGCCCGGCGGTAATGACCTCTATCCGCAGATAGAAATTCATCGCGACCCCGAACATTATTTCGGCTTCCCTTACGTAAAGCAGTTCAGCACGATGTTGATCGAGCCGCAGACCTATCTCAACGGACTCTTGCGCGATTTCTACATCGCCGGCGGCCGCGTGGTCGTCAAAGAATTTCGCAGCCGTGAAGAGATCATGCGTCTGTCGGAACCCGTGATCTTCAACTGCACCGGCCTCGGGGCGCGCGCGCTATTCAATGATCAGAAACTCGGTCCCGTTCGCGGCCAACTGGAGATACTGCTGCCGCAACCGGAGATTGACTATTGTTACCTGAGCACCGGCTACATGTTCCCGCGCCATGACGGAATAATCCTGGGCGGCACCTTTGATCACGACGACTGGTCACTCGCACCAAGGCCGGAACAGACGACAGGAATACTCGAAGCGCATGCGGAGATAATGAAGGGATTGAAGGGATGATACTCTTACGCGTGGTCAGCGCACAGGCATTACTTTTCGAGGTTTACACGCATCCATGATTCTGCGATAAACTGAAGCCATGAGCACGCAGGAATTGATTAACCAAGAAGTCGAGAATCTCTCCGAGCCCTTGCAGTGCGAGGTTTATGATTTCGCACACTTTCTCCATTTAAAATCGAAAGGTCAACTGCAACTACTTGAGGAGTTCCAATTATGGGAAGCGGCTAGTGACGAAGACATGCTGAGTCTCGAACGTCGCTTGGCCGAGGTGGAATAGATGGCGCGTGGCGATGTGTTGCTTGTCACTCTCCCTCTCCGTGGTCTCCGTGCCTCCGTGATGCTTCTTTTTCAACACGGAGACACGGAGATCACGGAGCCTACACAGAGAAATCCGATTTCCCGAAAAGGCTGCATTAGCGGGCGACAGCTTGCGATAAACCCATGAGGCAGATTGGGACAAATAGAACGACGTGATTTATTGATATGAAGGCGTGAAAAATTCAGGAACGTTTTTAATCAGCAGCTAAGCGCAACGCGCAAACTCCATCGCTCCGGCCGGCCGCGCACGTGAGATTGCCGGCAACAGTTCCACCCCGGAGGTTATTTCGAAAACAGAATCGAGCCGCGTGACTGCGAGGACTTGGCTTACGAGTTTGGTTACATTCATCAGTTTGAATCGCATACCTCTTGATTCAGCCTGCTGGCGCAATTCCAACATCAATCCGAGCCCGCTGGCATCAATGGCAGTTACCCGCCCCAGGTCGAGTACGACTACGCTAGTCCTTAATTGAGAATCCATCGCCTGTCGCAGGCTTGCCTTTTCACCGTTCACGATTCGTCCTTGCAGACAAAGGACCGTGACGTTCCCGAGATTCCTTGTTTGTACTCTCAACATAACCAAACTCCCATCGTGGGGCAGTAGCCCGACTGTTAGGGAGGGCTTCTTAGTTCCCTCACTTTTCCCTTCTCAAATAGTAAGTGCGCTGACTCCTGATTCTGTTTCAAGTATTTTCAGAAAATTCTCTGCGCCCGTTCAAAAACTTCTGCATCCATACAGTTCTCTTTGGCCCGTTCTTCACGCCTTCACAACTAAGACGCAAATAGCTTTTGCTTCGTTAACATCGAGCCATAAAGATCCTACGAGAAAACCATCAAAAAGGTTGCTACGCCGGGATTTCTCAGCCATAAGTCTCCTCGTGAATGACTCTTCTAGTAGATACTCTTTTTGCGCTCGCTAGGATCGAGGAGCTTTTTGCAAGCACCGAGTTCGCTCACTGCCCCTGACAGTAACCATGCCAAAGAATAGTTATTGACGGCACGCTTCGCCTGAACCTATAGTTTTTTTAGTCGCATCCAGGCGTGCGGCTCAACCCGAACCTTTCACACTTTTCCGGAAAGACGATTCACAATGGCTCTGATGAGAACTTGGCTGGGACTCTTCCTCGTTTGCCTCACGCTCATGACTGGGTCATGTCGCGATCCGATGGAGCACGCTCACTGTGAAGACACGCTCCTCAAGCGTATTCCTTCACCGGACGGCAAACTCGTGATCGTGATTTACAACCGTAGTTGCTCAGCCGGCACGGGCCTCTATACCTACGCGGAAGTGGAAGACCCGGCTAGCTGGATCATCTGGCCGCGTCAGCGTCACCCGGAAGTCTGCTTTCTCGTAACACTCGCCGGCGGTTATCATCAACTGGATGCTCGTTGGTTAGATGGTAAGACCATCGTAGTCAGCAGTACCGACGAGTTGGAGAAGGATTACAGCATCTCGTCTCAGCACGACGCCTGCGACGAAATGGCTGTCGCGTACAATTTCAAGTTCAAACCACCGCCAATCCAGGAAGCGCCCGACCAGCCGACCGTGGCCGCTATCCGTGAAGCCATCAAGCAATCCGAAAGCTGCATTGATGAGAAGTTTGGTTCCGGCCACGCGGACTATCTCCGCTCGTTAGTCGACGACAAGCAACATCGCCAGGCACTGGAGCTACTTTGCACAAACCTCGAGGTAGAAAAATGTCCGATCTCAAAAGAGACTTACGCCCTTCTCGAACGAGCAGGAACAAAGATGGCCATTTCTCAGAGCTATCTGGAGAGTCTGAAACCGCTGGTGCGATAAAGTTTGGCTTCACATTCCTTTTATTGGAAGTACCGCACGATCTCAGAGCCAATCCATTTCCCTACCGGGATAGAGACGCCATTGCCGATCATGCGGTAAGCATGATTATCGCTCCCCGCGAAAGTGAATGAGTCGGGGACTCCCTGCACTCGGGGCGTATTCTCGAACCGAGTAAGGCCCCACACCGTGCGGAAATCGCTGATCCGCAACTAGTCTCGCACTCAAGTCTTTGGCGTAATGCGCGACGCAAGTGGGCGATGTCCCTGCGCTCTGGATCGCTGATAATCGGTCGGTCTCGATATGCCCCTGCGAGTCGCCGCTTCGCATACGCAGGCGGTTTGTGGGGCGCAACTACGATTTGCACTGCCCGCAAGAATGATTAAGCGAGCTTAGGCGGTGCGAAGAAGGCGATTGCCGGTTAGAGGTCAGTCCTGACTTGTTTAGGCGAGCAACCAAGCGTGCCTCATTACTCTTTGTGAGCTCATGCTGCCAAACTCGTAGTACTCTCCAGCCTTTCACTCGCAAACTGTGATTCACAAGTTTGTCGCGTATAAGATTTGCCTCAAGTTTCTTGCGCCAAAAGGCGCGATTCGTAGCGGGCCAGGATTTGTGCTTAGGACATCCGTGCCAGAAGCAGCCGTCGACAAAGACCGCAAGCCTAATTGCCGGAAAAACAAAATCCGGCTTCCCGAAGAGCGGGATGTTACGGCGCCAACCAGTGATTTTGTGAGCTCGAAATAGGCGAACCAACCGAAGCTCAGTCGCCTGATTCCCTCGCCCTCGTACTCGGGACATGACGCGGGAGCGCTCTGTCGAAGTAAGGAAGTCTGCCATTATTCCACGGGCAGCAACTAACGATCGCACAGCAGTCGAAGCCATTCAGCCTCAACTAATCCAACGCGTGAGAGGCTTTGGCCAATGTCATGTGCAATTCGCTGGGAATGCAGCGATTTGAGTTGCCCAATCCATTCGATCTCAAGAATGTCATTTGCAAGGAACATAAACCGACCCTTTTCATCGCGACTTGCTGTTACAGTTCCAGTCGCCTTGTTCGCTTGAAATCCTCTTACCCAGAGTCTATCTCTGGACTTACCCCCTGCTGAAAGTACTTTGTACGAGCCATCCGACAATTTCATCACAAGCCCGCGGCGGGTCACATCATTGGCAGAAAACACATCTTCTCTTAGCTCCCAAAATGGGAATTCGATAGCTTTGTCAGCTTGGCATTGAGCCGTTTGATCAAGGCGAATGCAATCGCAAATTGGCATAAGGCAGAAGCTGTAGATCCACTGACCACCCGCGACATTGAACTCGCGATGGCGAATGACCGTTCCATACATCAATTCACGTGAGCTTTCGTCATACTGCGTGCGACCGTCGAACAACAATGCTAGCTGTTCGTTTGTCTTTTCGTTATTGCTATCCACCATGGCAATGAAGTCTCTAATTAAATTAGGGAAGGTTCAATCCGGTGAAAGCCGGTGACTGGTAGCCCATCGAGCTGATGAATTTTTGGATGGTTATTGCGATCCACATGCCCAGTGGTTAACAGTTCCATTAGAACCGTCTCCGCGATACCACCAGCCGGGAATGGCTTACCCCCCGGGTAATACCAGTCTTCCAGAGGTGGCCCGAGGTGAAGATTATTGATTGCATCCGTGGCTATTGCGGCGACGCTTGGCCGATCGATTGAAGTGTCTTCGAGAACTGCCAGTACTTCCTCCGAAAGCAACGCCGGCAGCTGATCGAACACTTCTTCACTCTGCTTGGAGTTGCGTCTAATGGCTGCCATTCCATGAAGAGCATAGGATGGCAGAATGCCTGGGTTCATCTCACTGAACTCTTGCAACAACCTATCTGCAAGATCGGATTCCTTTACCGTAAAACCTTCTTGGTCGGCTACACGGCGAATTCCGTCTTTGCCAAGCACCAGTATTCGAGATGAACCCGATTGCAAACGGAACGCTGAAGCTCCAACAGGCTCGGGGTTGTAACCTCGACCACTCAAATGTTCGTAGATCGAGTTTGATATAAACTGAAGATCAGGTGTGTTGGTATAGATTGCGATGAGACGCATATGGTGAGGCGCGACCCGATTCCCACTCCTTATTAAGTTTTCGATCAGGCTTTTGGGTTTGGTACCTGTCACTCCAACTTCGTGAAAGTCCCAATCTAGAATGACCAGATCCGCTGTTTCGCATAGCTTGAAAACAACTGAGTTCTCATCGGTGGAGAAGTCAGGCTCCGGTTCGTACAGGGCGCAGACGATACCGTACTGGGCGAAACTACCGACAAGGTCTTTTGTGCGAAACGGTGGGCGTTCGGGTAGCGCCGGTTGCTCTGCTTCTGCATCTGGCGTTGCGCGGGCGTCCCGAACCTCCACAAATGGAGACTTCAATTCACGAACGGCAATCTCGGTTGGACTGGCTGGCCTCGCCGTGTCGGGCGTGTAGATATTGTCATCAATAAACACTGCGCTCTGAAGATATTCGCGCGCAGCAAACCTAGAAAAGTCAGCGAGGGATGTGAGTGTCATGTCGCAAAAACCAAGTTTGGAATAGTAAGTTCGAAGGCAACTGTGAAGCCTTTCAGAGGGGTCCGAAGCCCTATATCCATTTTCTCTTTCTCCAACGCCTTTCGAGCGATGAAGAGCCCGAGGCCATGTCCCCCACTCTTCCGAGTAAAGCCCCGTTCGAAGAGTTTCGCCGCGTCGCGATCAGAGATGGGCTCACCATTGTTAGCGATAATGAGCGAGCCCCGCTCTGCTTCCAACAGCACAATCCGAGGACCCTTCGTGTTTCTCAGCCAGTAGATTGCATTGTCAACCAGATTAATGAAAACGGGATGAATAGTCGACGGATAACACTCGATGGTGCTTCTGAAAAACGAATCGCTAACTTCGATTTTGACTGAGTGCCGTTCGAGTCGATTCGAAAACACGTCGTGCACGTAGTCGTAAATCTGCTTACCGGTGATCTTCAGAGCCTTCCGATGAAGGCGTCGCTGCAAAGGGGTGAACAAGTTGAGGTGGCCATCTAGATGTTCGAAATTAGATCTAATCGACTCGTAAAGAGGGCGAACCGACTGGCTTCCACGGGCCAGAAAACCCAACTCTTGAATGTTTCGCCTTACACTGGATATGGCAGCTGCAAACTCGTGATTGATAATCGCGACTGCAAGGCCTAGCTGGACCATTTCAAAGTCTTCGTCCGCTTGTTCTTCCAAGGCAATCATTCGTTCCTCCATGGCCTCCATTATCTCAGCGGGTTCGCTTCCATTGGAACTCTTAAGATTTGCAGACAACGCCGAAAGCATGTCTCTTGCAGCGTCGAGGGCATCCCGATGTTTCTGCTCAATCTCTATTAATTGTTCTTCCCATTGCTGACGTAACGTGTCGATTTCAGTTTCGGCGAGAGCATCAAGATTGAGTCTCTCAAGGTCGGTCTCGATACGTCGGTATACGCCATCAAATGACTCCACCGCTCGTTGCGTCACTTCAAAAACCGTGTTGCGAGTTTCACTGGCGCTCTCTTTCGCCTCGCGAACTGCTTTTTGAAGCATCTTGTCTCGCTCTTCCTTGAGCCCTGTCAGCCGTTCATCCAGTCTGCGACGCTGGTTGACGTAAACCCGCGCCTGCTTCGCGATCGCGCCTAATGTCTCCTCAATCTCTTGCCGAAAAGGTGTGAATAGATTCTGGTCTAATTGAGCTCGTTCTGTTTGATAGGCACTCCAACGCGTTTTCAGATCCTTCGACAACCCAATCCCAGCGGGCTTCCTGCAAATATATTTATCGCTCAGGGCTCGCATTTTCTCTAGTGCCGTGCGTTCCGCACGAATCAAGGCGGATGCGGCTTGATCGTGGTCAGGAAGACTACCTGCGGCCTGCAGCGTAGCCTGGGCCTCCTGTCTCAGCGTGCTAACCGCTGCCTTAATAAGCCCGGAATTTGAGGCTTCAAAAAACGTGTCGAGATTGGCCGTAAACTTTCTTTTCTTTGTAGAAACCTGTTTCTGCCGTTTCTCAAGAAGCTTTGCTTTATGCTTCAGTTCGGTCTGTTGCTCCTCAAACAACTCAGTATAAGTACCACCTTTGCGGAAGAACTCGGCGACGAGGTTAATGAGAAGATCCATTAGAATGTCGCGAAGTTGTCTATAGGCCTTGTTCTGCTGCCAACCCTCCCGTCCTGCCTTCTCTACAAGGTTTGAATTACTTTGGCGACTGAGAATAACTGCCCCAAACATGCGTCGAAAGGAAAAGAAATAATAGCCGGCTCCCTTGTTCCGTCTTTTCTCTACTTCTAACCAGTCGAAAGAATGATCGCCGTAGGGAAGAATGCGTATGCCATCGCGATATACATACATCCCGCCTAGGTTATCCAGCTTCGCATTGAGTGCGTCAAAATCGTCCGGCGCGAGGGTGGATTCGCTCTTGTTGCCCATGAGATAGCCAAAGACGACTTGGAATTCACCGCACTCAGTTGGCGTCCCCTTCGCCCCTTTCCAGGGAATTGCGAGCTCTTGGTAGGTCTTGTCATAAACACGAAGCGTTCCGAGGAACTGACCGAAGGCGTCGACGTTGCCTGTCAAGAATTGATCGGCACTTGCAAGTTCCTGGCCCGTAAAGAACAAATCTGGGTCAAGCATCTCCATTCCGACGGTAGCTCCAATATGCCAATGACGGAACGACGTTCGAATAGGCGGCGGCGGCGAAGATAAAAAAACCTCATTGTAAAAACCCATCAAGTACTTGCGGAAGCTGTAATCATTCAAACGCTCTTCCGTCGCGATCTCCAGATTCAGGACTTCAGTAGCTGGTCCGATAATGAAATGAGTGCCTGTCCCACCACTCCGGAGTGAAAGCCGTCCCTCGTCATGAGGCTCCAAGTACTCATCCAAGTCTTTAGGGTCAGGCTTAAACGATTCCACTTCTCGCCGAATTCGATCAAGACGGAGTTCAGGATGGTCTTTAGCGATACGGTCTATGGATTCCAGCAGCCGCGAAGTCAGAGGCGTGATGTCTGTATCGTTCGGGAGATTGTTACCTTTGAATGTTTTAACGGGGACATCGATCTCATCGAGATTGATTCCGGGTAACTCAAACAACCCCCAATGCACCAATCCCATCACGAGATCTTTTACGCCATCGTCCCGTTGTGCCCTTGAGAGTACTAGCACTTGCCTGCCCAGAAGAGCGATGGCAAGTCTGCCGATACCCTTTTCGCCTGAAATCGGACGGAGAGGAACATCTGGTGGGTGATACTGGTTCCGGCCCTCATCGCCGAGCTTGCTCTCCGTCCCGAGCACTAGCCACTTGCCTTCAAAATCCTCCATCGTCATGCCGACTCCATTGTCGCGCACGACGAGCAGTTTTCGCGCCTCGAAGTAATCTATTCTCGCCAGCGTCGCGTAAGCGTCGTAGGCGTTTTTGAACAATTCACTGACCGCATTTTGGATGCCGGCGATCTGTTGTCGACCCAACATGTCGACTGCTCGGGCTCGCGTGCGGATTTTAGCCATGAGAAGCGATGGAGATCAGATGTTGACCGATTCGACGCGCCAGTTCAGGAGGAACGGCATTTCCGATCTGACGGGCCAGGCTGTTCATGTTAGTGCCCCGGAAGACAAAGTCCTTTGGAAACGTCTGCAAGGTGGCACCCTCGCGAAGTGAGATCGCCCGATGTTCGTCGGGATGTCCAAAACGTCCGTTTGAGAAACTGTTGAATCTTGTAGTAATGGTTGGGGCTGGGCGGTCCCAATACATCCGCGCATAGACATCGCGAAATATTTCATCACGCCCGCGATAAGCATCAATCTGCAGCTCACGATTATCTCTCCATGCCTCCCGACTACCGCCAGACTTAGCTGTCAGTTTTATTCGTCTTAGATTCAAAGGCGAAAGTAAACTCGCAGTGTGCTGAAAATCCGATTCATCGCGACGCCCAGCATCAATTCGCTCGAATCCATGTTCTTCACCGATGAATGCGGCAACTGTTAGTAACGGATTTGGTTTCGGTTTCGGTAATTCGACGGCCGACACTACGCGAGTTGCGACCAGCAGGTATCGGATTCGATTTTGCGGTACGCCATAATGGTTCGCATTAATAATTCCATCATTCCACGCGTAATCATGGCGCTCGAGAAACTTAATGAAGGCTGGGAGAACGCTATGCTGTTTCCATGTGTAAAGACCAGGAACATTCTCGACAACGATGAAGCCAGGGCGAAAGTGGCGGATGAATTTCTCAAACTGTTTTAGCAGAAACGCGGTGCGCTCAGACTTGGTCTTGTCGGTCCTGACTTTGCTCCAGAATTGGCAAGGGCTACAACCCGCAAAAACCAATGAAGGGTCGTCCTGTTCGAGCGCGAAGCGTCTGCCCAACGCTGGAGCACTCAAAGTGCCAATGTCATGCTTGATAAATCGCGCTCGGGGGATATTCTGCTCATAAGTCGCGCGGCAGTCGGCATCTTTGTCGACCCCACCCAAAACGGTTATGCCTGCTTGACTCAAGCCGAGGCTCATTCCACCTGCGCCGCAGAAGAAGTCAATAGCCTTCATGGCGATGATTTATAAGTCATTGTCCATCCTAAGACAAGCTTAGTCATACGACGGGGTCCACAACCTGTATCTGATCCTAATTCTTATCGGTGAGGCGAATGAGCAGCGTTTTTCAGTGATAGCGAAGAAAAGCAAGGTGTGCAGCGCGACAGAATTCCTTCTCTCTCCCGATTCTAGAAGCGCCGGGGAGAGGGCCTGACGCGAGCTCAGCTTATTCACAAGACGCTTCATCCCCTCTCGTCTTCTAAAATCGCTTCAGCATCGATCGTGATCTCTAGGATGTTGCCGACGACAATGCCGCCTCGGTCCATGGTGTCGTTCCAACTGACGCCGAAGTCCTGGCGGTTGATTGAGGTTTTGGCGACGAAGCCGGCGCGGGTCTTTGGTCCTTTGTTGACGCCGTCTTCCCACCTGGGCATTTCCATTGCCCGAGGGATTGGCGACCGCGCATGGTATCGATGCCGGCGTGTCTGATTGATCCTTTCGAACTTAAAAAGCGTATGGTGAGCAGAGGTATCCCGAGAGGAGACGTATGCCAGACAAAACGCGAGCCCGGTGGATTTCAATTGTGTTGGCCGGACTGCTTGCCTTTGCCGTGAGCATGGCGGTTACGGCGGTGACTGTGGCGGGTTATGCTTTCGCCATAGCCATTAAAGCAAATGGTCCTCCCGACCCGCAGAAGATCTCGGCATTCGCCAGTCGCGTGCCCCCGATGCTCGGTCCCTTCGTCCTTACGCTCCTCGTACTACTTGCAGCGCGCTGGGTGGTTCGCCGGGCGAGATCGACGCAGCTTTTCCATGGCGTGTTAGTTGGCATTGTGGCAGCGCTGCCGACTTTAGTGTTTACGCGAGGTCTCAGTCTGGGCGAAGTAGTTAGTCTGCTATTGCCGCTGGTGGGTGGGTTGGTAGGTGCGCTATGGGGGCGGGCCCGGTGAAGCGACTGCCTGAGGTTCTAATTTCTGTCGCCCGCTTCGCGGGCTCAGAGGAAAAATAATTGATGTGATCCAGGGATGGCGCGCCAAAGCGGCGCTTACCTGGCTATTATATTTCACGCCTTCGGCGTGAATCACTCATCTTCCGAGATCGCTTCAGCATCGATTGTGATCTCGATGATGTTGCTGACGACGATGCCGCCTTTGTCCATGGTGTCGTTCCAACTGACACCAAAGTCCTGCCGATTGATTGAGGTTTCGCGACGAAGTCGAGTGCGGGTTTTGGGGCCAGTTGGCACTACCTTCCTGCCAGGCAGCTTTGTCATTGCCGCCCGCGAACACGCGGAAGATGCGTGTGGTCCACGTTACTTCTCATGCTTAACCAGCTCAATCGTCTCGTAAGGCATGACGATGCCGGCGCTATCCAGCGCGTTCTTGATTTCTTCGCGCAGCTCTTCACGGACGGGGATGTGTATGCGCGGGTCGCGCAGCCAGACCTTGAGCTCTAACTTCACATAATAGTCGCCCAAAGTGATCACTACGACTTCGGGTGGCGGGTCGGTCAGGAACCTTTCGTCACCATGCACGATTGCCAGAATCGCTGCGCGCGCGGCGTCGATCTTTTCATAGACGGCAATCGTGACATCGATGTCCAGACGCAGATGCGGCGACATCGTGTAGCTGCGGACTTTCGAGTTGACGATGACGGAGTTGGGAATGCTGATCAGTTTGCCGTCTACGGTGAGGATGCGCGTACTGCGCAGGGTAATCTCGCGCACTTCGCCGTATTCGTCGCTAACCTCGATCAGATCGCCGATAACGAACGGCTTGTCCCAGAACAGAAAGAAGCCGGCGATGATGTTTGAGAGAGTGTCTTTGGCGGCAAAGCCTAGCGCGATGCCGATGATGCCGATGCCTTCAAGAATCGTCGTGACATCAAGGCCAAGCTCTTCGAGCGCCATGACTAGGCCGGCGATAAGCACGACGTACTTCAAAGTCATCAGGAGAAAAGTTGCGGCGGTGGGTTCGACTTTGGCGCGCCGCGTCACGCGCGCGAGTACGAATCGAAGCAGACGGTAAGACAGATAGAAGAAGGCAAAGATGACGAGCGCAATCACCAGCCGCGGCGCGAAGTGAGCTATTGAGCTTCCAATGCGATCGGCGCTGAAGATCTCGCGGAGTCGTTCCAGAATTATGTTCATTGAGACAGGCCTTTCAGAATGAGATGAACGGAGCCGGATGGCTTCGTTTGGGACGGGCGCGAGGGATTATAACTCAAGAGGCGGCGATTGTGAGACGCATAAGTCTGGGCGAAGTAGTTAGTCTGGTTCTGCCGCTGGTGGTTCATTAGTGTTATGTGAGTGGGCTCGGTGAATCACTTTCTGTCGCCCGCGCGGGCTATGAAATATAAGAGAGAGGGTCGATCCCAAGCGCTGAAGCGCCGACTATTGTCATTCGTCCGCTACGCGGCCGACCAAACAAACATGAATCGTGATCAGCGCCCCCATTCTCGGCGCTAATACTGTACGCTCTGCATTTGCATATCCTAGAAACTCAATTTGCTGTATAATCCGCCTTCGCCCTTCCCCTTAACAATCACGTACGTTTTTTCCGGAGGTTGTCATGCGAAGACTTATCAGTTATCTCTCGGTACTCTCGATCTTCCTTTTCATTACGCTCTCTCTTTTCAGCAACGCTCGCGCTGCCGACTTCAAACGCGAGGTCATCTATCAGATTATGACCGACCGCTTCCTTGACGGCAGCACCGCGAACAACAATCCATCGCAAAGCTCTGGTCTTTACGATGCGACGAAAACGAATTGGCGTCTCTACTGGGGTGGCGACCTCGCCGGGATCCAGCAGAAGGTCTCTTATCTGGCCGGCCTGGGCGTGACCGCGATCTGGATCTCGCCGCCGGTTGATAATCTCAACACGAACATTCCCGATGGCCAGGGCAATCCGACCGCTTCGTATCACGGCTACCAGGGCCGTGACTTCAAGCGCGTCGAAGAACACTTCGGTGACACGAGCAACACCTGGACGGATTTCGATAATCTGGTCACGGCGGCCCATCAGAACGGGATCAAAGTCGTCGTCGACTTTGCGCCCAACCATTCAACGCAGGACAACGGCGGAGAGTACGGCGCGCTGTACGACAACGGAAGCTTCCTGGGCAATTACACCAACGACACGAACAGTTACTATCACCACAACGGAAACATCTCGGATTTTAACGACCGTTATCAGTTGCAGTACTACGCGCTTTTCGATCTCGCCGATCTCAACCAGGAGAACGCAACGATCGACGGCTATCTCAAGGCAGCCGTGCAACAGTTTCAGCAGCATGGCGTCGATGGCTTCCGCATCGACGCGGTCAAACACGCGACCTGGGGCTGGGAATACAGCTTTGCCAACTCGATCTACACCTACGGCGATAGTTTTCTCTTCGGCGAATGGTATCAAGGCAATACTTCCGACCCGCTCTATCACGACTCTTACAAGTTCGCGAACAAGAGCGGCATCTCCCTGCTCGACTTCCCACTCAATACTGCGATTCGCGACGTGTTTGGTTCCACCAATAATGGGTTTTCGGAAATTGACGGCGTGATCTCGCAGGAAGCCACAAACTTTACCTGGAAAGAAGACCTGGTGACGTTTATCGACAATCACGACATGGCGCGTTTCCTGACCATCAACAACAACAACAATCGCCTGCACGAAGCGCTGGCGTTCACTCTCACTAGTCGTGGCATTCCCTGCATCTATTACGGCACCGAGCAGTACCTGCACAATGACACCAACGGCGGCACCGACCCGTACAATCGTCCGATGATGCCGGGTTTCGGTACGACTACGACCGCTTACAAACTGATTGGTAACCTTTCGTCGCTGCGGCACAGCAACCCGGCAGTTCCTTACGGTTCGATGGGGCAACGGTGGATCAATAGTGACGTTTACATCTATGAACGAAAGTTCTTTGGCAGCGTCGCCTTGGTCGCTATCAACAAGAACGACAGCTCGTCATATTTGATCAGCGGGCTCAACACGGCGCTTCCCGCCGGCACCTATTCCGATTATCTCAACGGTTTGGTCGGTGGTCTTTCGATCACTGTCAGTTCGGGATCGGGTGGAAATAATCCGGTGACTAATTTTTCGCTGCCGGCCCACACTGTTTCCGTTTGGCAATTCACCGAAGGCTCAGCACTACCCGAGGTAGGCTCGATTGGTCCAACCTCCGGCCAGGCCGGCGTGAAGGTTACTATCGCCGGCCGCAACTTTGGCTCGAGTGCGGGAAGTGTGAAGTTCGGCACGACCACAGCCACCATCAACTCATGGACGCCTACACAGATCGTGTGCACCACACCGTCGGTGACCAACGGCGTCTACAATGTCACCGTAACCAATTCGTCGAGTCAGGTTTCGAACGTTATTCAGTACACCGTGCTGACCGCGAAACTGATTCCGGTCACCTTTACAGTTTACAACGCGACGCCGACGCAGACTGGTGACTATATTTTTCTCACCGGTAACACAATTGAACTGGGCAATTGGAGCACGACCTGGGACGGCGCTGTCGGCCCAATGCTCCCACCCAACTATCCGAACTGGTTCCTGAACGCGAGCGTGCCGGCCGGACAAACTATCCAGTTCAAGTTCATAAAGATTGCCGCTAACGGCGCAGTAACCTGGGAGGCAGGCAACAATCATCAGTACACGGTGCCAACTAGCGGCACTGGATACGTGAATGTAAATTGGCAATACTAGGGAAGCTTAGACGTTTTGACGGAGACGGAAATCAGCTGACAGCTTGCGTTACCGGTCGGCTCCTGCGCGGGCTTCAAGAACCTTGGGAGGCGAGGCCAAGGTGACGCGCTGAAGCAGCGCTTACCCTGCGCTATTTTATTTCACGCCTTCAGCGTGAATCACTCATCTTCCAATATCGCTTCAGCATCGATCGTGATCTCTAGGATGTTGCCGACGACGATGCCGCCTTTATCCATGGTATCGTTCCAACTGACGCCGAAGTCCTGCCGGTTGATTGAGGTTTTGGCGACGAAGCCGGCGCGGGTCTTGGGGCCTTTGTCGGCGCCGTCTTCCCACCAGGGCGTTTGCCATTGGCCGAGGTAGTGGACGTCGAGTTCCACCGGGTTGGTGACGCCGCGAATCGTGAGATCGCCTGTCACGCGGTAATCGACCTCGCCAATCACCGCGACCTGGTGGCCACGAAAAGCGATCTCGGGAAACTTCTCCGCGTCGAGAAAGTCTGCGCTGCGCAAGTGTGCGTCGCGCGCCGGCTCGCCGGTCCAAATCTTACGCGCGTCGATAGTGACCTCGACGGAAGAGGCAGACGGGTTTTTCGGATCGAAGTTGAGCGAGCCGTGCACGTCTTTGAAATGTCCACGGACATAGGTGACCATCATATGCCGCGCGCAGAACTCGGCGGCGGTGTGGCCGGGTTCGAAAGTCCATTTAGCCATAGTGAGTAAATCGTAAATGGTAAATCGCGAATGGTAAAGGACGGTCGAGGGCAGAGTGCGGAATGCAGTAAGCAGAAGGCAGTCGGCAGAGCTCTCAATGCGGACGGGACGTCCGCGCTCCCAGCACGACGCCCTTCCTGACGGTCGGGCTACTGCCCGGGCAATAACGAAAATGCCGCGAGGTGCGTCGCGGCATTTTGAGGTGAGACCTGTTTTAGGTTTCAGCCGATTCAAGGCCGGCCAAAGATGCCACCGCGATTGCCATAGCCGCGGTTTCCATAACCGGAGTACTGTCGATAGCCTTGTTCATAGCCCTGCACGAAGCCGCTGCGAAAGGCCTGCGAAGAAGCGTTCCGGTAAAAGTGTGATCTCTGCGGGTCAAAGCTCTGACCACGTTGCGCATCACTGGCGCCGGTACTCAAACCGTACTGGTAACCCTGATTCACCGCGGCCTGATTGCCACCATAGTTGCCGTAGCCACCATAGTTGCCGTAGCCGCTGTAGTTGCCATAGTTGCCATAGTTGCCATAGTTGCCATAGTTGCCGTAGTTGCCGTAGTTGCCGTAATTACCATTGTTGCCATAGCGGCCATAGTTGCGGTCATTACGACCAAAACGATCGTCACGGCGGTCACGATTCTGATCCCTATTCCGCCAATCACGGTTCTGAGACTGATTGTTCCGCCAATCACGGTTCTGTGATTGGTTGCCGGACCATCTATCGTTATTATCACGTCTGCGATCCTGGCGTTGAGCGTTACGGTCCCCTCGATCCTGCGCCTGGGCGGTCATCTCTGCCGCCACGGATATGCCGAAAATAAAAGCGAGCGTCAAAATGGCGCCGCCAATCCTGGTTCTCAAATTTTTCATCTTTGTAAACTCCCTTTCCCGAAAAAGCGGGTGGCAACACCTGTGCCGTCGAATTAAACAGGCAATTGAAACTGATTTTAAGGCAGTTATGCTGAAGTAGTCGGCTCCTGTTCCCGGTTTGGTGTATGGATAGCGCAGAGTAGACCATTCGAGGGATTCTCTTTATGTTCCGCAGGTTCGCACCGTATTCTAGATGACCTCGACCAAAATCTTGGAAAGATCATGAAGCGGGACCTCCCTGGCGGCGCGTTGGCCGCTCTGGATTGCGCCGTGGACGGTACCGATGTGGCCGACGGCTGTTGCTTCGCCGGCGAAAAACAGACGGTTGTCGATTGGTTGGGAAAGAATCGTCTGGGCATCGAGGCCGCTGACGGGGACGTAGCTGTAGGCGCCGCGCGAGAATGGATCGTGACGCCAGTCGTGAAAGTAGGAATCGTCCAATTGATCGCGGACAGTTTCAGTTGAAATGTTGAAAATGACAGCGAGTGATGCGATGGCTTGATCGAGAAGTTCGTTGCGCGCTGCATCTGTCGCCCGCTTCGCGGGCTCTGACGCAGAAGAGGGCTCGCGATCCCAGCGCTGAAGCGCCGGGCTATTTTCAAGCGTTCGCTGCGCGGACGAAGATAGCTCGCTCGCGTGCACACCGGCGCCGGGGCTGTCCGCCCCAGAGATAGGCGCGGGCATGACTGATTGAGCGCCTGATTGCTTGCTGCCTCCTGCCTCCTGCCTCCTGCTCTCTGCTTTCGGGCCACCGGCCCAGCCGACCAGCACGGGCGCTCGAAGCGGCAATTGCGTCCACCACGTCGGAATCGGAGCGTCCGGAGAGTGAATGAAT
>WNFT01003091.1_pt1 | contig 18248 bp, 16 predicted proteins | sample 5400191 | NCBI WGS metagenome assembly WNFT01 (sample SAMN13153359, study PRJNA577476) | soil metagenome | isolation source: 80 cm saprolite under Madrone tree | place: USA:California | collected 2016-06-14 | reverse complement strand
CACCGCCTGCCAGGACGTGATTCTGACGGTGAGGGGCAATATCGATCGTGCAGATAGGTCTCTTGCCGGCCACGACGCAATCGTAAAAACTCGTTGAGACGGGTCCGACAACGTAGTCAACGCCGCTCACCCAATGAATGAATGGTTGATCCCAGTGCGCGATGTTGACACGCAACTTGTTATTTCTGATGAGGCCCTCCCAGCGGGTCCTGTCTTCTCGAGGATGAGCGCGGACGATCAGTTCGTACTGATTTGGATCGAGCGCGTCGATCAGTTCGAAGAGGTGCCGCAAATCCATCGACTCGGTGAAGATGCGGTCTTCCATGTTTAGATCTGGAGACAGCCTGTACAACGGGTGTACTCGGCCGTCCATTTTTCTTCGTCCGTCATAAATAATTTGAAGCATTCCCCGCCGGTCATATGGATTGAGAGCGGAAAAGCGCGATATAAGGCCTACGCGGATCCTTTTGCCAGGGCCCGGAGCGGGTTGTCCAGGCCGGCACCGTCGGTCGAATCGTGGGTGTCCCACAACGTGGGCCTTCGGCAGTAGTTCCGGCCCTTTTTCTTCGAACGCCCTGAGATGGGAGGGCCCCCACACGCAGAAAGCAGCAACCTTCTTGATCCACGGCTGGCACTCATCGGGAAAAGCGCCGAAATACTTTGCTGCCACGCGATCGAGGTTTCTCGCTGTGCCACCCACGGTTTCGCTCGGAAGAATGATTACCGGAGCCGAAAGCCGATTCACGTCCGGGCAATTGGCGAGAAACAAATCGATACTCGGAAAGAAGTACAGATCAAAGGCCGCGAAATTATCCAACAACCCCAGCAATTGGGAGTTCGCCCGATTGCCAAAGGTCACCTCGACGTCGTGGGCATTCAAAATCCGCCGGAGGTTTGCAGCAACAACGGCATCACGAGCTATCTCGTCAATGTGGAAGTAGACTGTCCGCCGCATCGTCATGAAGCTCGAGATATAAGTGCAGCTACCTTACGGTTGTAATTCAATGTCTGCGCTCGCATGGCGGAGCGAACAGCTTCGAGTTTGCGCCGCACTTCATCCCGATTCCGAAGGATGAAACCGACTTTTGTAGATATTTTGTCCGCGAGGTCTGGATCAAAAAAATCCACCATGAAATCCTGTAAATCCGCTGCGCGCATGAAATCGGACATCCGCGATTGAGTCGAGACCGCAACCATCGGCGTACACAAGCCAATGGAAGGCGACATCGAGTGAATCCGCATGGAAAGAGCGACGTCGGCCTTCGCATATAAGTCGTAAAAGTAGGGCGTGCGCGATACCTTCAGCAGTCCGGATGAAATTGTCTTCTGGTGAGCAAGGCGGGCGGGAAACAACGACATGAATTCCGACATGATCTTGTAATCATCGAAATAATGGGGGCACAGAACGATATTCAAGTCCCATTCGTGAGAAAGCATTTCCAAACCCCGGGCCAACTGCTTCAGACAACTTTGCTTTTGTTGCTGCCACTCCGTGTTGTTTTGCATCAAACTCAACAACTGTTTCTCATCGGCCAGCGGGCCTGCCTGCTGCCAAATGCGTTCCCGTACTTCGCCTCCGAAGCGATACACCTCATCTTCATTGTTAAGGGAGACGAGGATATTAATTTTGTCGTCCATCAATTCCGGGTGCCAACTGTCCTCGACCGGCACATAGAGAGCGGGATCGGGAATGACTTCTATCCTTTCCGATTGATAACCAAGCAAGGACTCGAGCCAGGCTTTCGTACCGTCATTCCTCACGCTGAACAGGATTTGCGGGCTTTGAAGAACATAATCCATGGCGCGTTTGAATTGATCCAGGTGATGGTAGCGCTGGTAGGGCCACACTCGATACGAGATGGCATAGAAAACAACCGGCTTCGACAAACTGGACCAGAGTTCGTAAGGCAAGTCCAAACGCATCCCGGCGTGTTTGAGATAGTCTCTGGCGTTTAACGCGACGGCGGCACCGGCAACAAGCCCATCGGAACGATTGACGGTTGAGACAAAGCCGGCATCGAAACGTTTGAGATCGAATGTGTAATCGTCCCACGCTTCGGGCAGGAAGTGCAGCTCCCCGCCCCAATCTTCCCGCAGCACGCGTTCTGTGCCGAAGATCAAAGCACCATTGCCAATGTTTGTGGAATTGAAGTTGGCCAGATGAACGAGCTTCGTCATCCTATATAAAGCATTCCGCGCCAGGCGCTAGCAGCGGGTGGTAATTCGGGGACAGACGTATAAATCACCTAAATTCTTCTAATGTTTTCAATCCGAATTTAGGTGATTTATACGTCTGTCCCCGAATTACCACCCGCTGCTAGCGCACACGGCGCAACTTCTGTCTTATTGGGAGTTCGCTGTCATAAACGCGCTTCTGCCCATCGCCGCGGACTTTTTCCCACAGCCGCAAGTACTTGCCGATAATTTCCATGCCCCGCGGTTCGATACTGGCAGCGTGATCGCTTCCCCACATCGCACGATTCAACGTAATGTGTCGCTCGATCATGCAGGCGCCGTAACCGACAACTGCCATAATTGTGGGCGGCAGGTCGGGTTCATGCCCGCTGTATCCAATGGGTTTCTGGTAGCGGCCTCTAAACGTTTCGATGACAGACAGATTGAGTTCCTCATGAATCGCGGGATAGGTCGAAGTGCAGTGCAGGATAACGACAGGGTAGTCCTTCAGCGTCGTGAGGACTGCGTCGATCTCTTCCAGTGAGCTCATGCCGGTCGACAGAACTATCGGCCTGCCTTTGGACTTCACATGTGCCACTAATTCGCGATCTGTAAGGCAAGCCGAGGCGATCTTGTAGCAAGGCGGATTGAACTCTTCGCAGAAATTAACACTGGCCATGTCCCAGGGGGAAGCGAACCACATAATCCCGTTGGCCTTGCAATAGCGATCGATTTCGGCGTACTGCTCATATCCGAACTCCAGGGCCACTTTGAGTTCGCGGTTCGTGTTGCCGAACGGCGATTCTCGCGGCTTGTCGAGTTCCTCCTTTGAATACACAACGTCGACTGTGCGTTTCTGAAATTTGACCGCGTCAAATCCATACCGGACCGCATAGTCGATCAGCTTTTTCGCAATTTCGACATCGCCGTTGTGATTGATCCCGATCTCGCCCACGATAAAGCAGGGATAACCCGGACCTACCTTCTTGTTTCCAATTTGTACCGGTTGAATTTTCATAAATGTAGTCGTGGGCTTTAGCCCGCGTTATTTACTCAAGCTTTCTGAGAAAGTGCTTTGTCCAGTCTTTCCGCCTCCAGGCGTCTCTGCTCGTCCCGCTCCTTATACCACGCGATATACCGTCCTACGCCCTCTTCGAAGGGAACCTTCGGCTCCCAGTTCAGTTCACGGCGTGCCCGCTCACTCGAAATCTCCTTGCCCGAAAAGTCTCCGGGCCGGCCTTCAACATACTGAATCGACACGTTTCCGACAAGCTTCTGAACGGTTTCAGCGATCTGCTTGACGCTGACTTTTTCGGCGCCGTCCAGGTTGTAAATCTTGTTTTTAGCGATGGGCTTCAAAGCCAGTACATTCCCTTCGGCCAGATCCTCAACATAGACGAATTTTCGGAACTGCGAACCGTCGCCTGCAACAGTCAGCGGCTGTCCGCTCAGCGCCTTCTTGACGAAAATCGGCACCACGGCGCCGTCCCTCGCTCGAGGGCCATAAGGAATGCCGTATCTCAAGATTGTGAAAGCGATTTTGTAGAGCTCGCTGTAGCACTGGCAGTAATACTCGGATGCAATCTTCGTCGCGGTGTAGAGATGCTTCGGCGGCTTCAGAAGAGTTTCCTCGTCTACCTGCGCGTCTGCAACTTCGCTATATACCCATGTCGTGCTGCCATAAATTACTCGAGGCACGCCTACTTTCCTTGCCGCTTCCAGCACGTTGATGGTCCCTCGGACGTTGATGCTTTCCGAATAGTGCGGCTCTTCGTATACATCTTTCACGTCGGCCACCGCTGCGAGATGATAGATCACTTCGATGCCGTTCATGGCCATGCGAAGAGCCTCGAGGTCCAACATGCTTCCGTGATAGAACTCAATATCCTTATCCTTCCGGAAGACCGGCATGACCATATCAAACACGCGGACCTGGACTCCACGATCGCGCAATTTGTCGACAACATGGGACCCGATGAAGCCGGCTCCGCCGGTCACCAATACTTTCATCGACTAGATTCTCCTGTTACTCCGGATGGTAATAAAGCGGGACACACCAATGATTCCGCGTAATCCATTCCGCATTTGGAAAGTGACCTTCATGGCCGAGCAGGGTGTGACATAGCTGGTCATAGACCTTGCCCGTCGATTTTTCGATCGGCTCAAAGATGATGTATTTATAAAGGCCCGACACCATGCCTTCGGGGAGCCGCAGCCGTTTCTCAAATCGGCTGTCCAGATGCTTCCGTGCCATTTCATTTTTCCACGCCGTGATCTCGTCCATGCGGTCCACCTGGACGACACCCAGCGCTGCCGTAAACTCAGACAGCCGGTAGTTCAACCCCGCCACTTTATAATCGAATTTCCCATAGTTTCTGTACGCCTTCGCGAATTCGATCAACCCTGCGTCCTTTGACACCAGCATTCCGCCTTCGCCGGTGGTAACGGATTTCGTTGCATAAAAGGAGTACACCCCGGCATTTCCCCACGTTCCAGGCTTCGTACCGTTCCATGACGCCCCATGGGCGTGCGCGCAGTCTTCCAGCAACACGATGCCTTTGGAGCGGCAGAAGTCCGCGATCCGGGGGGTGTCGAATGCAATATGCCCGCCGATGTGAACCAGCCATACGGCCGCCAGGTCATGTTTGTTTGCGGCCGCAACCACGGCGTCATAGCTCAGACAAAGGTCTTCGCGATTACAATCCGCGAAGACCACCTTCGCATTCGACTTCATCACCGCAAGCGGCGTCGCCATGAAAGTGTTGGTGGGACACAGCACCGTTTTGCCTGCCAGGCCGAAGTATTCCATGCAGGCCATGGCCGCACCGGCCCAGCTCGAAGCGGATACTGCGGGGAGGCCGTTCCACTTTGCCCATTTTTCTTCGAAGAGTGTGGTGAATTTACCCTCGGTCCACTTCTGATTGGAAAAAATTTCATCCCAGTACTGAAAAACTCTGGTCTTGTCGCGCGGATCAAAACTGATGGTAAATTTTTGAAAATCAGTGATGTCTGTAATCATTCAGGGTGTTTCTGTCTTCTGCGTCCTGAGGACCTTAGCAATATCGATTCCCAGGATTTTTTCGGCGACTTCCCTGGCGACACCCTCCCCTCCTTTGCTCTGAAGAACGAAGGTCGCTACCTCGCAGATTCTGGGATGGCTGTCCGACGGACATGCCGATAGTCCGCAAGCCGTCATTACGTCCAGATCGTTCAAGTCATTGCCGACGAAGAGAATCTCCGACATGGAGAAACCTTCTTTCTGTGCCAGAGCGTACACGGCTTCGGGTTTGTCGGTCACGGCCTGAAGAACCGGTACTTTCAGTTTTGCTGCGCGCACTCGCACAACGGGGTTGGTTTCCCTGGACACCCAAAAGACCGGTAAGCCCAGTTTTCTGAACGCGTCAAACGCCAGTCCATCGCTTCGATTGCAGCAGACCATCTCTTTCCCGTCTTCGCTGACGTAAACCTTGTTGTCGGTCAGAACACCGTCGAAATCGAAGATGACAGCTTTGGGTTTCGCAAAGTCCATTGCAAACCGTTAATTGTAAAGCAAAAGGCCCTCGGCGCGGGGTAATTCGGGGAAATGAGCCGCGGATTACGCGAATTGCGCGGATGGGCGCGCCACATGTGCACAAGACTGAGGGGTGAAAGGTGATGGCGCGCCCATCCGCGTAATTCGCGTAATCCGCGGCTCATTTCCCCGAATTACCCCGATTTGGTAAGCTGATGGACTCGAAATGCGCATTAGCTTTGTGATTCCTTACTTTTACCCCGCTCTCGAGTATGGCGGGACCCCTCGTGTTGCCTATGAGTTCGCGCGCTCTCTGGTTCGTCGCGGACACGAGGTGAGGGTGTTGACGACAGACTCGGGGGGTCACAAAAGGATTGAACGCGATGAAGTGGCACAGATCGAAGAGGGCGGTATTGACGGGATTCAACTCATTTACTACCAGAACGTATCCAATTACCTGGCTTATAAACAGCGGTTGTTCTTTCCCCTGGAACTGTTTCACAGGATTCGCCGCCAGTTGTCCTCGAGTGAAGTAGTACATATTCACGAGTTCCGGTCGCTGCTCAGCGTTGCCACCCATTCCGCAGTGCGCTCACTGAATATCCCTTACGTCATTTCTCCGCATGGCGGACTCCAGCGCCTGGGAAAAGTGTGGCTCAAATCCGTGTTTGACCGCCTGTGGGGAAACAAAATTCTCAAAGATGCGGCTGCAGTCTGTGCCGTATCGCCTCTGGAAGAACAGGACGCGGCCCAATTCGGGATCGAGTACGAGAGAATCTATCCGTTTCCGAATCCGATTGATGCGGACCATTACACGCAGCTTCCGGACCGAGGCAGATTTACCGAAAAGTGGAACCTTCGTAACAAGCGAGTGGTCCTGTTTTTGGGCCGCCTTCACTGGATTAAAGGGATTGATGTCCTGATCGACTCCATGGCGCTCATCAAGGACATTCCTGATCTCCATTTAGTCATTGCGGGTCCCGACGATGGCGCGGCTTCCGCTCTCCGGTCGCGTGTGATGAAAAACGGTATGGGCGACAGAATTACCTTCACAGGTTTTCTGAATGATCTTCAAAAACTGGAAGCCCTCGTCGACAGCGAGGTGGTCGTTGTTCCTTCGAGACGTGAAGGCTTTCCGGGAACAGCTTTGGAGGCCTTGGCGGCTGCCAGGCCCGTCGTTCTCTCCTCGATGTGTGGTCTTGTCAGTTGGATTCCAGGCCGCTCGGCAATGACCATATTTCGGAGTGGAGACGCCAAAGACCTGGCGCAAAAAATGGGCGCCGTTCTACGATCCGGCTGCAACCCCACAGATCTGTCGAATGCCAGGAATCTTGTACTGGCCGAGTTTTCAGCAGACGCCATGGCCGCGAAAGCCGAGGCGCTCTATCAATCGGTGATTTCACCAAAGGAAAGAGTTCATTGAAGGTCGTTTGTATCATTCCAGCCCGGATGGGCTCTTCGAGATTTCCCGGCAAACCATTGGCTCCGATTTGCGGGCGGCCCATGATCGAGCACGTGTACCGGCGATGCCGGATGAATGAATCGCTGGCCGGCGTCTATATTGCTACCTGCGACAGGGAGATTGCCGCGGCAACAGAAGCTTTTGGCGGGAATGCTGTGATGACATCCACTTCTCATCAAAGGGCGAGCGACCGGGTTGCGGAGGCCGCAACAAAGATCGATGCGGACGTGATCGTCATGGTCCAGGGCGACGAACCCATGATTCACCCTGAAATGATCGATCTCGCGGTCGCCCCAATGCGGGCAGATTCCGGGGTTGGATGTACTAACCTTGCGGCTCCGATCCGCTCGGCTGAGGAATACAACGATCCAAACACAATCAAAGTCGTCATTGCCAGAAACGGAAACGCGCTGTATTTTTCCCGCCGCCCCATTCCCTGGAACGGCAGTGCATCCTTCGATCAATTTCCCATGTTCAAACAGGTATGCGTGATTCCGTTCCGACGGGATTTCCTGATGCGCTACGCCGCGCTGGAGCCCACGCCTCTCGAAATTGCCGAATCCGTTGACATGCTGCGAATCCTCGAACATGGATTTTCTCTGCGCATGGCGTTTACGAACCACGTCACACATGCCGTGGACACTCCAGCCGACCTGGCACGGGTGGAAGGGATGTTAGGTTCAAAACCTTTATGGAGTTTGTAATCCAAACTGTAGCGGCGGTCTATGAAGGCGTGAACGAATTGGCAGGAGAGCGTTTGAACTCCCCTCCTAAGTTAGGAGGGGTGCCTGCGAGGCCATCAAGTTCAAAAAAAGGCCGAGCAGGCGGGGTGGTTCCAAAGCCGTTCGTTGCAAGGTTTTGCTTAGGAACCACCCCGTCTGCGCCTTCTTCGGTGGCTTCGCGCCATTTTCTTAATGGCGCAGCCACCCCTCCTAACTTAGGAGGGGTGTTGTCGCGCCGCCGGTTTTTCCAGGTGTGCCGCGAAAGGCCGGCGGTCATAGACCGCCGCTACAGTTAGATGTATCGAGCCAATGCCAACTTGTTGATCGGAAGCCTCGTGGCCCGGTTGCTCCCCGAGTACAAATCGCGTCTTCTGAAGTCCTGGGCGGATCAAAGTCGATTTACTCGCGTGGACCGCTTGCTGTTTTCCCCGGTCATGGCGGCCTGGGCAAAATTCGAGTATCTGGCTATCCCGGACCCCGATGAAAGAGAACGAGCGAAAGACGGCCTGATGGGCGGCCAAAACGCCGCCTCCTGGGCCGAGCACTATCAGCGCCAGCCGATGGACTTCACGCGGCCTCTCGGGCGGATGTCCTATGGAGAGGCGTGCCCGCTCATGCCGGGCCTGGATTCGCTGCTCGAACAGCGGCGAGATCCAACCCTTGTGATACAGATCGGCAGCTCATCCGGAAGGGAGATTGCCTGGCTTGCTCAAAGGCACCCTCACCACCGCTATGTCGGAATCGATCCGTATCCGGACGTCATCGAAGTTTCGCGGCGAGACCACGCATTGCCGAATCTGACGTTTGTGGCCGCCTCGGCCAGGGCGATCCCCGGCCTGATCGCAGATCGGATCGAGCCGGTCCTCCTGTTTTCATCCGGCTCGCTCCAATATGCTCAGCCCGAGCATGTTGCAAAGCTGTTTGAGGAACTCGCTAAACGCCGCCGACTCGAGTTGTGGCTGCTTGAACCGGCTCAGGAATCCGGCCGCGATCCGTCGAGCGTGCCGGGTAGTACCTGGCAGGGAAACTTCAGCTATACGCATAATTACCGATGCTACGCAGAGGCTGCGGGGTGGCAGACAAAGATCTGTGAAATCATCAGACCGTATTCTCATGATCGAATGCGGAGATCGACCGTGCACTACTTTTATGCGGGCAGTACGCATGAATGACATCGTTTTGTTATCGATTGGAGCGCGGGGATCGCTGGAACCGCGCTGGAACCGTATCGCCGACCGCATGCGCGTCATCGCTGTCGATGCCGACGCCGAAGCCCCTATTCATGCATCTGTCAAGCGGCTCGAAGTCATTCGACATGCCCTCGCAGATGCGGAGCGCGACGCGACACTCTATGTCACGCGCAAACCCGACTGTTCCTCGTTGTTCCTGCCGAACCTCGGTTTCCTCAAACGGTTCTCCGATGTGCAGCGATTTGACGTCATTGCTGAAAGACGCATACAAGCCCGGCCACTTTCGGCATTGGGATACGAACCGCATTTTATTAAGATCGATGCGCAGGGGGCTGAGCTGATGATCCTTCAAGGCGCGGGTCCTGCGCTTCGATCGGCCATTGGCATGGAAGTCGAAGTCGAGTTCGCCCGGATCTATAAGGACCAGCCCCTGTTCGGTGAGGTTGATGCGTTTCTTCGCGCAAATGATTTTGAGCTGTGCGACTTGAATCGTACGTACTGGCGTGCACTCGATTCCAGGCGTCACCTGATCTTTGCGGACGCGCTCTATTTCAAAAGACCGGATTTGATTCCCTCGCCCGACATCGCCGCGGCTCTCGCATCGGTGTATTCTCGAACTCTATGGAGGCGCATCATCCACCGATCCGACTCGTTCGAGGTGGATGGGAAGCTGGAAGTCTGAAGGATCTCTATGAAGTGGAAGGTATTGGTATCCGCACCCTACGCGAAACCGGTTATCGGCAGCTATAAGGAACGCCTCGAAGCTGAGGGTTGCGAGGTTGTGTTCGCAGACGTGCGAGAGCGCCTCGAGGAGCACGAAATCCTGCCGATGGTTCCCGACGTCGACGGGATTATCTGCGGCGACGACCGCATCACGGCCCGTGTGATCGAGTCGGCTCCCCGGCTCAAGGTGATTTCCAAGTGGGGTACCGGTATTGATTCGATCGATCTCGAGGCTGCCGCCCGGAAGAACGTGAAAGTCTGCAACACTCCGAACGCATTCAGCGAGCCTGTGGCGGACACAGTATTCAGCTATATGCTTCTGTTCGCGCGCCAGCCTGCCCAAATGAATTCCGACATTCGAGCGCGCCTGTGGCAAAAGCCTCAGCTCTTTTCGCTCCGTGAAAAGGTTTTGGGAGTTGTTGGCGTGGGCAATTGCGGAAAAGCTGTGGTACGGCGTGCGATGGCTTTCGGAATGCGCGTTCTGGGCAATGACATCGTGGAAGTGCCGCCGGATTTCATCTCGAGTACCGGAATCGAGATGATGCCGTTACCGGCACTTTTGAAAGAAGCTGACTTCGTGACGGCCCACACGAACCTGAACAACGCATCGTTCCATCTCTTCAATGACGCAGCCTTCGAACGGATGAAAACGACAGCATTTCTTATAAACACCTCGCGCGGACCGGTGGTGGAAGAGGCTGCACTGGTTCGAGCGCTCGAGAAAGGCAAGATTGCAGGCGCCGCTCTCGATGTTTTCGAAGTAGAGCCGCTGCCGCTGGACAGCCCATTGCGGAAATTCGAGAATTGCTGGCTGTCGCCGCACAATGCGAACAGCAGCCCGCTGGCCGCACAGCGCGTTCACGAGAACACGATCAACAATCTGATCAACGAGCTCCGGCGTGATGTCTGAAACTTCCATCGTCATTCGAACTTATAACGAAGAAAAGCACCTTCCGGAGCTGTTCCGCCGGTTGAACGAACAGGAATACCAGGACTTCGAAACGATCGTTGTGGATTCCGGCTCCATCGACCGCACGCGCGATATCGCCGCCCTTCGAGCGGACCGTTTGATCCAGATTCATAAACATGACTTCACGTTCGGCTATTCGCTCAACGAAGGGATTCGAAGCAGCGAGGGCAGGTTCATCGCGATTATCTCCGCCCATGCGATGCCGGCGGATCGGTTTTGGCTCGCCAACCTTATAAGCCCATTGCGCGAGGACCGCACGGCGATGGTCTACGGCAGACAGCAGGGCGTAGAACAATCTAAATTTGGTGAGTCTCTCGATTTTACGCGGACGTTTGGCTCGAGAAAGGAAGTTCTCAGGCCACCGGATTTCTTTGCGAATAACGCGAACTCCGCCATTCGCCGCGATCTCTGGAATCAGTATATGTTTGATGAGACACTTCCGGGTCTCGAGGACATCGACTGGGCGAAACATTGGATGCAGAAGGACTACATCGTCGTTTATGAGCCGTCCGCGAGCATTTATCACGTCCATGAAGAAACCTGGAGTCAGGTTCGACACCGGTATTACAGAGAAGGACAGGCTGCAAAATGGATTGGAGTGATTGGCCGGCGCCATTTGCCCCGCGAGGTGTGCAGAGAAGCAGCTTATTTCTTCGGGGACTTGGGTCACGCTTTGCGGCAGGGTATGCTGGTTCAAAGAGCGGCGGAGATCCTTCGGTTTCGCTATGAAAAAACGGCCGGCCGCATCGGTGGGATTTGGGACGGGTCTCGTATGGAGAATCCGCGTTCTCGGGAGCAACTCTTGTTTGATAAGCCGTATAAGGCTGTCACGATTCAAGCACCGCGCGAAGCGGTTATCCAGAGCTTCGGAGTTCCGGAACTAAAGCCCGGAGAGGTGCTGGTGCGAGTGGCTTATGAAGGTGTCTGCACCACGGATCTTGAAATATTCGAAGGTAAGCTGGGCTACTTCAAGACAGGAATGGCCAAATACCCGATTGTTCCCGGGCACGAATTTTCGGGAACTGTAGTCGCTAAAGGTGCGAGAGTCACAGAACTGACCGAAAACGACCCTGTAGTCGTGGAGTGCATCCAGGGTTGCGGCGGATGCGACTCCTGCCATCAAGGGAATGCGATTGGTTGTGCGTCGCGTACAGAGGTCGGAGTCATCGGCCGGAACGGCGGATATGCGGAATACATGATCACTCCTGCACGCTTCGTTCACCGATTGCCGGCTTCGATCAGTCTGATGCAGGCGATTCTCTGTGAGCCGCTCGCCGTCGTACTAAAAGGCCTTCGACGTCTGGGAACGGCTATGCGGGGTCAAAAGGCGGCCCGCTGCGCCGTGATCGGGGCCGGACCCATCGGTCATCTTGCAGCGCTGGCACTGGCCCATGGGGGGCATGACGTCGTGGTTTTTGATCGAAATCCCGACCGTTTGTCGCATCTGAATCGGCGTGGCATTGCTGCAGAACAGGATCTCCAGAAGGTCGCATCGTTCGATACCATCATTGAGGCAACAGGCGATGCGCAGGCGCTGGAAACGATTCTCCACCATTCGCGTGCCGGCGCCACCATTCTGTTACTGGGTTTGCCTTATGCCAGGCGAGACTTCAACTTCGAGTCGGTGGTGAGCTACGACAAGACGATCATCGGATCTGTCGGCAGTACGGCGGCCGACTTTGACCAGGCTATTGGACTTTTGCCCGAGATCGACTCCGGTGCGTTCTTTGAATGTATCCTCCCGTTCGCAGAGTTTCATCAGGCATGGAACACTGCCCGCTCAGGCAAGCACCTGAAAGTTGTCCTCGAGATCAATGCACTCGTCACCAGGTAATAAGCGCCTCTGGGTTTGCTGGAAAGAGCCCGAAACTGCTCCCGATCCGTCGGATTCTGTTCTGACTTTCCTGCTTCCATCGGCGGAGCAGCGGTTGAAAGTGAGGCATCCTGGAGAAGTCCTTTTCGGCCGTGAAGAATCATTACCGATCCGGCAGCAAGCACGCAGCACGTACCTCAGCATCAGTGCCCGCCTGGCTGCCGTTCCGGGACCCGGAGGGAAAACACTTCGCCAGCTCCTTTCACGTGGAGGGAAATCGAGCCAGTGGTGGTATCACCCCGTGTCGTTCAAGGATTGCGAAACAGATCCTGCGTTTGACCGGATCATTGCCCTTTTCACGATCCTGAAAGTGGCTGAGGACCGGCGGATTAGAGAACTTGTGCTCGTCGGCGGACCAGAGGAGCTCGCCGCCATCCTGAAACCAGCTTTTCAAGTGCGGGTTGTTTCGGGGCGGCTGGGCAAACCATCAGTTACATCTCTCCGCGCGCTCGCCTCGCGCATGGCCTGGGGAGTGCGAGCTATCTCCATGTGCTGGCTCACGCGCAGAATGCGGGAACCCTCCGCATCGAGGCGGTTTGATGTAGCGCTTTTCGGGTTCTGGGACTGGAGCTTTGAGTACGATCAGGGCAAGCAGTCGGTATCCGATCGCTACTTTGGCGATTTGCCTGGGGCGATTGAGGCGGCGGGTGAGTTTTCAGTGGGTTGGTTTGCCTGGGCAAGTAAGCGACCCGTCCAGAAGTACGGCAGGGTTTGTTTCCTGCAGTCATTTCTGAGCCCTGGTGATGTCCTCAAAGCGATGAGCGATTTCAGACCGCTCCGAAATTTGCTGAATGTCTGGAAACGCCCGGATTTTCAGAACGTGTTCCTTGTCGATGCTCTCAATTTGTTTCCGCTTTTCAGGCGTCCCCTTTTGGCCGGCTTTTTGGATTCCAGCATCCCATACGGCGAGCTCGTGGCCCTGGCTACGGAACGCGCCTGCCGCCGGTTCCGGCCGAACTGCACATTCAGTTTCCTCGAGCATTTTCCGCACGCCCGCGCTCAGTATGCAGGCGTAAAGCAGGCCGGTCCCGGGACGATTAACTACGCCGTACAGCACGCCAGCTACTGTTCGGAAAAAACTTTCCTTTTCCTGGATCCGGAGATCGAGTTTAGAGGGCGTCCGGACGGAGCTCCGGTTCCTCATCCCGATCAGGTAATGGCGATGGGGACGTTTGCTCAGGAGCTTTTTCTGAAATGTGGTTACGCTCCGGATCAGGTGAAGGCAACAGGCTCGCCTCGTTACGACCGGATCAGAACCAACGATCTGGACGGAATTCCAAAGCCAACCAATGAGATACGTTTACTGCTCGTTGGGGGCACGGCCGTTCAACCGGATACCGACATGATCGACGCGGCGTGCGAGTTGGGAAAGTTTCTCAGGGATTCAACGGCTCCGCACTCGCAGAGGTGTTTACAATTCCGCGTTTCGGCTCCGTTGAAGCGATGCGTGAAGCGATCGATTCTTACCGTTCCGATCCACTGAAGTACGGAACGGACAGGCAAACACGTGACGCCGTTCTTAAGCGTTTGTTCTATCGGAGCGATGGCGGAGCCGCTGGCCGCATCGCGTCGATCGCAGTCGAGGCCTTACGAGTGAAATCTGCAGCAGCCGCGAATTACGCAAATGACGCCAAACGGGGAATGTAGGCGCCGGCTTTAGCCGGCACGGGTCGGCTAAAGCCGGCGCCTACATTCCCCGTTTGGCGTCATTTGCGTAATTCGCGGCTGCTCCGAACTTCGTCGGGGTCAGCCAAGTATGTTATTACTCCTGACGCATGCCGATTATTTCAGTGGTCTGTCCTACATTCAATTCGGCGGGATTTGTGACGCGAACACTGGAAAGTGTGGTGAGCCAGACCCGCAAGCCGGATGAAATCATCATCTCGGATGATGGGTCTTCCGACAACACCGTGTCCGTTGTCGAAGACTTTTTCAGCCGCGGCCATAACGATATCAATTGGACGATTCTTCGTGGCGAACACGGTGGGGCGGGCGCAACTCGCAATGCAGCTATCAAACGCAGTTCCGGGGAATGGATCGCGTTTATCGATTCCGATGATTTCTGGCTTCCCAACAAGCTGGAAGTCGTCTCGGAAGCCATTGAAAAAAATCCGGACGTGAACATATTTTGTCACGCCGAAGAGCAGGTCGGGCTCGACGGCAGCAGGCAAATTATTGATTACGGGAAGTGGTATGACCCGGGTAAGCCATTGCCGGCACAGATCTATTACCGTTCGTTCTTTTCACCCTCCGCTGTCACCTGCCGTCGAAAGCTGCTTCTGGACGCGGGACTTTTTGATGAAACCATTATGTCCGGACTCGAGGATTTCGATTTGTGGCAGAGGATTTCTCCCTCAGCCCGGCCGCAGTTCATCCGCATTCCGCTTGGATACTACATGGACCGGTCCGGCAGTCTGATTTTCGGCGGCGATTGGGACAAGTGGAAGGACAGCATGCGTCTTGCCTTCCGCTATGGACGTCGTGTCACGCCGATAGGCATGCTGTATTACATTTCAAAGGTATCGGCCTTTTACGCCTTGATCGGCCTTTTACGCCTTGCGCCGGATTCGGCGTTTGTTCAAGGACATCGGAAGTCTCGTTGTTAAACGAAGCGCTTAAAGAAATTCTGGCGTGTCCCAAATGCCGGGGCCATCTGGAGAAAAGCACTGCCGGCCTGGCCTGTGTGAATTGCCGCGCGGAATATCCCATCAAAAACGGGATTCTTTGTTTTTTCGAAGTAGGGGAACGCGATCGGCAGGCTGAGGAACGGGCAGTCCGGGACACTTACATGAGTAGATTGGAGCAGGAAGAGGCCAGGGCGATCATCAGGAATGTATCGCTACACCACTGCTTGAGCGTGATGGGAGATCGCGCCCGGCAATTTCGGAAAGTGTTTTCGCGAGACGAATGGATTCTGGATCTGGGATCGGGGTCCGGCTGGTGCTGGTCAGGAACAAATGGCGGAGCGCTCGTCCTGCTGGATTTCTCATTGGCAAGCCTTAAAGCTGCGCAAAGATTGTTGCGCCCGGAAGACCGTGCGCTGCTGGTCTGGGCCGATGCCCGAAGGCTTCCTGTTCGCGATCGGGTTATTGCCGGCGTCTGGAGCGTTCAGGTGTTTCAACATTTTCCAGCCGATGTCTTCGATGCCGTGAAAGCGGAGCTGAACCGAGTGCTGAGTTCGTCGTTTGTAATGGAAATCTACAATTTGAACCCCTCATGGCTGCACGACAAGATCTACCGACTTCTGGGAAAAACCTTTCACCGTCGAGGCAGGCTGGGCGAAATGGAATTGAACAAGCTGAACTTCGTTGAACTTACGGAATCGTGGAAACGATTTCGGCGCGCAACACGAATGACCGGTGGATATTGATTTCGGCGCGCAACACGAATGACCGGTGGATATTCCGAACTGTTCTTCCATCCCGATCTGCGCTTTCGCCCATGGTTCTATCCGGCGAAGTTTGAGCGCCTGCTCGCGACGTGGTTTCCGGGCGTTGCCTCCTTATTTGCAAGACAGCTTCACATTCGCGTCGAAGGAGGGAATCAGGAATGACCCTGCCCGAGCCACCGCTGCCAACGTTAAGCCAGTTAGCGCGTGCGCTCGCATCGTCGCAACCCTCGGATTCCACGGCTGCGGAATTCTGGTACGGCACCGCCAGCGAGGCTCTGGCGGCGGCGATTCAGGCATTGGTCCGTTCAGAGGACCATGAGCGGAGCGAATGTGAGCGCGACAGCGCGAAACAATCTGGAAAAGGTTCTGCAACTGTATGGTTCCCGGCCTACTTCTGTAACGATGCCTTGAGATTTGTTCGACGCCTGTCGATCGATCTACGATTCTATGATGTTCGCCCGGACCTGGCCGTCGACTGGGAGCGACTCGATCAGTTGACACGAGCGGTGGCCCGTTCGAGTATCCTCGTCCTCGTGCATTACTTCGGATTTCCAAACCAGGCCGAGACCGCAGCCGCCTTTTGCAGACAAAGGTCTATCGCATTAGTGGAAGACGCAGCGCATTCGCTGGCCAAGGCTCCAGGCATAGGTATTGGCAGCGCCGTCATATTCAGTCCCAGGAAGTTGCTTCCCGTACCGAAGGCAGGACTGCTGCTGGCGCATGATCGTATCAAAAGGTTCGTTCCTCAACCTGTGGCCGGCGACGAGTCCGCCGACATCTGGAGTTGGGCCGCCCGCCGCCTTGTCCAGCGCAGCTTGACGAAAACTGGTGTGCCCTGGCATTTTCTGAGCGCTTACCGTCATCCTTCGTTTATTGAACCCGTTGTTCCCACTCAAGAAGGCTTTGCCGCATGTAATCCGTATGTCCGGCGGCTGATCGCAGTCGCCGAACGGGATTTGCCGGAGATCACAGCCCGGAGACGGGCGCACTACCTGCAATTGTTGAGCTTGTGCGAGGGTTCGCGCGAGATCAAACCGATGTACCCTGACCTTCCCCAGGGAGTTTGCCCCTACGTTTTTCCCGTTCTCGTAAAGAATGACGTTCAACGCTGGGTCGATTTTCTCAGGACGAAAGGTGTACCCGCGAGAAACCGTGAATCTCGCAGAGCACACAGTTCTGTTGCCGATACATCAGAGCCTGACCACGGCTCAGGTGGAGAAAATGGGATCAGTTCTAACGAACTGTAGCGGCGGTCTATGACCGCCGAAAAGCCGGCGCGCTTATAGAAGGTGAGAATGAATTGGCAAGGGAGCGTTTGAACTCCCCTCCTGAGTTAGGAGGGGTGCCTGCGAGGCCATCAAGTTCAAAAAAAGGCCGAGCAGGCGGGGTGGTTCCAAAGCCACTCTCTACAAGGTTTTGCTTAGGAACCACCCCGTCTGCGCCTGCTTCGGTGGCTTCGCGACATTCTATTAAATGGCGCAGCCACCCCTCCTAACTTAGGAGGGGAATTGGTTTTTCCGCAGCCTGCTAAGATCAAGTACCGGAATCGTTCGATGAAAACCGAACTTTACTATCGGCTGGGTTCCCCGTGGTTTCGCGTCCACTCGTTCGTTCGCGCGTTTTTGATGTCCCCGCAAAAAGGTTTCAGGATCCTGACATTTCATGACGTGTTCGAGGATCAGTTGGAATCCTTCGAGAAGCTCGTCGATTACGTCATGGAGCATCATGGAGTTCTGGCTCCGGAAGATGTCGAGAAAATCGCTGTGGGATCCGGAGGAGTCCGGAACGACGGCCGCGTGCCATGTTTGTTGACTTTCGACGATGGGTACGTCTCGGACGCCATAGCCGCGAAAAAGATCCTGAACGCTCGCGGTATCAAGGCAGCGTTTTTTGTGTGTCCGTCATTGATGGATATCCCGAAAGAACAACAGAACGCGGTCATCTTCGAAAAGATTTATGAAAGACAACCCATCCCGGTGCACCGGACGTTTATGAGCTGGACGGATCTCGAATCGCTCGTGGAAGCGGGTCACACGGTCGGTTCTCATACCTTGTCTCATCAGCGGCTTTCGAGAATTTCGAAGGATGCGCGCAAGAGGGAAATCATCGATTCGGCCGACGTGCTTCAGAATCGTCTGGGCACGAATATCCGTTGGTTTGCGTATCCGTTCGGGAGTATCGGTAGTATCGACGCGGAGTCCTACAGGATCATTCGTACACGTTATGACTTC
>WNFT01001782.1_pt1 | contig 18254 bp, 14 predicted proteins | sample 5400191 | NCBI WGS metagenome assembly WNFT01 (sample SAMN13153359, study PRJNA577476) | soil metagenome | isolation source: 80 cm saprolite under Madrone tree | place: USA:California | collected 2016-06-14 | reverse complement strand
CGCCCATCCGCGTAATTCGCGTAATCTGCGGCTGATTTTCCCCCTCCGCGGCCAATAGGTAAAACGAATGGCAAAGATAACCGATCGGCTCAAGGAGACTTTCAAGAATCTGTCGCCATCGAATGTCGGCCAATGGATCCAGGAGAGTCAGGTCTATCGATCCGTCTTCCGCGTGGGCGTGCCGGACTCCGACCGCAAACGCATGCTCGTGATGCTTGGAAGCGTCTTTCTTCACCTGCATCCGGTAAAGGTCCGCAAGTCCGGCATCCGCATGCGATACACGTGGTGCATGGGCGGAATTACGTTTTTCCTGTTTCTGGTGCTGACGTTCACGGGATTGCTGCTGATGTTCTACTACCGCCCGACGCTCGAGTACGCGTACGTGGACATTCGAGATCTTCGCGAACAAGTCCCTCTCGGAATCATGCGTGAAATACATCGATGGGGCGCGCACGCGATGGTCATCGCCGTCTGGCTGCACATGTATCGGGTGTTCATGACGGGCTCGTACAAGCCACCTCGCGAGTTCAACTGGAACGTCGGAGTGATCCTGCTCGTGCTCACGCTGCTGTTGAGTTTCACGGGTTACCTGTTGCCGTGGGACCAGCTTGCAATCTGGGCTATTACGGTGGGCAGCAACATGGCTCGAGCCACACCGTTTGCAGGACATGAAGGGCCCGGCGCGTCGCTGTTGAAACTCGGCGACATCAGCCTGGTGAACAATGCAAGCGACGCCCGCTTTGCGCTGCTTGGCGGCCGGTTCGTCGGCGAAGGTGCCCTGCTGCGCTTTTACGTGCTGCATTGCGTGGGTCTGCCGCTAGTGGCGGGCTTTCTCATGGCCATCCACTTCTGGCGCATTCGCCGTGATGGCGGCATCTCCGGGCCTCTATAGACTGTAGGGGCGCTCTGTGAGCGCCCTGGGCGGTCATAGACCGCCCCTACAGAAGAGAGAACGAACAATGGAATTCATCAAAGACTTCATTAATGCTCTTACCGCTCCATATTTTCTGATTACGGCAGCGGCCATCCTGCTCTTCGTTTCGCTGAAGTATGCCGACAAGTTCTATACGAACAAGTCGGCGCTCATCGTTTTTGGCATCATGTTCGGGTTCCTGGGGCTCAGCGTGCTCGATCCGAACTTCCGGCTCATCGTCACCAAACCGGACAATGTGCCGATTGTCGGCATGCTGTTCCTGGTCCCGTTCTTTACATGGTTCTCGCTGCGTGAGGCTGTGCGGAACGATAAGCGGACTTCCGAGGGTAAACCGCTTATCGAGCACGAAGAGACAGCGGAAAAGGTTCTGACCTGGCCCGACCTCGTTTACACCGAGTTGATCTGCATGGTCGTGCTCACGGTGATACTGATCGGGTGGTCCATGGCGTTACAGGCGCCGTTGGAAGAGCCTGCAAACCCGTCCGCCTCTCCGAATCCATCGAAGGCGCCCTGGTACTTCCTCGGGCTGCAGGAGATGCTCGTCTATTTCGATCCATGGCTCGCAGGGGTGGTCTTTCCCGGCCTGATCATCGTGGGGCTGATGGCCGTACCTTATATAGATACCAATCCCAGGGGCAACGGGTACTACACGCTGAAAGAACGAAGGTGGGAAATCTCGACCTTCCTGTTCGGGTTTCTGATTCTCTGGATCCTGCTCGTGATTCTCGGAACGTTTCTGCGCGGTCCCAACTGGAATTTCTTCGGGCCTTATGAGTATTGGGACATTCATAAACTGGAAGCGCTCGTGAACGTGAATCTCTCCGAGTACATCTGGGTGAAGCTGTTCAGAACAGGACTACCCAGCAATCCATTGATCCGTGAGTTTTTCGGGTTTGTGCTGGTGCTTGGTTATTTCCTTTTGATTCCGCCATTGCTCGCGAAGAAGTGGTTGCACCGCTTCTACGGCACGCTCGGACCCATTCGATTTCACGTGATGACGTTTCTGTTGCTGTGCATGGCAGCGCTGCCGATCAAGATGGTGCTGCGGTGGCTTTTTAACCTGAAGTACATCATTGGTATTCCGGAGTACTTTTTCAACATCTAGTCCAACGAATAGTGGAGAAACCCGTGAGCAGCGAAACTCCCAACGAGGGCGGCCACAAAAAACCGCCCATACCACCGCCGGCTAAAAAGATTCCGGCGTACAATATCGACCAGCGAGGCGACAGGCTTTATCAGGTCATTTCGCTGCATAAGTGGTTTGCCATATCCAGCCTTCTGCTCTTCCTCTTCACTGTCGCGATGGTTCTTGTGGACTATGCGCGCGAGTGGAAGACGTATCAACGGGCGTTCAACCGTATCCAGATCCAGCGGACGCAGCAGGACATCCAGCAGGTTGCTTCATCGATCGATCGGAACAAATTCCAGCAACTGCAGCAACAGCTTCAGCAATCGCGTGCCGATCAGCAGAAGAACGAACAGGACATTGAAAAGATCCAGAAACAGATGAGTGACCTGAATGCGCAACGCTTCCGGCTCAATCAAAACTACCAGTTCGCCAAGGCGACCTACGACAGCGAAAAGTACGAGTACGAGGAAGCGGTGGCGTACAAGCGTCCGAACGCGCAGAAGCTGGGCGAGCAGTTGAAGAAGACCCAGCAGGAGATGGATAGCTATAAGGCGCAGGTCGAAAAGCTTGATATCGACCTGAAAGCCGCCAACATGGAGTTGGATAAATACGTCGGCAAGAGGAACCAGTACCAGAAAGACATCGACGCGATGATGACCGACTACAATCGGCTCCAGGCCCGGTTGAGCACCCTGAATCCCGGCTTGATTGTCACGTCCTTCCGGAACGCTCCCGTGTTCGACTTCATGAATCCGTCGGAAAAAATCGATCAGATCCTGTTGCCGAACCTCTTTTACGATCACCCGTTCAAGCAGATTCCGCGTGTGGACCGGTGCAGGACCTGCCATCAGGGAATCGATCAGAAGCCATACACGGATGCGCCACAGCCATTCAAGACTCATCCCAATCTGGACCTGTACCTGGGATCAGGGTCTCCACATCCTTTGGAATCCTTCGGTTGCACTACCTGCCATGCCGGACTTGATCGCGCGACGAGCTTCCAGAATGCCGGCCACTCACCGAAGAGCGAAGAGCAGCGTAAAGAGTGGGAAAAGAAGTACGGCTGGCACGAAGAGCAGTTCCTCGAAACGCCGATGCATCCGATGAACGGCATCGAAGCGGGCTGCTACAAGTGTCACAATGCCAGCCCCGATGTGCCCCAGGCTGCAGCCCTTAACAATGGTCGCGATCTGATCCGTATCTACGGCTGCTTTGGTTGCCACAAGATTCCTGGCTACGAAAACATCCGCAAGGTCGGGCCGGATTTGTCGACTGTTTCCGGAAAACTCACCAAGGAGTGGGTCCGGAAGTGGCTCATGAATCCGAAAGACTTCAAATCCGAAGCGCGCATGCCGCAGTTCTGGTGGAACAGCAATAACAGCGGTCCGCAGTGGGACAAACGGAATGCCGCGGAAATCAATGCGATCACCGAGTACTTGTGGTCGAAGTCCAAGCCGAAGGAACTGCCGGCGGGCCGCACAGGTGGAAATGCAGAGGCAGGCAAACAGATTATCGAATCCGTGGGCTGCTTCGGCTGTCATGCGATTGGGCCTATCCAGGACGTCCCGAACCAGAGCCAGACACGGCGGAGACACGGCTTCAACCTTGCGAACCAGGGAAGCAAGGTCAGCGCGTCGTGGATCTATAACTGGGTAAAAGATCCTGCGCAGGTCTGGCCGCAAACCAAGATGCCCAGCCTGCGCTTGACCGACGACGAGGCGGCGAATGTAGCCGCGTACTTGTCTTCGCTGAAGAATCCGGAGTGGGAAGCCAAGCCGCTGCCGCAGGTGGAAGAGCCCGCGCTGGATGAGGTCACGCTCGAATTCCTGCGGGCCAACTCCACGGACATCGAGGCGCGCGAAAAGTTAAAGGGAATGAACCTCGACCAGAAGAATCTCTACACTGGTGAACGGCTCATCGCCCGCTATGGCTGCTTCGGCTGCCACACCATTCCCGGTTTTGAAAACGCTCAGCCGATCGGCACTGAATTGACGGAAGCGGGAAGCAAGCTGATCTCGCAACTCGATTTCGGATTCCTTCCGATCGAACATTTGCGCCACAGCTGGTACGAGCAGAAGCTGAAAGATCCACGTATCTTCGATGTCGGCCGTGTAAAAAGACCGGAAGAACTGCTGAAGATGCCGAATTTCCACTTTGCGGATAAAGACGTCAATTCGATCACCATGGTGCTGACCAGCCTTGTTCGGGAGCCGGTACCGTTGGAAATGCGCGATAAGACGAACACCGCGATTGCCGAAGGACGGCAGTTGATCGCTGAGAAGAACTGCAGAGGGTGCCATCTCATCGAAGGCGCGGGCGGCGATATTCGGCCCACTTTCAGCGCCCAGGCTCTGTGGCCGCCCAACCTTGCAACCGAGGGTTTCAAGACGCAGCCCCTGTGGCTGCATCCGTTCTTGAAAGATCCGGGTAGCGTCAGGCTTCGTCCGTGGCTGACGGCGCGCATGCCCACGTTCCACTTCACCGAACAGCAGGCCGGGACGATCGAGCGCTATTTCTCGGCGGTCGATAAAGTGGATTATCCGTTCATATCGACTGAGATCGAGACCGATGCGGAGAGGCTCCGGGTGGGAGCGGACCTTTTTACCAAGCTGCAGTGTCAGAGCTGTCATCCCACGAGCAACGCGCTGCCGCCCGGCAAGGCACCCGAAGATCTCGCACCCAACCTTATGCTGGCAAGCCAGCGTCTGCGTCCGGAGTGGGTATTGCGATGGTTGCAGGATCCTCAGAAGATCTTCCCAGGCACGCGAATGCCGACCTTCTTTCCGGCTGATGCGGCGCACCCGGAAGGCGTGAGCCCGTTCCCGAATATCCTCGGCGGTGATGTGAAGGCCCAGATTCGGGCTGTGCGAGATCACCTGTTTATCACTGTCGGCGGCGGCCGGCGTTCGAGCCTGACAACCAATTAACCGCAGATTACTGTAGCGGCGGTCTGTGACCGCCGGCGATCTCGAATTCAACCAGCGCCGGCGGTCGCAGACCGCTGCTACAGTAATCCCCGGCTAATTCCTTTTTCTAGTGATTTGCTGATATATTCTAAGGTTGGACTTTCTTCTTGATTTACACCCTATAACCTGGAGATTCCAAGATGCATAAACGATTGTTGTTTGCCTTCTCCTCGATTCTCCTCCTTGTGTTGGCCGTGAGCTGTGGCGGCGGTGGCGACAAAACGACTGAACTGCCGCCGGGTGCTGCCCCAGCGCCGGGTGGCGGTCCTGCCGCTCCAAACGCGACGGCGACAGTGAGCGGAAAGATTGCTTTCGAAGGTACGCCTCCACCAAATGACAAAGTTCAGATGTCGTCGGATCCTTACTGCAACATGCACGCGAAGGATTATCCTACGCTGGAGACCGTGAAGGTAAGCGACGGCGGGCTGGAGAACGTGATCATTTATATCAATAACCCGCCGAATGCGACCTATCCGACCCCGACGTCGGCCGTCGAGATCAACCAGGAGAACTGCCACTACACTCCACACGTTTTCACCATGCAGACCAATCAACCGCTGGAGATCAAGAACAGCGACGCGACTCTGCACAATATTCACGCCTTTGCCGAAAAAAATCCGCAGTACAACGTCGGCCAGCCCCTGAAAGACATGGTAAACAAGACCAAGTTCGCCAATGAAGAAGTGCCGCTGCCGGTGCGATGCGACGTTCACAAGTGGATGGGCGCCTTTATCGGTGTCTTCCACCACCCCTATCACACTGTTTCCAAAGGTGGTGGATCGTATGAATTGAAGCTTCCCGCCGGCAAGTACGAAGTCGTCGCCTGGCACGAGAAATACGGCAAGCAGACACAGATGGTCGATGTCATGGACAACGGGAAGGCGGACCTCAACTTCACGTTTAAAGCAGACAGCAAACCCACAGACTAGGTCACTTGAAGTGTCCTCGGTTTACGAAGAGGGCGAAAACGTTGGACTCCATCGTTTCGCCCTCTTCACAGCATGCTGCACCGTATTTTTGATTTTCGTCGGCGGGCTGGTCACCAGCACCGAATCCGGGCTTTCTGTCCCCGACTGGCCCACGACGTACGGCTGGAACATGTTTACTTTCCCGCTGTCAAAATGGGTCGGCGGAATTTTCTATGAACACGGCCACCGATTGGTGGCTTCCTTTGTCGGTTTCCTTACCGTTATTCTCGCAATCTGGACCTGGTTGAAGGAAAAGCGGCGCTGGGTTCGATGGCTCAGCGCCAGTGCTCTGGCCGCCGTGATTCTTCAGGGTGTGCTGGGAGGTCTCACAGTGTTGTTCCTGCTGCCGGCGCCGATATCGACCTTGCATGCCTGTCTGGCACAAACCTTCTTCTGCCTGACAATATCCTTAGCCCTGTTCACATCGCCAGGCTGGAAGCGAGGGTTGCCGGTGATCAAGCGGGAGGCAGAAAGTATTCCCCTTCAGACGCTTTGTGCCATGACAACCGGCGCCATTTATTTGCAGCTTATTCTCGGCGCGCTCATGCGCCACACAAACGCCGGTCTGGCCATCCCGGACTTCCCTCTGGCGTTCGGACGAATCATTCCGCCGTTCACATCCGACAAAGTCGTTATTCATTTCGCTCATCGCCTGGGAGCAGTTATCGTGGCGGCGATGATCGTGTGGACGTTCAGCCGGATTGCGCGGTTTTATTCCGACTACCGATTACTCTACAGACCTGCAATGACCATGCTCGTTCTCGTCTGCATACAACTCACGCTGGGCGCGCTCACTGTCTGGACTGCGAAGGCCGTCACTCCGACGACGGCACACGTTGCGACGGGGGCGCTGGTTCTCGGGACATCCCTTCTGCTGACGTTGAGGGCTTACGGGATGGTTGTCGTAAAGGTGCCCGCGAATTTCAGGGGCGCCCTATGAGCGCTCCGCAACCGGCGGTCATGGAGCGCCGCTACAGCCGTCGTGTGCGTTTCGCCGATTTTTTCGAGCTCACCAAGCCGGGCATCACAACCATGGTGCTCATCACCACCCTTGTGGGTTATTACATGGCCTCGAGGAATGGCCTGAGACCGCTGCTGCTGCTTCACACCATCCTCGGAACTGCTCTCGTAGCCGGCGGTGCCAGTGGCTTGAATCAGTACTTCGAACGCAATCTCGATGCCCGCATGCACAGAACCCGCAACCGTCCGCTGCCGGCGGGACGTCTGTTCCCGAACGAAGCCTTGTTCTTCTCGATGATCATTTCCGTTGTGGGCGTTGCTGACCTCATGTTCTTTGTGAACATCCTCACCGGAGTGCTCGGCCTGATGACGCTTGCGGCCTACATCTTCGTCTATACGCCGCTGAAGACTCGAACAGCCTTGTGCACCCTGATCGGCGCTTTTCCAGGCGCTACGCCTCCTGTGATGGGCTGGACGGCCGCCGGTGGTGATATCGATGCCGTGGCGTTGTCACTATTCGCCATTCTATTCCTCTGGCAGATGCCGCACTTCTTCGCCATTGCCTGGATGTGTACGGAAGATTATGCGCGTGGCGGTTTTTCCGTGCACGTGAGCGGTCAAAGCACGGGCCGGCAGATCATTTTCTTCTGTTGCGCGCTCATTCCAATCAGCGTCCTTCCCACCCTGCTGGGCCTGACGGGAATGCTTTATCTTCTGGGCGCGATCCTGCTTGGTTTCGTTTATCTCGGGTACGGTTTCGCGGTTGCGCTCTTCAGATCCAACGCGCACGCCTATCGTCTTCTCTGGGTTTCCATTCTATATTTGCCTGCTCTGTTGGCGCTCATGATGCTCGATAAGGTGTAGCGGACGCACGATGAGCAACAACACGGCGGTTCGCGTTCGAAACCTGCAGCATTCCTACGGAACCCACAAAGCGCTCGCGGGCGTGAGCTTCGAAGTACTCCGCGGAGAGATCTTTGGCTTGCTGGGTCCGAATGGAGGTGGCAAGACCACACTGTTTCGAATTCTTGCGACGTCATTTCCGCCGACCTCCGGCGAAGCCGGCATATTCGGTTCGGACGTGGAAAGCCATGCAGACGAGGTGCGTCGTCGAATCGGCGTCGTGTTTCAGAGTCCAAGTCTCGATAAGAAGCTGACCGTTCGTGAGAATCTCATGCACCACGGTCACCTTTACGGCCTTCGTGGGCCGGAACTGCGGCGTCGCATCTCGGAGATGATGGAAAGGCTTGTTGTGGCCGACCGTGCCGATGACATCGTGGAAACCCTGTCGGGCGGGCTTCAGCGGCGGGTGGAACTGGCGAAGGGATTGCTGCATCGCCCGGAACTGCTCATTCTGGACGAGCCATCCGTTGGATTGGACCCTGGAGCCCGTATTGACCTGTGGAATTATCTTCAACGTTTGCGCGACAAGGAAGGCGTAACGGTCCTGTTGACGACGCATCTGATCGACGAAGGCGACCGCTGCGATCGAGTACTGATTCTGCATCAGGGCATCGTTGTTGCGCTCGGCACACCGGATTCACTGAAAGAGCAGATCGGCGGTGACGTGATTGTGATCGCGACCAAAGAACCCGAAAAGCTTCGCGACATGATTGGCGCGAAATTTGACGTTCAACCTTCCCTGCTCAGTGGTAAGCTTCGCATCGAAAGAGAAAACGGGCACGCACTCGTTTCCCGGATAGTGGAAACCTTTACGAGTATGATCGACTCGGTGACCCTCTCGAAACCCACCCTGGAGGACGTGTTTATCGCTCGCACGGGACACCGATTCTGGGAGGACCAGTGAGCGACTTCCTTCTGGCCATGACCACGCTGTGGCGCCGTGAGATGGTGCGATTTCTCCGGCAGCGCAGCCGGATAGTTGGCGCCCTTGGAACGCCGCTGCTGTTCTGGCTGCTTCTTGGGTCAGGAGTAGGATCGTCGTTCCGATTGGACTCGTCGAGCACCACCATGGGATATATGGAATACTTTTTCCCGGGAACGGTCGTTTTGATTCTCCTTTTCACGTCGATCTTTTCGACGATCTCCATTATCGAAGACAGAAAGGAAGGATTCCTTCAAGGCGTACTCGTTGCGCCTGTTCCGCGATCGGCCTTCGTTCTCGGCAAGCTGTTGGGCGGCACGACACTGGCCGTGATGCAGGGCGTGATGTTCATGCTCCTGGCGCCCTTCGTCGGTATCTCGTTTTCCGCCATACCGGGGGCGCTCGGGATGCTCGCGCTTGTGGCGTTCGGCTTGACTGCGCTCGGCTACATCATCGCCTGGAAAATGGATTCGACGCAGGGTTTCCACGCGATTATGAATTTGTTGCTGATTCCGATGTGGCTGCTTTCGGGATCCGTGTTTCCCGCTTCAGGCGCGCCAGGCTGGTTGAAGCTGGTGATTGAGGTGAATCCATTGACCTACGGTCTGGCCGCCGTGCGCTGGTCGATTTACGGCGTATCGAAAGCGGCTCAAATGAGTTTGCCTTCATTTGCCCTCTCTTTTGGTGTCTCTTTGTTGTTTGCGGCGTTCGTATTTGCTACGGCGATCCTGGTAACGAGGCGGACTTCATCATGAAACGCATAATGTTTTTCCTGTTCGTCGTCGGTTTCGGATGTGCCCGGCAACCGGAGCTCATCCGGTATTACCCGGTTCCGGAGTTTTCACTCGTCGAACGAAGCGGCAAGACCGTCACCCGTCACGATCTGGCCGGCAAAGTATGGATCGCAGACTTCATCTTCACGAATTGCGGCGGCACCTGTCCGATGATGTCGGAGGAGATGCGCAAGCTGCAGGATGTGCTTCCGCCGGAGATTCGCATGGTTTCCTTTACAGTCGATCCCTCGCGGGATACAGCCGAGGTGCTCGCGAAATACGCGCAGAAGTTCGGGGCCGATGAGAATCGCTGGTGGTTCCTGACCGGCGAGAGACAGGCTCTCTACGATCTTTCAATCAAGGGATTCAAACTTGCGCTTGAAGACACCGGCGGGACGAGGACAGAGCCGATTACACACAGTACACGTTTCGCCCTGGTCGATCGGCAGGGAATGATCCGTGGTTATTACGGGGGAACGGAAGACGAAGAGCTGAAACGTCTTTCGGCTGAGGCGAAGAAGCTGCTATGATTCGCGTCGCGGACCTGCCTACTGTTAATGCCGCTTTGAACCTCACCGCCGCGATCCTCATCGGCACCGGCTTTTACTTCATCAAGCAGAAGAATATTCGCGCGCACAAGGTTTGCATGATCGCTGCGCTCGGGGTCTCTGCGCTCTTTCTGACCTCGTACCTGGTTTATCACTACAACGTCGGCTCAGTCCCATTTAGGAAGGAAGGCTGGATTCGGGGCGTGTACTTTCCTCTGCTGATCTCCCATACCGTGCTCGCGGCAGTCGTTCTTCCGGTGGTTCTGCGCACGGCCTTCCTGGCATTCAGGGGAAGGTTTCCAAATCACGTCCGCATCGCCCGCTGGGCCTTCCCGATCTGGATGTATGTTTCGATCACGGGCGTGGTGGTTTACCTGATGCTGTACCACTTGTGACAAACGCGGGCTGAAGCCCGCGACTACATTCAGGCCGAGGTATTCCCCAAATGTAGTCGCGGGCTTCAGCCCTCGTTTCAATTCAGATTAACCGTTTCCGCCCGGCCGTAATAAATCCCGTTGAAGAGAAATTTGTAGGTACCGTGGGGCTGTGATCGAAAGAGGATCTCGGGCCCGAAGAGGAACAGCTTTCCCTTCCCGACACTGGCCTCCACGACTGCGGCGGTATTTTCGAGGTACTTCTGCCCCCAGGCCCAACCGCTCCGGAGTGGCGTGCTGGAGTCATACCATGCGACGACCTTCACACCCTTCTTTTCCGCATCGCGTGGCACGCGGAACGCAGGACTGTTTTCGAAGAAGAAGTCGGCCCGCTCAGGCATTCCGAACGCCAGCGGGTTGGCATTGTCGACCTTCGCCTGCAGGACGGAACCGGGGACGTAAAACTCGGTTGCCGGCAGCTTGTTGACGCGGCCGTCGGGAAGGGCCTGGGCCAGAGCATCCGAGATCGGCAACTCCAGACGGTAGGCCAAACTCGTTGAACCACCAATAGCGAGGATCGTTCCACCTTCCTGCAGGAATCTTTTCAACGGCTGCGTGGCCGAGGTCACACCATCCTCGGCGAAGATCAACACGTCGAACCTTTGTGCCAGGTCTCCGGCATCGATGGTTGAGCCATAAACCACAGTAAACGGGAACTCGAACTTCTCGAGAACATACCGGGTCCAGCCCGACGGGACAGATCCGCCTGTGCGATCCCAGAGTCCGATGCGCCGCGGCCGCAGCCGCAGGGCCTCGCCTGCAGGTTTTGTCGCAGTCCCCTCAAAAGAGAGGCCAATGTCCTGAGCCATCTTCTGAAGCTTGGCCAGCGTTGTGGACTTTGCCGAAATGAAGTGAGTACCGGCCGGATAGGCTTTTCCTTTCGCTGTAAAAGCATTCTTGACCCAGTACACTTCCTCACCACTGTTGAGCAGCCGGTTGACGGCGATGAAAGAGTCGTTCTGATCGTGAGTGAGCAGATATCCGGCAGGTTGATTTACCTCGGTAATCCTGCCCGCGGGAGCCTTCACTTCGCCCTGTAGTTTCTCGAAGGGACCATCGAAGCCTTCCAGGATCCTGTCGAACTTCACGCCCATCTGGTAGGCCAGCGTCCATCCCGCGCTGTCGTAGGGTGGTGTCGGCGGCGCGCCCGGATACGGAAAATCATCCGGGTGATCCTGCGGTTCGAACATATCCAGGACGTGTGGGCGGAACGCCTGCGCCGCCTTCACAATGTAGGAACCGGCGGAGTATGTCTTGCCGTTCATGAAGAACGAAGCGGTCGCACGCTGGATTGTGATGCCGTTTTTGATGAGCGCGTTGACGAACTTGGTAGCAGTGAGAAAATCCGGCTGATCTGATGGAATCACATAGCCTCGAGGATCGCGCGAGGCGCGATCGCGCAGTCCATCGAAGTACCTGGTCGGAATCGTTCCGCCCCTGTCGGCGGTAATTCGGTCCCTTGCAGCCTGCGCCTGAACCTGTTCGATGCGGCGAGGTGTTGCTGTCCAGCTATCCCGGTTTCCACGTTCGATCGAGTTCATTCCCATGCGGTAAATGTTGAACAACAATCGATCCTTGTTGCGCGATGCGTAATCGATGACTGCGCGGTTTGCGGTGATCGAGTAATCGATCGATTGGCGGAAATGCCACAACGGCTGCGGTGTGATCGGAAAAGGCAGATCGTTTTTTGGAAGCGATTTCTCCGGAACAAACGGGATTGCAGTGGGCGTCGGATTCCCGATGGTCTCCGTCAGCAGGCCGATCTGGTTGTGAAAATACGGACTCGTTCGAAGACCGCCATTCCACCACGTCGAGTAATTCGCCCCCGAGCGTGAGGTCACACCAGGCTTTCCTTCCAGCGCGAAACGGCTGTGCATGGCTGCGCCCACCTCGTCCAGCTCTGTCATCACCAGTGGATCATAGTAAAAATTGAATGGATCCCGGAACGGGGGCGAGAACATCACTGCGCCTGCCGGTCCGGTTTGATGGTGGTTGTAAACAATCTGGGGAAACCAGTCGCGATAAAGGACGCGGTTGATGGCTTCGCTTTCCGACAAAGCCGTCATGTAGAAATCCCGATTGTCATCATGGCCGGCATATTTGTTGTACAGCCTCGGAATATTGTCGGTCGAACGCTTCGCCGGCTCCGGCTCGCGCATGTACCAGTCGGACACAAGCTCCATGCCATCGGGATTGACGAGACAATTCAGGACGATCACGTCATTCAGAAACCGCATTGTTTCGGGATCCGTTCGGCTCACGAGCTGATACAAGTTCTCGATCAGCTGCTGCGCTCCCAGAACCTCCGTCGCATGGATTCCGCCATCGATCCAGACGACCGCCTTTCCTTCAGCCGCGAGAGAGCGCGCTTGTTCCTCGGTCAGACCTTCGGCGTGGGCAAGGCGCTGGGATATCTCTTTGTATCGTGCCAGATTGTTCAGGTTTTCCGGCGAAGTGATGATGGCCAGGTATATCGGCCGGCCTTCTGAGGAGGTTCCAATCTCCTCAACCGTCATCCGGTCCGATTCCGCGTCCAGCTTCTTCAGGTAGTCGACGTACTGCGTGTAATTAGCGAGGACGTAGTCGTCGCCGATGTTGAAGCCGAACTGCTCCTTTGGCGAGGTGATTCTGCCCTGTGCCTGTGCCGCGACAGCAACCAGCAAAGATAAGAGCAGTAATCGGATTAAGGGTCGGGTCCGATAACGCATAGGGAAGGGATTGTAAGTCAGAACTGTAGCGGCGGTCTATGACCAGAGCTGATGGTTCTGAACAATCTTACGGCCCTTGCGGGGCCTTTAGCCGCAACCACTTACCCCACGCTCACGCGTGTTTCTGCGACGAAGAAAAGCTTCTTCGCCAGAAACGAATGTTGCTTTGTGACGAACTCATGAGGCTTCGTGACCAACTCATGAGGTTTTGCGACCAACTCATGAGGTTTTGCGACCAACTCATGAGGTTTTGCGACCAACTCATGAGGTTTTGCGACCAACTCATGAGGCTTTGCGACCAACTCATGAGGCTTCGTGACAAACTCATGAGGTTTTGCGACCAACTCATGAGGTTTTGCGACCAACTCATGAGGTTTTGCGACGAACTCATGAGGCTTTGCGACGACAAAACATTTGTTCGTCGCAAACCAAACTCCGAATGACTGGAACTCAAGTAGGATCGCGACGGCAACAGTTTTGTCGAAAGGAAAGATGGCCGGAGCAGCGACGGGTTTATGAGACAAACGCGCTCATCAATGTATGAACCCTTGTCGATTTCATCTTCACTTTCATGCCAGGCGTATAAGGGAAGTTATATCACTGCGTGGGATATATCAACTAAAAAGAACTGTAGCGGCGGTCTATGACCGCCGGCGGTTTTGTCGGCGGTCACAGACCGCCGCTACAGTCTGTTATCATCGCAATTTGATGATCTCGCTAAAGAAAGTCTCCAAAGTCTTCGAAGGAAAGCGCAAAGCCCTGGCGCTCGAGAAAGTGGATCTTCAGATCGAGAAGGGCCAGGTGGTCTCGATTGTCGGGCCATCCGGCTCGGGCAAATCGACTCTTTTGAACCTGATAGGGGGTTTGGATCGTCCGACTTCCGGCGAGATCGAGATCGAGGGCGAGAAGCTCGGCGAGCTCTCCGACGACGATCTCACGCGCGTCCGGCGCGACAAGATCGGCTTCGTTTTCCAGTTTTTCAATCTGTTGCCAACGTTGAATGCCCTGGAGAACGTCGCGTTGCCGCTGCATCTACGGAAGTGGCCGCGGAAGAAGATTGAGGAACGGGCGAAGGAACTTCTGGAGATGGTGCAGCTTGGCCATCGAATCGAACACCTTCCCGACGAACTCTCCGGCGGCGAACGCCAGCGTGTGGCGATTGCGCGGGCTTTGTCCGTCTTTCCGCCAATCCTGCTTGCCGACGAACCCACAGGAAACCTGGATACACGCACAGGCCTGGAAATTCTCAAGCTTATGGAAGACCTGCACACAAGGCTCGGCTCGACCGTCCTGATTGTGACTCATGATCTCGACGTGGCCAAACGCTCCTCGCGGACGGTCGCCCTGCGCGACGGCCGCATTGTGGAGGATCGACAGCGATGATGCTCTTCCGTCTTCTAAGCTTGCCTTACCTTCGAAAACATTCGCTGCGATGGCTTCTCACGCTATCCGGCATTGTCCTGGGCGTCGCCGTGTTCGTCGCCATCCACACCGCCAACCGGTCGATCTTCCGCGCCTTCGACAAGACCGTGGACCAAATTGCGGGCGCAACTCAGTTGCAGGTCTCCGCGGGGGAATTCGGGTTCGACGAATCCATCCTCGAGCGCGTGCAATCGGTGCCTGAAGTCGGCGTGGCGGTGCCGGTCATTGAAGCAACCGTGGCCACGAACATTCCCGGCGAGGGCAGCCTTTTGATCCTCGGAATCGATATGACCGGCGATCGCAGCCTCCGCGATTACGACTTGAAGGATGCGGACGAAGCCATCATCGACGACCCGCTCGTTTTCCTCGCGCAGCCGGATTCACTGATGCTCACGAAAGAATTCGCGGAACGAAACCGGCTCGAAGTCAACAGCAGGATTCCCCTCCTGACCGTCGAGGGTGAAAAGCAGTTTACGGTTCGCGGCATCATGAGCTCCAGCGGAATGGCACAGGCGTTCGGAGGGAATCTCGCCGTGATGGATATCTACGCGGCCCAGCATGTTCTCGGACGCGGCCGGCGCTTCGATCGTGTCGACCTGCGGGCTAAAGACGGCGTTAGTGTCGAAGAGTGCCAGGAGGCCGTGCGGAAGAGTCTGGGCCCTGGTCTGGAAGTGGAGCCGCCCTCGGCAAGAGGCCGGCATTTCGAAGCGCTTCTGCAGAGTTACTCGAAGTCGATGACGATTTCGAGCCTTTTTGCTCTGATCGTCGGAATGTTCATCATCTACAACTCGTTTGCAATCGCTGTCACACAGCGCCGTTCGGAAATCGGAATCCTTCGCGCTCTGGGCGCCACGCGTACTCAGATTCAAAAGTTATTCCTTCTGGAGAGTGCCATCGCAGGCTTCGTGGGCTCGACACTCGGCGCCGCGCTCGGGCTTATCGGAGCGTCGGCGATTGCGGCATACATGAGCTCGATTATGGAGCAGACCGTCGGCGTCGCTCAACGCGTGAGCGAACTGGCCGTAGATCCAACACTGATCGCTGCCGGGATAACGATCGGTCTGGGAACCAGCGTATTCGCAGCATGGATACCCGCGCGCAACGCCGCCGGCGTGGACCCGGTTCAGGCATTGCAAAAAGGTAAATATCAAAGCCTCTCGGCCGGAGAAAATCGGCGGCGTCGGCGAATGGCGTTCGTATTCTGTGTCATTTCTCTTACGTGTCTGTTTCTTTCCTCTTCAAGGTTTTTCTTTTACAGCGGCTACATCCTGATGATTCTGGCAGGCCTGCTGCTCGCGCCCACGCTGACCCTCGTACTCTCGAAAGCACTGCGGCCGATTTTGAAAAGGACTCTTCCTGCTGAAGGCACGCTGGCCGCCGACAGCCTCGTTCAGGCTCCACGCCGGACTTCGGCCACCGTTTCCGCTTTGATGCTGTCGCTGGCGATGGTGGTGGGTTTCGGCGGGTTCGCTCATTCTTTCTACAGCTCGGTGGGAGAGTGGATGAACGACGTGCTCAACCCCGACTTCTTTGTTACGCCGAGCGCGAACCTCTCCGAACGCACTCAGACATTCCCGAGTGAAATGAGTTCTGTCATCGAAAGTGTTGAAGGTGTCGCTCAGGTACAGCTCGTACGCGACGCCCGGGTGGTGTATCGGCAGATACCGGTCATGGTGATTTCGATTGAATCCGAAAAGGTGGCCGAAACCGTACGCCGCGTGCCGGTCGCCGGGACTGCGAATGAGATGAACCGTCTGACCGCCGAAGGCAAGGGCATGATCGCGTCAGATTCTTTTGCCACGATTCAGAAACTCAAACTGGGCGATATTGTCGAATTGCCCACTCCTTCCGGCTTGTTGAGCCTTCCCATCGCCGGCATCATCCGGGACTATTCGGACATGCAGGGTTCCGTCTTCATCGATCGGGCCGTCTATCGGAAGTGGTGGAACGATGACACGGCGAATATCGCTCGCGTTTACGTCAAGAAGGGCCTGGATCCCGGACTTGTCCGGCGACGCGTGGTAGATGCCCTGGAGGGCAAACGCCGGTTATTTGTTCTGACGAATCGCGAGGTCCGGGAGTGGATCATGAAGATTCTCGACCAGTGGTTCGCAATGACATACAACCAGATTGTGGTGGCGATTCTTGTAGCCATCCTGGGCATCGTTAACACACTCACCGTCTCCATCACGGATCGGCGGCGGGAACTGGGCGTGATGCAGGCTGTTGGAGGCCTTCGGAATCAGATCCGAAGAACGGTGTGGATCGAGGCCTTGAGCATTGGCGTGATCGGTCTCGTCCTGGGCATGGGTTTGGGTGCGATCAATTTGTACTACGCCCTGGGAATGGTCCGGCGGGACCTGGGCGGAATCCAATTGGATTACATCTTCCCCGTGGCGTTCGTGCTCTTCATGATTCCCGCAATTCTTGCCGCCGCCCTGATCGCCGCCATCGGTCCTGCCGAATCCGCCGTTCGCGGCACGCTTGTGGAGGCACTCGAATATGAATGAAACCATCAGCCGCGGATTACACGGATTGCGCAGATTGAATCCGCGTCATCTGCCTAATCCGCGGCTGATCTTTCTCTTCCTATTCCTGCAACAAGACCCACGCCAGATAATCGAGGAAGCTCAGCGTCGCACCACATCACAATCTCAACGATACGAGGGCACGCTCGAGGTCATGGACGCGAAGAGCAAGATCACGGAAAAGCGCTGGCAATACGACCGCATCGGCTCGCATGGTTCCAGTAAGTCGGTATTGAGATTCACCGCACCGGCGGAAGTGAAGGGAGTCGCGCTCCTGGTCGTGAACCATCCGGAGCGATCCTCCGATCAATGGATGTGGACTCCCGCGATCAATCGCGAACGCCGCATCGCGCTTCAAGATCGCTCCACTCGCTTCTTCGGTACCGACTTCAGCTTCGAAGATCTCGAAGAGCGAGACACGAATCAATTCGATTACACGCTTCTCGGCGAGGAGCCAGTCGACGGAGCCGGCTGCTGGAAGATCGAATCGAAACCAAAGCAGACCAAGGTGTCGCAGTACACCCATTCGATCCTGTGGGTTCGCAAGGACAACTACGCTCTCGCCCAGATCGAGAACTACAGCAAGGAGCAACTTGTTCGCCGCGCGAAATACAGCGACATTCGCAACGACCAGGGCATCTGGACCGCGCATCAGATCGAAATGCGGGATCTCAAGAGGAACAGCCGCACGCTCCTCAAGATCGAGAAGCTTCAATACAACCTGCCAATGAAGGACGACGCATTCACATTGCAATCCCTGCGCCGCGAATCCTGATGTTGGGGAAAGGGTCCAGCTGCGGAGCGGCGTTTGAATGTAGCCCCGGGCTTGGAAGGTGTGAATGAATTGCAGGAAAGGGTGTTCCCCTCCTCGGAGAGGAGGGGTGGCTGCGCCATCAAGAAGATGCTGCGAAGCCTCCTTGTGAAGGCGCAGACGGGGTGGTCAGTCCCGAATAACGTTACAACGTCAACATGTACCATAATGACCACCCCGTCTGCGCCGCTTCGGAGGCTTCGCGTCTTTTTCTTACTGGCGCAGCCACCCCTCCTGTTCCAGGAGGG
>WNFT01010950.1_pt1 | contig 18260 bp, 8 predicted proteins | sample 5400191 | NCBI WGS metagenome assembly WNFT01 (sample SAMN13153359, study PRJNA577476) | soil metagenome | isolation source: 80 cm saprolite under Madrone tree | place: USA:California | collected 2016-06-14 | reverse complement strand
AAACGTGGACCCGCCGGCCGGGCTCGCGGTCAAGGTCACCGACGTACCGGAGTTGTAGGGCGCCGAGCAGGTCGCCCCGCAGTCGATCCCCGCGGGGTTCGACGTCACGGTCCCGCTGCCCGACCCCGTCTTGCTCACCGACAGCGTGAACGTCTGCACGTTGAACGTCGCCGTCACCGTGGTGGCCGCGTTCATCGTGACCGCGCACGTCCCCGTGCCCGAGCAGCCGCCGCCGCTCCAGCCCGCAAACGTGGACCCGCCGGCCGGGCTCGCGGTCAAGGTCACCGACGTACCGGAGTTGTAGGACGCCGAGCAGGTCGCTCCGCAGTCGATCCCCGCCGGGTTCGACGTCACAGTCCCGCTGCCCGAGCCCGACTTGCTCACCGTGAGGGTAAAGGTCTGCGGCAGGTCGAAGGTCGCCGTGACCGTCGTGGCCGCGCTCATGGTCACCGCGCACGTCCCCGTGCCCGAGCAGCCTCCGCCGCTCCAGCCCGCGAATGTGGAGCCGCCGGCCGGGCTCGCGGTCAAGGTCACCGACGTACCGGAGTTGTAGGACGCCGAGCAGGTCGCTCCGCAGCTGATCCCCGCGGGGTTCGACGTCACGGTCCCGCTGCCCGACCCCGTCTTGCTCACCGACAGCGTGAAGGTCTGTACGTTGAACGTCGCCGTCACCGTGGTGGCCGCGTTCATGGTCACCACGCAAGAGGCCGTGCCCGAGCAGCCCGCGCCGCTCCAGCCCGAGAACGTGGACCCGCCGGCCGCCGCCGCCGCCAAGGTCACCACGGTCCCACTGTTGTAGGGGGCCGAGCAGGTGGCCCCGCAGCTGATCCCCGCTGGATTCGACGTCACGGTGCCGCTCCCCGAGCCCGGCTTGTTCACCGTGAGGGTGAAGGTCTGTGGCAGGTCGAAGGTGGCAGTGACCGTGGTGGAAGCGTTCATGGTCACCACGCAGGAACCCACGCCCGAGCAGCCGCCGCCGCTCCAGCCCGAGAACGTGGACCCGCCGGCCGCCGCCGCCGTCAAGGTCACCACGGTCCCACTGTTGTAGCTGGCCGAGCAGGTGGGCCCGCAATTGATCCCCGCCGGGCTCGACGTCACCGTCCCGCTGCCCGTCCCGGACTTGCTCACCGTGAGGGTTTGGGACCCGGGCCCGGGAGTGGTGTTGTTGACGAAAATCGAGACGGTGCCCGAGCTGTAGTTGGCCACCGCCACGTCTTGCTTCCCGTCGGCGTTGAAGTCGCCGACCCCCACCCCGGCCGCACCCGGACCCGCAGCGAAGTTCTGCGCCGCCTGGAAGGTCCCATCGCCGTTGCCCACCAGCACCGAGAAGGTGCCGGAACCGAAGTTGGCCACGGCCAGGTCTCGAATCCCATCACCGGTGAAATCGCCCACGGTCACGGACAGGGGACTGGCGCCCACCCCGTAGACGACCGCCGGCTGGAAGGTCCCGTCGCCGACGCCTTGCAGCACCGAGACGGTGCCAGAGCCGAAGTTGGCCACCGCCAGGTCCTGGATCCCGTCGAGGTTGAAGTCGCCCACCGCCACGCATGCGGGAGTGCTTCCGGCAGCGGAGTTCCGGGACGCCTGGAAGGTCCCATTCCCGTTGCCCAGCAGCACCGAGACGGTGCTGGGTATGTCGGTACGGTAGTTAGCCGTCGCGAGATCCGCCCTGCCATCGCCATTGAAGTCGCCCACGGCCACCCAAAGAGGACTGGCCGGCGCCCCCAAGGTCAGGGCCGGCTGGAAGGTCCCGTCCCCGTTGCCCAGCAGCACCGAGACGCTGCTGGTGCCGGAGTTGGCCACCGCCAGGTCCAGCGCTCCATCGCCGTTGAACTCGCCCACCGCCACGAAATTGGGCTGGGTGCCGCCCGCCGCCAGGGTCCGGGCCGCCTGGAAGGTCCCATTCCCGTTGCCCAGCAGCACCGAAACGGTGTTGGAGTCCTTGTCGCTCGTCGCCAGATCCTGAATCCCATCCCGGTTGAAGTCGCCCACGGCCACCGACGCCGGTCGGTTCCCTACCGGGTAGGCCACCCCGGCCTGGAAGGTCCCGCCGCCGTTCCCCAGGAGCACCGAGACCGTGTTGGAGCCGGCGTTGGCGACGGCCAGATCCTGCACCGCATCACCATTGAAATCACCCACCGCGACCCATTGAGGATTGGTTCCGACCACGAAGTCCGTCGGAGCGGTGAACGATACCGTTTGGCCCCCGCCGCCTGCGACGGTGAAAGAGGCCGTGACCGTGGTGGCCGCGCTCATGGTCACCACGCAGGAGCCCGTGCCCGAGCACCCTCCGCCGTTCCAGCCGGCGAACGTGGACCCGCCGGCCGCCGCCGCCGTCAAGGTCACCACGGTTCCGCTGTTGTAAGAGGCCGAGCACGTGGCCCCGCAGCTGATCCCCGCCGGACTCGAGGCCACGGTCCCGCTGCCCGTCCCCCCCTTGTTGACGGTCAGGGAATAGCTCTGAGTCTGCAGGGTGAAGGTCGCCGTGATCGTGGTGGAGGCATTCATCGTCACTACGCACGAGCCCGTGCCCGAGCAGCCCCCGCCGCTCCAACCGGTGAACGTGGACCCACCCGCCGCAGCCGCGGTCATGGTCACCACGGTGCCGCTGTTGTAGGGGGCCGAGCAGGTGGCTCCGCAGCTGATCCCCGCCGGACTCGAGGTCACGGTCCCGCTGCCCGTCCCCCCCTTGTTGACGGTCAGGGTGGGGGACGCGTGGGTGGTGGTGTTGAGCAGCACGGAGACATAGTTGACGGCGAAGCTGGGAACCACCAGATCGGGCGCCCCGTCGCCGTTGAAATCGCCAAACACCGCCCCCGCAACCCCTTGGCCCACGACGACGTCCTGCTTCGGCTGGAAGGTCCCATCCCCGTTGCCCACCAGCACCGACACCGTGTTGCCGTGGTTTTGATTCCAGTTGGCCACCGCCAGATCCAGCACCCCGTCACCGTTGAGATCGCCCGCGGCGACGGTCAGGGCATCGAAATCCGCGGTGTACACCACCGCCGGGGCGGAGGTCCCATCCCCGTTCCCCAGCAGCACCGCGACGTTGCCCGAGTAGTAGTCGACCACCGCGAGGTCCTGGAGCCCGTCGCCATTGAGATCAGCGATGGCCACGCAGGCCGCACCGTGCACGAGGGTGTTCCGGGCCGCCTGGAAGGTCCCATCTCCGTTCCCCAGCAGCACCGAGACGGACGCGACGTCGGCGCTGAAGTTCGCCACCGCCAGATCCTGCCGCCCGTCGCCGTTCAGGTCCCCCACGGCCACCCAAAGCGGAAAACGCCCGGTGGTCAGCGCCACCGGCGCCTGGAACGTCCCGTTCCCGTTCCCCAGCAGCACGGCAATGGACGTGGAAGTGGCGTTGCCATAGTTGGCCACCGCCAGATCGTCGTGTCCATCGCCATTGAAGTCGCCCACCGCCACGCAGTTGGGAGTGCTGCCGGGGGGGTTCAGGGGCAGCTGGAACGTCCCATCCCCGTTCCCCAGCAGCACCGAGACGTCGCTGGAGTCGTAGTTCGCGACCACCAGGTCCTGCAGTCCGTCGCCGTTGAAGTCACCCACCGCCACGGACACCGGCGAGACATGCACGAGGTAGCTCTTGGCCGCCTGGAAGCTTCCGTCCCCGTTCCCCAGCAATACCCAGACCGCGGTTCCCGGGTTCGAGGGCACGCCCCGGCTGGCCACCGCCACATCCTGGATCCCGTCACGGTTGAAGTCCCCCACCGCCACCCATTGAGGATTGTCTCCCGCGACGAAGTCTCTCGAGGGAGCGAACGACACCGCCTGGGCCCGTGCGAGCCCCGGGAGCGACAACCACGAGAGCAGAGTCGCCACGGCCAGCAGGGACAGCCTCGCTGAGTTCCTCGTCATGCCGGTCCTCTCTCTTCAATCAATGTCTCCGCCACATATTCGGGAACGGGCGAAGGAACGACAAGCGGGAGGACACTGAAAGCAGGCTGCGTCCCTGGCTGAATTCGTTCTCATCGAATTCCCCAGTGAGGGTCTGTTTGCCACGCGCGGGAGAGGCCCCTCCACTTTCAGGGTTTCCCCGAGGACGGTTTCGGTGCGGGCCCGATTGCCTCCAACCACTCGTGTCCCTATCTTGTTGAGGCGGTGGCGTTCGGCCAATGGAGGCCTTCGATGTGGGCTGGTGGTCGCCCGTCGGCGGATGCGGTGGGGGGCGGGCCCCATCCGGAGGCCCTAACCAAGCAGAGCCCGGCACCCCTGCCGCCCGTCCTGATCGACGGCGAGTCGACCTTCTACGGCCGCTACCGGTGGTGCCTGGACGCATTTCCCACGGTGGCCGACCTGCGCAATCGCCTCCGGGGCGAGCTGAAGGGCCTGCGAGAGGTCTCGGACGACTGGTGCAGGGACGAGGTGCTGTGCAACGTCTTTCTCCTCTCCTGCGCCCTGGCCGACAGCGTGGACGACCATCTGGCCGGCGACCGGTACGATTTCTCGCAGGCCGCGGCCCTGCTCCCGGCCCTCGATTACCTGGCCAGGGCGGTGGACCGTCTGGTCGCGGGGGCCCGGCGCCTGCGTGCCGCGCGCTTGCGCGGGCTGCGGCGATGGCGCGACGCGTGGGGCGAGGCGATCCACGGCTTCCTGCGGGCGTCCCTCGCGGTCCCGCGCGGCGAGCCGGAAGCGCTGGTGGCCGCTGCCGCACATCTCGGGGCCCTCCTGGAGGGTCACCTCGGAGGGCGGCTGCTCGCCCGCCGCGCCAAGGTCCCCGCCGCCTTCCGCTCCCAGGATCTGACCCACTACGACGTCCTCGAGCTGACGGCCCGCTTCGCCGCCGCATTCCCCGACCGTCGGCGCCCGTTGTTGATCGTCGGGCTGCGCACCGCGGGGTCGTACTTCGCGCCCCTGGTCCGCGCCGCTCTGGCGGTGCTCGGATATGAAGACCTCGAGTCCGTGACCCTGCGCCCGAAGAAGGGCGTAGCCCCCTGGGAGCGGGCGCCGCTCCTGCGCTGCGCCGCCCGCCGGGGCCTGGCCCTGCTGGTCGACGAGCCCCCCGACACAGGGACCACCCTGGCCCGGGTGGTCGGGGTCCTTCGCGGGGCAGGCGTGCCCCCGCGTGACGTGGTCGCCCTCCTGCCCATCCATCCCTCGCGGCGGGTCTGGCGGAGCGGGCACGATTCCCTGCCGCTTGCGGACGTCCGCGTCCTGGCCCTGGATCCCGAGGAGTGGCACAAGCAACGGCTGCTCGAACCCGAGCTGGTCGAGCGCCAGTTGCGGCCCTACTTCCGGGCGCGGGGTTACGCAGGCGTGTCCGTCGTGGCCAGCCCCGCGGCCGACCGGTTCAACCGCCACCTGCGCCTGCTGTCCGAGGAGAAATACCACTCCCGCCTGAAGCGGGTCTACGAGGTGCGGCTGCAGACCGGCAGCGGCCCTCCTGAGAGCCGCTACGTGCTGGCGAAGAGCGTGGGCTGGGGATGGCTGGGCTACCACGCATTCCTGGCCAGCCAGTGCCTGGGCGAGTTCGTGCCGCCCGTGCTGGGCCTGCGCGACGGAATCCTCTACACCGAGTGGCTGCCGCAGCCGGAGGGGCCGGCGCTGGAGGACGACCGGGAGCATCTCCCGGGCTGGCTCGCGTCCTACGTGGCCACCCGCGTGCGGGGTCTCGCACTGGCCGCCGATCCCGGGCCGGGGCTGGACCGCCAGAACCAGAAGGGACCCGAGCTGCTGGCAGCCGCCCTGAGCGGGGCCTACGGCTGGAAGCCGGCCGCGGTGCTCGAGCGCAGCCGGCTGCAGCCCCAGCTGGTGCGGAGAACCTGCCCGGTTCCCACCCTCATCGACGGCAAGATGCGAGCCGAGGAATGGGTGCGCGGTCCGATCTCGATCCTGAAGACCGACTTCGAGCACCACGGGATGGGCAAGACCGAGCTGAACGTCACCGACCCCGCCTACGACCTGGCGGCGGCCATCCTCCACTTCCGGCTCTCGCCCGCCGAGGAGCAGGCCCTGCTGCACCACTACCGCGAGCGGTCGGGGGACCGCCAGGTGGAGGACCGGCTGTTCTTCCAGAAGCTGCTGGCGGGCACCGCCGCCCGGGTCGCCGCCCTCGACAACCTGAGGGACCCCCGACTCCGCCACCGCCACCCGGAGTTCAACCGCAGCTACATCGAAGCCTGGGAGTTCCTGACGGCCCAGGCTGCGCGCTTCTGCGGCGCGCGGTGCCGGCCGGAGGGGCCGCCACGGTGGCGCTCGCCGCTCCTGGTGATGGACGTGGACGGCGTGCTGGACAAGCAGATCTTCGGCTTCCCCACCACGACCGCCGCCGGGATCGAGGCGCTACGGCTGTTGCACGCCCACGGCGTGGCCCTCGCCCTCAACACCGCGCGCACCCTGTCGGACGTGCAGGAGTACTGCCGGGCCTACGGCCTGGTGGGGGGGGTGGCCGAGTACGGGAGCGTGGCCTGGGACGCGGTGAGCGGCCGCACGCGCGTGCTCGTGAGCCCGGAGTCGCACGACGAGATGCACCGCCTGGCGGAGGCCCTCCGCCGGCTGCCCGGCGTCTTCCTCAACGATCATTACCAGCACTCCTTGCGAGCCTACACCTACGAGCGCGGCCGCACGGTTCCCCTGCCGATAGCACTCGTCCAGGGGCTGGTGTCCGACCTGCGCTTGCCGCACCTCGCGGTCCACGAGACCTACCTCGACACCACGGTGCTCGCGGCGGAGACGGACAAGGGCAAGGGCCTGCTCGCGCTCCTGGAACTGGCGGGAGGCGAGGGGCTCGAGACCATCGCCATCGGCGACTCGGAGCCGGACCTGCCCATGTTCCGGGTGGTCGGGCGCTCCTTCGCCCCGAGCCACATGTCCGGCCGCGGCATCGCCCGGCTGCTGGGCTGCAAGATCGCCCCCCGCTCCTACCAGAGAGGTCTCCTCAGCGCGGCGCGCTCGATCGTCCACTCCGGCGGCGGCGCCTGCCCCCGCTGCGCGGGCGACCGCCGCCCCGCCGGGCTGTGGTGGGAGCTGCTCGAGGCCGCCGATCACCACCCCCTGGCCCTGCTGGTGCGGGCGATCGCCGACCCCCGCGCTCTCGAGGCCTTCCGCCGATGAGGCCGGCCCTGGCGCATTCCACGATGGCCGAAACCCCGGTCGGAGTGGCGGCCCATCTTCGCGAGCGGCGCCGAGAAGGCCGGCCGGTGGTCATCGACCTGGGCTGCGGGGCACACAAGACGCCGGACGCGTTCGGAGTGGATGCGGCCCCCCTTCCCGGGGTGGACCTCGTGCACGACCTGCGGAGCCTGCCCTACCCGCTGCCCGGAGACTGCGCCGACCAGGTCGTCCTCCACCACGTGCTGGAGCATTTCGCGGATCCCCTGCCGGTGCTGGAGGAGGTGTGGCGCATCGCCCGGCCCGGAGGCCGCGTGCTGATCCGCACCCCGCATTACTCCGGGGTCTACGCCTGGAAGGACCCCACCCACCGCCGGGCCTTCACGTCCGAGTCGTTCCACTACTTCGGCGAGAACGGCTACTCGTACTACACGCACGCGCGCTTCCGGGTCGCGAGCGTGCGGCTCAAGTACTTCATGGAGGAGCATCTCTGGCCCTGGCCGCACCGGGCCTGGGCCCGCGCGGTGCAATGGGTGCTCGACCGGCACCCCACCTTCGGTGAGCGGTTCCTCTGCTTCCTGGTGGGAGGCATCGACGAGCTGCAGGTCACCCTCGAAGCCGTCAAGACCCCGCCCGGCGAGATCAAGGCGACGGAGGCATCGTGACCGCGCATGGGGCCGAGCGCGGTCGCTCTGGAATATAGCCGACTTCCTGATCCAGGACGTCAGCGCCGGCCGATCCTGTCCTTCAACCGGAGGAACGGGCACTCGACGAGGTGATAGGACGCGGCCGCGGCGAGCACCACCGCGACGAGCACCCCGGCGAGCTGCACCGCGACCCCCTGGGACGCCAGGAGCTTCTTGGCCGGCTCGACGATCACCTGCTGGTAGAGGTAGATCGAGTACGAGAGTGCGCCGAGATAGCGCACCGGGCGCCAGTTCAGCCAGGACCACGCCGGGGACTCGCGAAGCGCCATCGCCTGGACGATGATCGCCGCGATCAGGAGCGGATCGAGGGCGAAGCCGATGATGTCGCGATACCCGCTGCCGTAGGTCTCCCCGAGTGCGACCGAGACCACCAGCAAGGCGACGGTCACGACCGAAACCCATACCCGGCGGAGCCTCCGGAACAGGCCGGGGAGGTAGCCGTCGTGCAGAAGAAGGGCGAGCAGGCAGCCCATCATCAGATGGTCCGCCCGGGTGTCGAACGCCTCGTAGAAGTATCCCTGCCAGACACCCACCACGAGCTTCAGGATCGCCCGGTGGATCCAGACCGCGAGGATGACGCCCGCGACGCCGGCGACTGCGCGCGAGCGCCGTCGGCGGAGGGCGATGAACGAGACCGGCCACAGCAGGTAGAACTGCTCCTCGATGCCCAGAGACCAGGTGTGGCTGTAGCCCGTCCCCGGATCGCCCAAGATCGCCTGGTAGTAGTTGTTCACGTACGCCAGAGCGGAGAGAGCCTGGGGCCAGATGATCGGCTTGTGGAACGCGAGCATCGCTGCCGTCCACAGGATCCAGAACGCGTAGAACGCCGGAAAGATCCGCAGGGTTCTCCGGATGTAGAACAGCTTTAGCGAGACGGCGCCGTACCGGTCCTCTTCCTTCAGGAGGAGCCAGGTGATGAGGAACCCGCTGATGACGAAGAAGGCGAGCACGCCGTGGCCGCCGGGAACGCTCAGAAAGCCGAAATGATAGACGACGACGAGGAGGACGGAGACCATGCGGAGACCGTCCAGCCCTGGAAGATGCGCGGTCGGCGCTTCCATGGCGGCGACGGCTTCGGAGGTGGCGTGAAGGGGGAGATCGCTTGGTTCCGCGTAACTTCCCAGCGCCTGCGCCGCCTTCATGAAGTTCGAGCGTGCGCCCACCACAGGCATGATCCTCACCACCCGACCTCCGGTCGCCGGTCTCACCGCGTGGGTCCCGGAGGAGCTCAGGCTAAGGCCCCGCCTTCCCGCTCACAATCCGGGGAGGCCCGGTTCTCGACTCGGGGATCGCCTCAATTTCGGGGCCGGGGGTCTGATTCGCGCCGCCCTTGGGCGGAGGGCCCCACGGCGCCCGGGGAGTCCGGGGGCCCCACTGCGCCCAAGAGGTCCGGGGGGCCCTATTCGTAGCGCAGCGCGCGGATGGGATCGACACGGCTGGCCCGCCGGGCGGGAATGAAACCGGCCAGGGCCGCCGCCAGGGCCAGGCTCAGGACCGCGAGGCCGAGGGTGAAGGGGTCGGCGAAGTGCACCCCGAAAAGCTGGCTTCGCGCGTAGCGCGCCAGGGCCAAGGCCGGGGGAAGACCGACCACGAGGCCGATTCCCACCAGGAGCAGGGCCTCGCGCAGGACCAGCCAGACGACGTCCCCCCCGAACGCGCCCAGGGCCAGCCCACGCTCGCGAGCAGGGTGGCCAGGAGCCCGAAGGCCGCGGAGAGCCCGGCGATGAGCCGCTCGATGAGGAGGGAATCGGTCACGCGCTGATCCATCGTCCGCACTCCGTAGAGGGGAAGGTGCGGGTCCAGCTTGCGCACCCGGTCGCGGGCGAGGGAGACCAGGGTTTCCGGGGGAAGAGTCGTGCGCACGTAGACGGTCATGTCCCCCACGAAGCGGCTGGCCAGGTAGGGGATGAACATCTGGATGGGGATCTCGTCCCGGAGGGTGGTGTACTTGATGTCCTTGATGACGCCCACGATCTCCATGTCCGTGGGCGTCCCCGGATCGGTGCCGAAGCCCACGTGCCGGCCCAGCGGGTTCGCCTCGCCGAAGAATCGCCGGGCGAACTTCTCGTTGACGATCACCACACGGGGCGTGAAGTCGTCGTCGTCGCTCCCGTGCTTGACCTGCGCCGTGTCCTGCACCGTGAAGTCCCGCCCGGCCACGACGGGCACTCCGAGGGCCGTGAAGTAGCCCGGACCGATCGAGTTCATGTAGGCCTGGGTGTTCTCCTGCGACGCTCTCAGGTGGCCCTCGACGGTCACCCCGCTGTCCCACTCGTTGTCCTGCAGGATGCCGACGCTGGCCAGGCCCACCGCCTTCACCCCGGGCAGGGCCCCCAGCTCCTCCGTGAGCTGCTTGTAGAAGACCTTGCTCTGATCGACCTGGAAAAGCCGGGGCCCAGCCGGCGCAGGTTCACGAGGCTCCGCACGAAGAGGCCGGCCCCCACGAGCAGGAGCAGGGAGAGCGCGACCTGGGCGGCGACCAGGGCCTTTCGGAAACGGGCCTGCCCCGCCCCGCCGGCCAGGGCGCCCGCCTGGTCCTTCAGGGTGGGGGCGAGGTCGGGACGGGCGGACTGGAGGGCCGGAGCGAGACCGAAGACGAGCGCGGTCACGATCGCCACCGCCGCCGTGAAGAGCAGGATGCGGAGGTCGGGCGCGGGCGAGAGCTTCAGCGACGCGGCGTCCGGCGGGAGGAGTCCGAAGACCATCCGGTCGGTGGCGTAGGCCATCCCTGCCCCGGCGATCGCGCCCAGGACCGCGAGCACGAGGCTCTCCACCAGGAGCAGCCGCACGATGCGGCGGCGGGTCGCGCCCAGGGCCAGCCGCACCGCGATCTCCTTGTCGCGAGCGGCCGCGCGGGCGATGAGGAGGTTGGCCACGTTGGCGCAGGCGATGAGCAGGACGCCGCCGGTCAGGCCCATGAGAAGGAGCAGAGGCGTCTCGAGCTGGCGTCTCAGGTAGGACCGGCCCTGGCCGCCGGGCAGGACGTCGAGCACGTTGCGGAGGAAGGCCTCGCGGGCCTCGACGGAGGCGTTCCGGAAGGCGGCCTCCTTGACCTCCATCTCGAGCACGCCCTTGAAGAACGGCTGCAGGGACGCCTTCGCCAGGGCCAGGGTGACGCCGGGCTTCAGCCGCCCGAAGGCGTTGACGAACCGCGACCGCCGGTCCTTGAGCGCGTCCCAGAGCGGCGTCATCTGGGCCTTCATCATGATCGGCACGAAGACCTGGGGGACGAACTCGAGCTGAACCCCGTCGAAGCCGGCCGCCGCCACTCCGAGGACCGTCATGTTGTGCCCGTTCAGGATCAGCGTCTTCCCCACCACGCTTGGGTCGGCCGCGAAGCGGGTCCTCCAGTAATCGTGGCCGAGGACGACCAGCGGATGCCCGCCCGGCGTCTGGTCCTCTTCGGGAGTGAACGTGCGCCCGAGGACCGCTCCCACGCCCAGGACCGGGAAGTACGTTCCCGACACCAGCTCGGCGGACACCCGCTCGGTCTGTCCCCCGAAGCTGAGGCTCACCGAGGTGGGGAACCGGCAGAACATGCCGCTGAACACCTGGTTGTTCCGGGTGAGGTCCTCGTACAGGGGATAGGAGATCGCGTTCCCGCCCCAGTTGTTCCCGTAGTGGCTGCCGACCATCGTGAGAAGGGCGATCCGCTCCGGCTCCTGGACCGGCAACCGGCGGAGCAGGACCTGATCCAGGAGGGTGAATATGGCCGTGTTGGCGCCGATCCCGAGGGCCAGGGAGAGGACGGCCACCACGGTGAAAGGCTTGGACTTGCCGAGTCCCCTGACGGCGAAGCGGAAGTCCTGCGCGAGGCTACCCATGCGCCCTGAGACGCTCGGAAGGGCCCCGAGGGTTGCAGGACCTTTCTCATGAGGTCGTTGTGCGCCTACAATCTGCCCCACGACTCGCCCCCTCATCTCGATGCCACGAAAGCATCCAGCCTCGCCCGCCCCCGTCCTGGTCCGAGCCGCCCTGGCCTGCGTGCTGGGCCTCGTCCCGGGCTGCCGGCGCGGTGGGGGCCCGCCCTACACTCCCGCCGAATCCCTGAAGACCGTGCAGCTCGAGCCGGGCTTCCGGATCGAGCCCTTCGTCACGGAGCCGGCGATCGCCAGCCCGGTGGCCATGGAGTTCGACGAGAAGGGCCGGCTCTTCGTGGTCGAGATGCCGGGCTACCCCCTCGACACCCGGCCCACGGGCCGGGTGAAGCTGCTGGAGGACCGCGACCACGACGGCCGCTACGAGCACGTCACGGTCTTCGCGGACGGCCTGGTGCTTCCCACCGGAGTGATGCGCTGGAAGAACGGCATCCTGGTCACGGCCGCCCCCGACGTCTGGTACTTCGAGGACACGGACGGCGACGGGCGGGCCGACATCCGGAAGGTCGTCCTCACCGGGTTCGCGTTCACCAACCCGCAACACACGGTCAACGGGCCCCGCTATGGCCTCGACAACTGGATCTACCTGGCCCACGAAGGTCCCGCCGAGGCGATCGTGTTCAAGGACAAGTTCGGCGATCGGGGCAGCGGCATCCGGTTCCCGGACCACAAGGAGGTTGCGTCCGTCGATCCCAACGGTCACGGCCTCCGCTTCCGTCCGGATCGCTTCGAGCTGGAGACCCTCGCGGGCCGGTCCCAGTTCGGCCACGCCTTCGACGACTGGGGCCACTACTTCACCCTCGACAACTCTAACCACGCCCGCCACGAGGTGATCGCCGCGCGCTACCTGAAGCGCAACCCCGACCTCCTGCTCCGGTCGGCCATGCAGGACGCCTCCGACCACGGCTCGGCGGCCACCGTGTACGCGATCACCCGGCACGCCGAGTTCGAGATGCTGAGCGAGCCGGGCCAGTTCACCTCCGCGTGCAGCCTGACCTTCGTGCCCGGGGGCCCCCTGGCCGACGCCCTCGGGCGGTCATCGCTCGTGGCGGAGCCGGCGCAGAACCTCGTGCACCGCGACGTGTGGTCGCCGTCGGGGTCCACGTTCGTGGCGCGGCGCGCGCAGGACGGGCGGGAGTTCCTGGCCGCGGCCGACGCCTGGTTCCGTCCCGTGAGCTTCACCGCCGGACCCGACGGGGCGCTGTACCTCGTGGACTACTATCGGCAGCTCATCGAGCACCCCGAGTGGGGGGTCGCCCACCATCATCACGACTCGCCCGAGCTGTACCGCGGGAGCGACCGGGGCCGGATCTATCGCATCACGGCCGAGGCGCAGGGACCACCCGCCCCTCCCGCGCGGTGGCCCGGCGACGCCCCCCCCGACGAGCTCGTCGCCATGCTCGCGCATCCGAACCTCTGGTGGCGGCGCACGGCCCAGCGGCTGCTGGTGGACCGCCAGCCCACGGAAGCGCCGGGGTTGCTCCTTCGCTTCTTCCAGGAGAGCCCGTCGGCGGTCGGTCGGCTGCACGCGCTCTGGACGCTCGAGGGGCTCGGGAAGCTGGAGGCGGCGGTGGTGCAGAAAGCCCTCGCCGACCCCGAGCCCGGCGTGCGCGAGAACGCCATCCGCCTGGCCGAGCCTTTCCTTCCCGGCGAAGGCCGGCTGGTCGAGCGCCTGCTGGCCATGGCCGGCGACCCCGACGCGCGCGTTCGCTTCCAGCTCCTGTGCACGCTGGGCGGCCTGGACTCGGCGGCGGCGCGGGGGGCGCGCGACCGGCTGCTCTTCGCCGGGATCGAGGACGAATGGATGCAGGTGGCCGCGCTCAGCGCGTCGTCCGAGCAGGCCGTGGCCTACCTCGACCACGCGCTGATGCCCACGACCGGCCTCGTCGCGCGCGAAGGGCCCGGCGGGGCGGCGTTCCTCCGCGAGGCGGCGGGAGTGGTGGGGGCGCGGCGGCGCCCGGGCGAGATCTCTCGGCTGGTCGACCGCGCGTCTTCGGGCGCCGAGTGGTGGCGCGCGGCCGTGCTCGAGGGCCTGGCCCGCGGCCTGCGCCGCACCCGGGCGGAGCGCTCGGTGCTGGCGGGGGCGCGGTCGCGCCTGCTGGTGATGGCCGAGGGCGCCTTTCCGCCCGTCCGGCGCGCCGCGCTCGACCTGCTGGCCCAGGCCGGCCTGCCCGAGGGACCGTCGGTCGGACCGGTGCTCGACCGGTCGGCCGCGCGCGCGGCCGACCGATCCCAGGAGCCGGCCGCCCGGGCCGACGCCCTCGCTTTGCTCGCGCTGGCCGGCGTAAGCGCCCGTGTCCCCCAGATGGAGGCGCTGGTCGATCCGCGGGAGCCGGAGCCCGTCCAGGTGGCGGCGGTCAAGGCGCTGGGACGGGCCTCCGGCGATGCGGTGGGCGCCTTCCTCATCGAGCACTGGAAGGCTCTCACCCCGGCCGTGCGCAGCGAAGCCGCCCAGGCGCTGCTCGACGATCCCGGCCGCACCCGGCTGCTGCTGGCCGCGCTCAAGGACGGCCGGGTGCCCGCGTGGACCCTCGGCTTCGGGCACAAGCGCGAGCTGCTCATGCACGAGGACCCCGCGGTGCGGGCCGAGGCCCACGCGCTCCTCGAAGAGAAGGCGGGCGAGCGCGAGAAGGTGCTGAAGCGCTACGAGGCGGCGCTCGACGGCCCCGCCGACGCCGCGCGGGGCGAGCAGGTCTTCCGCGAGGTCTGCGCGAAGTGCCATCGGTTCCAGGGGGCGGGGGCGGAGGTGGGGCCGGACCTCGGGACGGTGAGGAACCGGCCGGCCTCCCTGCTGCTGAAGGACGTGCTCATGCCCAGCCTCTCGATCGCGCAGGGCTACGAGTCCTACGTGGTCGAGCGCGCATCGGGGGGGATCGAGGAGGGGGTGCTGGCCGGCCAGACCCCGACCACGATCGTGCTCCACCGCGAGGGAGGCCGGGAGGTGGTGATCCCGCGCGCGGACGTGGGCCGCATGTACGTGTCGCAGCTCTCCGGCATGCCCGCCGACCTCGATCAGCAGGTGAGCGAGCGGCAGATGGCCGACCTCCTCCAGTACCTCACGCGGGTGCGCTGAGGGAGGCGGCGAGGCTCAGCGCCTCCGGGCCGTGAAGGCCACGGCGATGCCGCCGAGCACGGCCCCGCCGCTCACGATCAGGCGCGCGCCGAGCGCCTCTCCCAGAAGCGCGACCGCGCCCAGCGCCGCCAGGGGCGGAACGCTGAGCTGGACGATGGCCGCCTGGGCCGCGGTCAAGCCGCGCAGCGCCGCGTACCAGATGGCGTAGCCGAGGCCCGAGGTGACGGCGCCAGAAGTGACGGCGAGGGCCATGCCTGCGGCGGTGGTCGTCACCTTCGGAGGCATCGTGATGAAGCCCACGCCTTGCGCGACGAGCGCCAGGGGGACGCTGCACGCGAAGCTTGCGGCATTCGCGGCGAGGGGCTCGCCGCCCGCTCGGGCCCCGAGCGAGTAGACCCCCCAAGCAACCCCCGCGGCGAGCATCAAGGCGGCACCCGTCGGATCCGGGGCGGTGAGGCCCGGGAACGTCAAGCCCACGAGGCCGGCGAGGGCGAGTCCGAGGCCCAGCCACTCGCGGGTGGGCGGCCGCTCCCCGGCCACGAGCCCGCCGCCGATCATCGTGACCTGGACGGCGCCGAACAGGAGAAGCGCTCCCACCCCGGCGGTGATGCGGGTGTAGGCCAGGGAAAACCCGATGGCGTAGGCGAAGAGCGCGGCCCCCAGGCGCCAGGCCGTGAAAGCGCCGCGCGTTCCCGGGCGGCCCCGTACCAGCAGGGCGAGCACGAGAGCTCCAGAGGCAAGGCGGACGCTCGTGAAGGTCAAGGCGTCGACTGCCCGCGGACTCAGGGCGGCTCGGCACAGGAGCGAGTTCGCGGCGAAGGCCACCATCGCCGCCGCCGCCAGTCCGGCCGTGCGAAGCGTCATCTCGATTCTTCCGTGGGACGGAGCATTCTAGCGGCTCACGGAACCCGGGCGGTTCAACGCTCGTTCTAGCCGGCCGCCGTCGGGGAGGGTTGGCTGCGCGAACGGCGATGACGGGCCATTGCCTCCCGGCCGTAGTCGCACTCGGCCAGGTAGGCGTTGTGGGCGCGACACATCAGCCGGATGTTCCCCACGCTGTACCCACCCCCAAGGCCGAACGGGTGCCGATGATGGAATTGGAGCCGGTTACGCTCAGGACAGCGTCGTTCCTGCTCGTCCAGGTAGCGGCATCGGTCTCCGTCGCGCTCACGCACGGCACGCTGGACGGCGGCGGGAATGTGGCGCGTTGCGGGGCCTTTGCGGTGTGCCTTCGTCCTCCCCAAGCGACTCGCCTCGAGTCGTTCGAGCTTCTCGGTGACGGCCTGCTCGATGACCGCCGCCAGGTCGCCGTCCCGTCCCTTTGAGCCCATCAGGGCTTGGAGCCGCTCCAGCTTGTGATGCAGCTCGGCGCTGGCCGTGAACTGCACTTTGTACCGCCCAGGGGACAGGGGCTGGACCATGGGGGGCGAGGGAGGAGCCTCCACCGGCCCCGCCTCCGTCTCAGCCGCGCCAACTCCGTCCGGACGGAGTTCGACGATCGGGCCCTCTTCGCGGCTCGGAACGACGAGAAGGCCAGCCGTGGGTAGGGTCCCTCTCTCGGGAAGCTTCCGCATCGTCCCGGGAACATCCGGCCGGGGGGCGGTCTCCGCGACCTGCTCCTCAATCTGACGCTTCGACCTGTGGGTGGCTCGTTCCAGGAGCCCGTCCCTGTTCTCGCGGGTGAGGTGCGGTGCCAGCTTGGCGATCGCCGTCAGGTGAAGACGGCCATCCGCCAGCATGGCTAAGAGCATCGGATGCTCCCGCGACGTCCGGGCCGCGGCAATGCGGAGATAAGCCTCGGCCTCGGAGAGGTGCAGGACGTCGGTGCAGTAGGCGAACATCGACGGAAAGGCCTCGCGGGCATAGAGCCTTCGCCCGTCCACCTCGGCGACGTGGGCGACGATGTCGGACTCGACGCGGCGGGACTGGTCCATGAGCTCGGCCAGGCGGTGGAGCAGCTCGTCGTCAGGAATCGATTGGAGCGGTCGCTTTTCCTGCATGATGGGAATATAGGCCCCGGGTTTTCGACGTTCTGGGAGAGCGCGGGGGCGAAGCAGCGCTGCTGATTCCGCTTCGAAGGGTCACACCCTGGTTGCGACGGTCTCCGCGCGTCTGCGTCGCTCAGGCACGCATCTCCACGCACACCGATCGCGTCGTTCGGAGGGCCTTCTGAAAGTTGTCAAGGGAAAAGTTGCGCCAGCCGGCATGACCCTGAAAAAAGCTTGGACGGCCACCGCCGAAACCTACGGCGTCGCGGGCGGGGGGACGCGCCGCTTCGTGGCCTGCTCGAAGGCGTAGGCCAGCTCGAGCAGACGGGGCTCGCTGCAGGCCAGCCCGGTGAAGCTGACCCCATAGGGCGACGGCTTGGGATCGAAGCCGGCGGGGAAGGCCGGCGCGGGGGGAGTGCCGCCCGCGGCAGGAGCGTTGGGGACCAGGCCGAACGGCACGATCACCGTCGGGTAGCCGGGCTTGGCGGCGATGGCGGCGCCGCTCCAACCGGGAAAGAGGAGGGCGTCGAGGCGGTTCTCCTTGATGACCGCGTCGATCCCTTGCGTGGCCGACAAGCGCAGGTCCTTCTCCCGATCCGACTCGTACCGTGACCGGTCCGCGCGGAGGTCCATCTCGTCGGAGATGTCGAGCTGCGCCTGACCGTACTTGATGGCGCCCGCCTTCTGGTGCGCTACGTTCCACTGCCGCAGCTCCGTGAGCGTCTTCACCGGTGCTTTCGGCCCGAGGGTCGCGAGCCAGGCGTCGAAGTCCCGCTTCATGCCGTACTTGAACACTACCGAGCAGCCGGCATCCCTTCCCTTCGCGTTGTCGAGCCCGCTGCACACGCTCCAGCTCAGGAAGTTGTCGCCGGGCTCCTTGGCCAGGACGCTGGGAATGTCGGCGGGGTCCACGACGACCGCGCCCTGCTGCTTCAGCACCGCGATCGCCTCGGCCATGACCCGAGCCTGGTCCTCGTTCAGCCCGCCGCGCGGCTCCGTCGCTCCCGGGGGCGTCACCTTGTCGTAGAAGTTTGCGCGGGGGATGCCGATGCGCGCGCCCTGCAGCCCCTTGGGATCGAGGAAGCGCGTGTAGTCGCGCCCTGGGGGCGGCGAGCAACGACGGGTCGACGCGTCATTGGGGTCGGGGGCACCGCCTTCGAGCGCACCGAGCAGGATCGCGGCGTCCGTGACCGTCCGTGCCATCGGTCCCGCGGTGTCCTGGTCCGCGGTGATGGGAATGACGCCGTAGCGGCTGACCCGACCCACCGTCGGCTTCACCGCGGCCAGCATGTTCTGGTTGGCGGGGCTCAGGATCGAGCCCGAGGTTTCCGTGCCGACGTTCGCGGCCCAGAAGCTCGCCGCGGTCCCGATGCCCGAGCTCGACCCCCCGGTGGCCAGCGCGGGGCGGCCGTCGAACGTCGCCTCGCGGGGGTCGCGCCGGGGATCGTACGGGTTCATCCCGTAGCCCTTGAGGGCGCTGTAGTTCGCGGGCATGCCGGAAGCCACCCAGTTGGCGAGCTCGGTCATGACCGTCTTGGCCAGGATGACGGCA
>WNFT01006177.1_pt1 | contig 18262 bp, 11 predicted proteins | sample 5400191 | NCBI WGS metagenome assembly WNFT01 (sample SAMN13153359, study PRJNA577476) | soil metagenome | isolation source: 80 cm saprolite under Madrone tree | place: USA:California | collected 2016-06-14 | reverse complement strand
GTAGACGCGCGGCGCGGTGAGGATGCTCTGGCTGAGAAATCCGAGCGAGGAGACGGCGATCCCCGCCGCGATCAGCTTCGCTCCTGGGGCCCCGAGCACTCCGCGCACCACGTCCATGGCCGGGGCCGCGCTCGCTTGCAGCCCCGTCTTGCCGAGGACCCGCTCGCAGGCGAAGGCCACGCCGACGTAGAGCAGGGCCACGAAGCTGACCCCGGCGACCAGCGCGCGGGGAAGATCGCGCCGCGGGTCCTTCAGCTCGCCCGCCACGAAACACGCCGTCTGGAACCCGCCGTACGAGAAGAGCACGGGGATGAGAGCGCCCCCGAAGCTGGCGTGGACCACCGTGGACGCTGCCGCTGGAGCCGCCGACCCGGCGAACCCGCAGGCGATCACCGCGCCGATGGCGCCGATCTTCAGGACCATCAGGACGCTCTGGGTCCGCGCGCCGGCGCCCACGCCGAGGCAGTTGATGGCGACGAGGATGCCCATGGCCAGGGCAGCCACCACGCCTTCGGACCAGGCGATGCCCAGGAGCGGAGCGAAATAGCGTGCGAACGTCATCGCGCAGACGGCCATCCCGCCGGTCTGGATGACGACCAACAGGGCCCACCCGTACGCGAAGCCGAGCGCGGGATGGTAAGCCTCGCGCAGGTACACGTACTGGCCGCCCGCGTACGGGCGCAGCCGCGAGAGACCGGCGTAGACGAAGGCGCCGAGCAGCGCGGCCACCCCTCCCACCATCCAGGCCGCGAACATCTCCGCGGAGGTGCGCGTCCAGGAAGCCACGATGGCCGGAGTGACGAAGATCCCCGACCCGACGATCCCGCCCATCACGACCATGGTGGCGTCGAACAGGCCGACGCGCCGGGCGAGGGTAGAGCACATTCGACTCACCATACCCGGAATGATCAGGCTAGGGCGCAGCTGCTGAGCGCCCTTCGGGCGCCGCGGCTATCACGGAGCAGCGACGCGCCACCCGCCTCTCCAGCTCTCGCCGCCCCGGCTGCGCCCGGCGAGCACCAGGAAGACTTGCCCCGATGCTCCGGCGATCGATTCGGGGTAGCCGACGATGCCTCTGGGCGCCGGGGGAGGCTGGGCGGAGATCGGCGACCAGCTCCGCCGGTCCTCGGAGCGGAGCAGATCGAACGCGGCTCCCTGCGGGAAATAGGGCAGGCCGGGGCCCAGCGAGATCTCTCCCTCCGCCTCGCTCTCCGCCGCCATCGCGCCGACCAGCGCATCCCAGTATTCCCGCGTCGGCGCGTAGGCGTACGGGCCGGAGACGCCGGTAATCTGCAGGCCGGAGTTGTAGTGCGCGAGCAGGCGGGCCGGATCGACGAACGAGAGCATGGTCTCCGCCGACGCGGTCCGCTTCGACCTGGCCCCGGCATCCCCGGACTGCCCGGGGACGGGACCTCGCCGGCGGGCAGACGCGGCGGTGGGTCGCGGCGCCCGCCGATCGCGGTTGACCGGGGCGGCCGGAGCCTCCCAGGACTGCCGCTCGACCTCCTCGCGCAGCGCGAGCACGAGCGGAAGCGGCGGCTCGACTTCGCGCACCCAGGTCGCGCCCTCATCGGCGCTGCGAAAGATCGGCGCGGCGGCGATGGGTCCGGCGAGGAGCTGATCGCGCCCGGGAAAGGCGCAGGCGGCGCGGAGCGTGACGCCCGAGGCGCGCTCCCCCTGCAGATGTTGCTCTGCGGCGCTGGCCAGGTCCGGGTTCCGCCGCATCAGCGCCGCGGCCTGGAGCAGCGGGTCGGCAGCCACGGCGTAGAGCTTGCCGTCGTGGACGGCCAGCCACGCGTCAAGCATCAGCCCCCTTGGGGACCCCAACGGACGCTCCCGGGCTTCGTCTCGCGCGAGTCCACCAGCGCGAGCGCCGAGACCGCCTCGCCGGAGGTGTATGCGAGCAGCGCGGCAAACCGGTCCGACGGCCGCTGCGGCTCGGCCGGCTGGCCCCGCACCGAGACGAGGATCGCGCCGGGAAGGGCGACCATGCTGCGGGCCCGGAAATCCTTCACCGGAATGCGCGGAGCCAGGGTCCGGAAGGTGCGCCCGCCGTCGGGCGAGACGTGAAGGCGGCCGCGGCCGACCGCATAGAGGATGCCCTCCGGACCGAGCGCGAGCGCCTCGATGGGATCGTCGGTCGGAGCGCCCTGGAAGGAGCTGCCGTCGTCGTCGCTGTGCAGCACCCGCCCCTCGGCGATGACGTAGATGGCGCGCGGAGAGAACCGAACACGCGCGCCAGCGCGCCGTCCTGCTCGACGGAGCGGAAGAAGAGCCGCGTCTTCTCGTAGCGCACCGGCATCGGGCCGGGCTCCGCGGGCAGCGGCAAGAGGCGATAGCTGGCGCAGCCGGCGCAGAGCGCCAGCAAGAGGCCCCTCATCGGGACGCCGGCAGCACCTTGCGCGCTCGCGCGAATAGCTCCTCCGCCTGCCGCAAGACTGCGCCCGCCGCCTGCACCGCCTGCGGCGTGGCGGGCGCGTCCGTGGACTGCAACAGCTGGTAGACGGCCACCAGCCTTCCCTGCAAGGGCCAAAGAGCCGGCGGGGATTGTTTCGCCCCCGGACGATCGTCCGCGGTCCCCTCCAGGGCCGCCAGCGCGGCGTCGTCGGGCCGCTCCTTCCGGAGCGCCCGCAGCTGCGCGAGGAGCTCGGTGTCCTGGCTGATCGCCGCGGCCAGCTTCTGCGAGAGCTCGAGCTGCTGCCGCAGCGCAGGCAAAGGCGTGTTCACCCGCGGGTCCATCGCCACCGTGAGCGGACGCTCCAGCGTCCGGCCCGCGGCGGTGAGCCGCACCGTGTACCGGCCGGGGAGCGCCCAGGGCCCGCGCGGCTCCTTCGGCGTGTCGTGCGGGATGGCCGCGATCGAATACCCCGCCTCCACCACGGCTGGCGCGGGCCAGTGCAGGTCCCAGACGAATCGGTGCAGCCCGGCCTCGCCCGACGGAGGAGTAGCCGGGCGGATCCACCAGCGGGGAACGTTGCCGTCATCCTCGGGCTGCTTCACCGGGTCGTCGCTGGAGAACTTGCGCACCGTCTTTCCCGCCGCCTCGAGGATCTCGAGGGTCACGCGTCCCGGAGCCTTGAGGTGGTAGTCGATGATGGCGCCGTCGGGCGGGTTCTTCGCCATCGGTTCGTCGGGCGGCAGCGGCGTATCGGTGTTGTTGTTCCAGCGGATCCGCAGCGCCGGCTGCGGCGCCATCAGATATGCATCCTCCTGCACCACCTTGTCGGTCACTTCGCGCAGGGGCTGGATGTCGTCGAGGATCCAGAAGCCGCGCCCGTGCGTGGCCACCGCCAGGTCGTCGCCTTTGACGATCAGATCGCGGATGGAGGTGGCGGGCATGTTCAGCCGCAGCGGCTGCCACTCCTCGCCGTCATTGAAGCTCACGTACACGGCCTGCTCCGTGCCGCAGTAGAGCAGGCCGCGCCGGACCGGATCCTCGCGGACCACGTTGACGATCCCGCCGTCCGGCAGCCCGCGGACGATCTCCTGCCAGGTCTTCCCGCCGTCGCGCGTGCGCAGGACGTGCGGGCGCAGGTCGTCCAGCCGCAGCGTGTTGATGGCGGCGTACGCGGTCCCGGCGTCGAACCGGCCCGCTTCCAGCACGCTCACCTTGGCCCAGGGGACCAGCTGCTTCGGCGTCACGTCCCGCCAGGTGGTCCCGCCGTCCTGGGTCCGGTGGATGAGCCCGTCGTCCGTGCCCGCCCAGAGGACGCGCCTGTCCTTGGGCGAGGGCGCGAGCGCGTAGACCACGCCCCGCTGCGACGGCTTCGCTTCCTCGGAGCCGCGGTACTTTCCCACGTTCGGGGGCGCTTCCCAATTGGGCCGCGTCAGGTCGGGGCTGATCTGCCGCCAGGACCGGCCGCCGTCTCGCGTCTGCCAGACAGTGTTGGAGGCAAAGTACAAGGTGCCCGGATCGAGCGGCGAGAACACCACCGGCTGCGTCCGCACCACCCGATACCCGGGCTGCCGCAGCGCGACCGGAGCGACGTCCTGTACCTGTCCGGTCCGGCGATCCCAGCGCGTGATCCGCCCGCCGTAGACCACGTCGGGGTCGAGCGGGTCGGGGGCGGCGTATCCGTATTCTTCCACTCCGGCGGGATGCCACTCGCGAAAGGTGATGGCGCCGTCCGGGCCACGCGACGGCACGCAGGCGGAGCCGCTCTCTTGTTGCCCACCGCAGAGCCGGTACGGGAACGCGTTGTCCGCCGTGACGTGGAACATCTGCGCGGTGGGCTGGTTGTACCAACTGCTCCAGCTCGCCCCGCCGTTCACGGTGATCACCGCGCCCTGATCCGCCGCGATCAGGATGGTGCTGGGGCGCACCGGATCGATCCAGATGCGGTGGTAGTCGTCGCCGCCGGGCGCGCCGCGAAAGGCGGCGAACGTCTTCCCTCCGTCCGTCGACTTCCAGGCGGCGACGCTGGCCGTGTACACGAGGTCCGGATTCAGCGGGTCCACCTTCACCTCGGCGAAATCGTCCGGGCGCTCGGCGACCCGGGGATCGTCGCAGATCCGCGCCCAGCTCTCGCCGGCGTCGTCCGAGCGGTAGAGGAACCCGCCCTCCTTGGTCTCGACCGTGGCGAAGAGGCGCGAGCTCCTGGAAGGCGCGATCCCCAGGCCGATGCGCCCCAGCTTGTCGTGCTCGTAGTCGGGCAGGCCTTTCACCACCTGCTTCCAGGTGGTGCCGCCGTCGGCGGACTTGTACAGCCCGCTGCCCGGCCCGGTGAACTCGCCGTTCTCCCAAGGCGCCTGGCGCGACTCCCAGAGCGTGGCGTAGACGATCTTCGGATCGGTGGGATCGATGATCACGTCGGCGCCGCCGGTGTCCGCATCCCTGTAGAGCACGCGCTGGAAGCCCTGGCCGCCGTCGAGGGAGCGGTAGATCCCGCGCTCTTCGTTCGCGCCGTAGGGATGGCCGAGCACCGCGACGAACAGCCGGTCCGGGTCCTTGGGGTCCACCGCGATCTGCGGGATCTGCTGGCCCCCGCGCAGCCCGAGGTGCGTCCAGGTCCGGCCCGCGTCGATCGACTTGTAGATTCCGTCCCCCGTGGAGAGATCGGGGCGCTGTAGGCCCTCGCCGCTGCCCACGTAGATCACATCCGGATTCGAAGGGGCCACCGCCAGCGCGCCGATGCTGCCGGTGGGCTGCTCGTCGAAGATCGGAGTCCAGGTGCGGCCGTAGTCGTCGGTCCGCCAGACGCCGCCGTTCACCGCGCCGACGTAGAAGACGCCCGGTCTCTGCGGGACCCCCGCCGCCGCCTTCGTGCGGCCGCCGCGGTAGGGCCCGATGTCGCGCCAGCGCAGGTCCTGGAAGAGCGATGCCGAAAAAAGCAGTGCCAGAGCAATCACCAAGGTGCCTCCTCCTCAGGAAGTGCAAAAAGATGCCGGGGCGGCAGGCCGGCCCGGGTCCGGCAAGGGTCGGTTCCGCCCCCCCGGACCGCTGCCGCCCGGCGGGAGCGTCGCAGGCGTTTTTCCCTCTGAAAAGGCCCTTGCGTCACGCCCTCGCCGGACCCCCCTCCCGGGGGACAGGAAGACGTGCGCTCCTTCCCTGCCTTGACGCACAGGACGCGTTGGGGCAGTCTCCCGCCCCGTCGTAGGGCACGACACGGGAAACTACCGAAGTTTTTTGCAACGTGATGCCGTGCATTGATGGCCGCTGGGCGTGCAGGATTCGGGAGGCGGGTCACGCTGCTTCACCCCGGACACGATACACACCACAGGAGTTGACCATGCAATCGAAGTTCAGGGCGCTGAAGTACGCACTCCTCGCCTCGCTCGCGGCGTCCGGTATGGCCGCGGCGCAGACGCCACCAACAACCGACCAGGCCGGCACGGCCCCCAACGCGCAGAACGCAGATCCCAATGCTCCTCCCACGGAGTCGCCGGTCGCCGGCGGCCCCAAGAAGAGCGCGACCGAAGAGATCGTGGTGACCGGATCGCGCATCCGCCGCAAGGACTTGAACACGCCGGCCCCGGTCACGGTCGTGACGCGCGACCAGATCCAGGCCTCCGGCAAGGTCTCCGTCGGCGACTTCCTCCAGACCCTTCCCGAGCAGGGCAACACGGTCAACGCGCAGGTGAACAACGGAAACGACGGCTCGGTCCGCGTCGCCTTGCGCAGCCTCGGCTCCGCCCGCACGCTGGTGCTGGTGAACGGCCGGCGCATGGTGCCGGGCGGCACGGGCGCCGACTCGTCGGCCGACTTGAGCACCATCCCCTCCGCGGCGATCGAGCGCGTCGAAGTCCTGAAGGACGGCGCCTCGGCGATCTATGGATCGGACGCCATCGCGGGCGTGGTGAACGTCATCCTCCGCAAGCGCTACTCGGGCACCGAGGTCGGCGGCTACGCCGGCGTCACCCAGAGGGGCGACGGCAACACGTACGACATCCACGGCATCACGGGGACGTCGGGCGACAAAGGCAGCATCCTGTTCTCCGTCGGCTACCAGGACCAGCATCAGATCTTCGCCGGCGACCGAGGCTGGTCGTCGACCACGTACGGCTACGACTTCGATACGGGCGAGAAGACCCCGAGCGGCAACTCCTCCACCTGGCCGCAGGGCCGGTTCGCGCTCCCCGACCCGGCCAACAACTGCGCCGCTGTAAACAACCCGACGCCGCAGACTGCGCAGATCTGCGGTCTGTCGACCAAGCAAGGCCAGACGTTCGAGCCCAGCCCTGCCAAAGGCGGCGCGAGCAGCTGGATCAAGTATCCCGGCGTCCCCTTCAACACGAACCCCACCAACTATCTGATCACGCCCGCGCGCCGGATCCAGCTCTTCTCGACTGGTGACGTGAACGTCGGCAGCGAGGCCCGCGCGTTCTTCGAGGCGTCGTACGTCAACCGCACCTCGTCACAGGACCTCGCGCCGATGCCCATCGTCAGCACCACCATCCCCACCAACCCCGTCTCCATCAGCAAGGACAGCCTGTACAATCCGTTCGGCGTCGACATCGCGACCTGGCGCCGCCGCAGCGTGGAATTCGGCAACCGGCACTTCGCGCAGGACCTGGACACGTTCCGCGTGGTGGTCGGCCTCGACGGCGCGCTCGGCGAGTGGGCCGGCCCTGCGTCAGGCTGGACCTGGGGACTCGACTACAACCACGGCCGCACCGCCGGCAACGAGCGGGATACGGGGCAAGTCTCGATGTCCCGCCTCGCCAACGCGCTCGGGCCCAGCATGCGCGATGCCAGCGGCAACCCGATCTGCGTCCGCGTAGCCGGCCAAGCGAGCACCAAGATCGGCAACTGCGTGCCGTATGACGTCCTGCACGGCGTCAATAGCCTGTCGCAGGCCCAGTTCGACGCGGTGAAGAACTACGTCGCGTTCGACGGGCAAAACTTCGGCCACAACCAGCAGGACATCTGGTCGCTCAACTTCAGCGGCGATCTCTTCCGGCTGATGGCCAATCGCCCGGCGGGCCTCGCGGTCGGTGGCGATTACCGGCGCGAGTCCGCTAGCAACCTCCCCAACCCCATCACCGCCTCGCTCGACAGCTCCGGGAACAACCTGCTGCCGACCTCGGGAAGCTACAAGGTGTGGGAGGCCTACGGCGAGCTCGTGCTCCCGGTCATTTCCAACATGCCCTTCGTGGAGGACCTGGAGCTGGTGGGCGCCGTCCGGTACAACAACTTCAACACCTTCGGCGACTATACGACCTACAAGCTCGGCGCCCGGTGGAGCCCGATCCGCGACATCACCTTCCGCGGCACCTATGGAACGGCAACATTCCGGGTGGGAACTCGCGCGACCCGTCGACGCAGTTCCTCAGCAAGCACCTGGCCAGCGCAAACCTCTCGGCGGAGACGGCCAAGGTGGCGACGTTCGGAGTGGTGATCCAGCCGCAGATGCTCCGCGGTCTCTCGCTGACGGTCGACTGGTACAACATCAGCGTGGAGAACACGATCACGCTGCGCGGCGCCCAGTTCATCCTGGACCAGTGCTACCGCGCCGACACGCAGAACGCGGCGATGTGCAACCTGATCCTCCGCAGCGCGAACGGCCAGATCATCCAGATCAACGACGAGCGCGCGAACGTCGGCAACTACCACACCGCCGGGATCGACTTTGCCGTCCGGTACGACCTGCCGCTCGAGAACTACGGCCGGTTCAACTTCAACATCGATGGCACTCTGCTGCGCAGCTTCCGCATCACCGACGAACTGGGCGTCGTCACCGACGGATACGACAACTACGACACCGTGGGCCTTCCGGTCGGCGGCGCGCTGCCGAAGCTGAAGGTGAACGCCGGCGTGTTCTGGAGCTTCGGTCCCTTCGGCGCGGGCGTCATCGGTCGCTACATCGGAAGCTACACCGAGTGCGGCGATGCCGATGGCAATACCGGCGGCGTCTGCAGCCAGGACAGGTCGCACCAGCATCGGGTCTCGTACTACCTGCCGGTCGACCTGTTCGCGTCCTACACGCTGCGGAACTGGACCGCCGGGACGACGCAGTTGGTGCTCGGCATCCAGAACGTCGCGGACACGAACCCGCCGTACATCGCCAACGCTTTCGCGGCGAACTCGGATCCGTCGACGTACGACTACCTGGGCCGGTTCTTCTATACGCGCCTGACGCACAACTTCTAGGCGCGCGGCGGAGAGACGCGATGATCCCGGGCGGGCGGGGCCAGGACGGCCCGCCCGCCCTTGTTCTTGGGTTTGCGAAGGGATGTCGGGCGGACAATCGCAGATCGAACCGTCCCCTCAGGCGTTGACAATCGAAGAGCAGCGTTTTAATTGTCCACGACTTTTTTCACAGCCGACCGAAGGGCTTCATGTTTGATACTCTGACCGCCCCTCGCGCCAAGCGGCGCGCGGGGACTTCAATGGCGGTTTCGATCGTGCTCCATGGCGCCGTGGTGGCGGCCGCCTTTCTCCTCGCTTACGCCAGGGCGCACATGCCGAAGACGACCGAGGTCGAGGTCAACGTCGGCGCCTACCGGCCTCCTCCGCCCCCGCCTCCGCCGCCTCCGCCTCCCGCGAGCCGAAAGCCGAAGACCCCGCGGACGGAGCGCATCAAGCCCAAGGTTCCTCCCACCGCGGTGATCCAGCCCAAGGAGATCCCCAAGGTCGAGGAGAAGCCCCCCGAGGAGCCGGAAGCGGAAGAGGAGGACCTTGGCGTCGAGGGAGGCGTGGAGGGAGGCGTGGTGGGCGGCGTGGTCGGAGGAGTGGTGGGCGGACAGATCGGCGGGCAGCTCGGCGGACTGGGCACCGGCCCCGTCGAGTTCAACGACACCATGACCCCGCCCCAGAAGGTCTCCGGCCCTGACCCGGTCTACACCTCGCAGGCGCTCGAGCGAGAGGTCGAAGGGCTGATGATCGTCAAGTGCGTGGTGAGCCTGCAGGGCGTGGTGCGCAACTGCCGGGTGATGAAGAGCTTGCCGTTCATGGACAAGGCCGTGATCGACGCCTTGGAGCGGCGCAGGTATTCGCCGGCGCTGCTGCGGGGGCAGGCGATCGAGGTCGACTACACCTTCAAGATCAAGCTCACGCTCCCGCGCTGATCGGCACGCGCCGGGAGCTTTTCTCGGGCAGGACCGTGGGCAAAGCAGGATCCCCTGCCCCTCGAGCATCGAGGAACGTATGACGTCATTGGATGGAATTCGCATCGCCGCAGCGCCTCTCGCCGCGGCGCTTCTCCTGGCAGCCGGTTGCGGCGGAGCGATCAGCTCCTCCCGGCGCTCGCCGGGAGTGGTCGAGAACGACGGGTTCAAGCCTTCGCGTCCTCCCGCGGCCAACTACGGCCCCGATCCGTCGTTCACCTGCCCCGCGCGCGGCGTCAACGGCTTGATCGACAACGAGGTGGCGGCGGTGAACGCCAAGCCGGACGGCCGCCTCTGTGCGCTGGCGGAGACGCTCCTGGGCTGGGAGGGGACCGATACGCCGCCGGAGAGCGTCATGGCCGTTCTCTCCAGCGACTTCGGCCTGCCGCTGACCGTGCGCCGCGTGGTGATCACCACCATGCAGACCGCCGAGGACTCCTCCAAGGGCACCAGCGGAGGCGCCCAGCCGAGGGACGTCGCCGACCGGCTGGTGGAGCCGATCAAGAGCTTCGCCTCCACCGCCCAGGTCCCCCGCTACGGCGTGGTGGTCGAGCGGATCAAGCGAGGCCTGAGCAAGCTCATCCTGGTGATGCAGGACCAGCCGCTGGACATGCAGCCCCTGCCGCGGAAGCTGAACCCCGGACAGACCGCCACGTTCTCGGGCAAGTTGGCCGGAAACCTCACCAACGCCAAGGTCCAGTACAGCGACGCGCTAGGAAAGCTGGAGCGGGCCGATAGCCAGGGCGGCAAGTCGTTCAGCGTACCGCTGAAGTGCGGAGACAAGCCGGGCCGCATCATCGTGCAGGCCTCCGGCGAGCAGGACGGCGCCGACGTGGTGCTGGCGTCGTTCCCGGTCGGCTGCGGGACCGATCTGCCCATCGCCGCCGCCGTGCCGAAGGCCGGTGGAAAGCAGGCCGGCACCCTCGACCCTGCCACGGGCGAGAAGATGATCGCGGACCTGGTCAACCAGGAGCGCACCCAGGCCGGCCTCAAGGCCCTGGTCGTGGATCCCGATCTGTCGAACGTGGCCCGGAGCCTGGCGGACGACCGGGGCAAGGGCAAGGGCATCACATCGGACGCGGTGCAGGAGCGGCTGAAGGCGGCCGACATCTCCGCGCCCGTCATCCTGCTCAGCGAGGGACAGGCCACGGGGGCCGAGGACGCGCACGCGCGCTTCGTCAACAGCCCGCAGGACCGGGCCAATGCCATGAGCCCGGACGTGAACCAGGTGGGGATCGGCATCGCCCCCGGGCCCAAGATCGGCGATCAGCCTTCCATCATCGTCACCGAGCTGTTCATGAAGCAGCTGCCCCCTCCCGATGCGGACGAGATCAAGGGCAAGCTGTACCAGGCCATCGCCCGCCGGCGCAGCGACGCCCGCGCCGGATCGGTGGCGAAGGACCCGCAGCTGGAGCAGATCGCGCAGACCGTTGCCACCGAATTGGCGAAGGGGAAGGGCAACCTGCCCAACGACAGGGTAGCGGCGATCGAGGCGCCTCTCTACAAGTCGTTTGCCGTGGTGAACCAGATCGGGGGTATCAAGGCGGACGCGCTCGAGTTCGCCGAGGAGCCCGCCATCGTGGGCGACGCCAAGCTGGTGGGCGTCGGGGTGGGCGTGGGGATCTCGCCGCAGTTCGGCAAGAACTCCACCTACGTCGTCGTCCTGATGGGGAAGAAGCACGCGGGCAAGGCCCCCGCGGCCGCCAAGCAACCGGTGAAGAAGCGGTGAGTGCTCGCCGCGCGTTGCGCGGGCTGCTCGCCGCACCGCTCGCCGTTCTCCTCGCCTGTTCGCACGCGGCTCCCGCCAGCGCCCCGGCCGCGAGCGCGAAGGTCGCGTCCGGGAACTGGATCGCGCACAGCAACCAGAACGCGCAGGTGCTCCTGGACGTGCAGGCCAGGTTCGCGCCCGAGTTCGCCGCCCGCACCGGCGTCAGCGGGATCGACGACCGGATCTCCGACTTCACCCCGGGACGGCGGGCGCGGCAGCGGCAGGCGATGCGGGAAGCGGTGGCGGTGCTGGAGGATCGGCAGAAGTCCGAGCGCGACGCCAACGTCGCCGAGGATCTCGCCGTGCTGGTGGACGCCGGCAAGCGGCAGATCGAGGGATCGGAGCTGCAGGAGAAGCTCCAGGTCTCTTACGTCCACGTTCCCCGGCTGATCTTCACCAGCGTGCACGCCCTGCTCGATCCGCAGATCGCCGCCGAGCGCAGGCCGGCCGCCCTGGCGCGCGTGCGCAAGTACGCGGGCCTCGAGGCCAGGTATCAGCCGGTGGTGCAGCTGGTGGAAGCGGAGACGCGCGAGGGACTCCAGAAGGGCCTCTTGCCGCCCAGCCGCATCGAGGTGGAGAACGACCTCCAGACCAGCCAGTTCTTGATCGACGGCATCGACAAGCTCTTCGCCGAGTACAAGATCCCCGGCGCCGAGCAGCCGGTGGCGACTCTGCACCGCCAGCTGGAGGACTACGCGAAGTTCGTGCGGGCGGAGGTGCTCCCGAAGGCGCGCGAGGACTTCCGGCTGCCGCGCGAGCTGTACGAGTTCCAGCTCCGCCAGGTCGGCGTGGACATCAGCGGGGAGGAGCTCGCGCAGCGGGCGCATCGCGGGTTCGAGCAGATCCAGGGCGAGATGCAGAAGGTGGCGGCGCGCATCGCCCAGGCGCGCGGCCTGCCCAGCTCCGACTACCGCGACGTGATCCAGGCCCTGAAGAAGGACCAGATCCCCGACGACCAGGTGCTGGCGTTCTACAAGCACCGGCTCTCGGAGCTGGAGCAGATCATCCGCGAGCACCGCCTGGTCACCCTGCCGGCGCGGCCGGCGCGCATCCGCCTGGGCACCCCGGCCGAGAACGCCCAGCAGCCCGCGCCGCACATGGTCCCGCCTCGGCTGATCGGCAACACCGGCGAGCAGGGCGAGTTCGTGCTGCCGCTGGCGATGCCGGGGAAGGTCGAGCTGAAGTACGACGACTTCAACTTCGACGCCGCGGCCTGGACGCTGACGGCGCACGAGGCGCGGCCGGGGCACGAGCTGCAGTTCGCCAGCATGGTGGAGCGCGGAGTCTCGACGGCCCGCGCCGTGTTCGCCTTCAACAGCGTGAATGCGGAAGGCTGGGGATTGTATTCGGAGGCCATCGCGCTGCCCTACATGCCCGACGACGGCAAGCTGATCTCGCTGCAGCTCCGGTTGCAGCGGGCGGCGCGGGCGTTCCTCGATCCCGAGCTGCAGATGGGCAAGTGGACGCCGGAGACGGCGCGGCAGTACCTGATGAAAGAGGTGGGCCTCTCGCAGGCGTTCGCCACGCAGGAAGTGGATCGCTACACCTTCCGCGCGCCGGCGCAGGCGACGGCGTACTACTACGGGTACTTGAAGATCCTCGAATTGCGGAACGCGGCGGAGAAGCAGCTCGGATCGCGATTCGATCCGCTCACTTTTCACGACACGATTCTTGCCCAGGGCCTTCTCCCCCCGGATCTCCTGAGGAAGGCCGTCCTCACCCAGCTGCAGTGACCGATTCCTTGGTCGGAGTTGGCGATCCGGCTACGCTTTCCGTGACCGATGTCACGGAGGCAGCCGATCCGCCGCGCCGTCCTCGCGATCACCGTCGCCCTCTCCACCCCGGCCTTTTCGCAGACCGCGGCGGGGGAGCTGGCCGGGACGGTGGTGGACGCTTTGACGTTGACTCCGATTCGCGATGCGCTGGTCGTGGTGCACGGCCCGGCGCTGCCCGGTGAACAGAGCGCCGTCACCGATGCGAGCGGTTCGTTCGAGATGACGTTCCTGCCGGCCGGCGTGTACTCGCTGGCGGTGAAGTGCGACGGATGCGTCCCCTTCGCTCCCGAAGGGGTGGTGTTGAAGAGCGGCAGGACGCGGGTGCGGATCGCGGTGGCTCCCGTTCCGTCCACCGAAGCCATCGCGGCCGGCGCCGTCGAGCTCGACCCGAGCATGTCTCCTCCGGCGATGATCTCGGGACCGGCGCCCGAGTACACGCCGGAAGCGGTGGACCGCGGGGTGCAAGGGAACATGGAGGTCCGCTGCGTGATCACGGCCGAAGGGCACGTGCGCGCTTGCAAGGTGGTGAAGGGCCTCCCGTTGATGAATTCGGCGGTGGTCCAGGCGCTGGAGAAGCGGCTGTACAAGCCGGCGCTGGCGCAGGGGAAGGCGGTGGACGTGTACTACACGTTCAATCTTCGTCTGAAGCTGCCGGCGGCGCGCTGACCGATTCGCCGTACGCCGCGCTGTCCATCCCGTAGCGGTACGCGACGCTGATCCTGGGCCCGTCGGCATGCGCCACCTTGGGGACGCAGTGCTCCCAGGCGCGTTGGGTCTGTCCCCCGGTCACCAGCAGATCTCCCCGGCCCAGGTGGAAGGCGCGCGACTTGCCGCCGCCCTTGGGACGCAGGAGGAGCTTCCGCGGCTCTCCCAGCGAGAGCAGCGCCACCACCGGATCGGCGATCTCCTTGCGGATCTTGTCTCCGTGCCAGGCGACGCTGTCGCGTCCGTCCCGGTAGAGGTTGAAGCCGGCCGAGTCGAAGAGGACGCCGTATCGGGCGGAGAGCGCCAGGCGCACGTCGTCGAGGATCCTCGGCTCCAGCGGGACTCCGGAGCGGAGGTTCCAGGGCGCGGTGAGGCGAGGCTCGAGGACGCGCCGGTCGTACATGCGGCGGGTGCGCTGCCCCCAGTTCCGCGACTCGAGCACGTCGCGGAAGACCGCGTCGGAGCCCTGCAGCCAGCCGGGTGCGTAGTCGACGAAGCTCCGCTCGTCCAGCCAGGTGCGCGTCAGTCCGCCGCAGCCGGGATCGAACGAGGGTCGGTGCGTATCGAAGGAGAAAGAGGCCTGCACGCGCGTTCAAGTCTAATCAAGCTGTCCCGCTGGCGCTGCCTCCGGTGTATCTACGGCGGACCTCAACCGGAGACTCGAATGAAACGTCTCGTCCTCACTGCCGCCGCCCTCTTCTTCTCCGCCTGCGGCGGAAGCAACTCGCCCCTGTCCTTCAGCGTCTCCACCAAGCCCGCGGTTTCCGGCTCCTCCAGCGCGCTCACGGTGGCGGGGAACATTAACATCCAGCGCGTCCGCCTGAACGTGGGGCGGCTCAAGCTGGAGGGGCCCTCCGCCGCCTCCGCCTCCAGCGCGGCGAGCCAGAGCGGGGATGACCGCGACGGGGGCGACGACCGCGACGGGGGCGATGACGAAGCGGGCGAGATCGAGGTCCGGCAAGGCCCCTTCGTGGTCGATCTGGACACCACGGCCTTGAACGGCGTGGTCACGAAGGTCTTCGACGCGGACGTTCCGGCCGGGACCTACCGCGAGTTCAAGCTGGACATCTTCCCCGGCGCCGGCCTGCAGAACGCCTCGGTCATCGTGGACGGCACCATCGGCGGCCAGCCCTTCACCTTCACCTCCTCCCTGCTCGCCGAGCAGAAGAAGGAGGGCAGCTTCGTCGTCGGCGGCAGCTCGGCGAACATCACCCTTTCCGTGGACCCCAGGGGCTGGTTCGGCACCTCGTCCGCGCAGCTCGACCCCCGGGTGGAAGCAAACCGCGCGGCGATCGAGTCGAACATCCGCCAGTCGCTGGACATCTTCCAGGACGACGACGGCGAGGGGCATGAGAACCGCCACGGCGACCACGGCGGCGACCACGATTGACCACGGCGCTCCCGCGGAGCGCCGTGCCAAGCCGCCTGCCGTGCCCGGGTTCATCCGGGTGAACCGACGCGGTTCATCCGGGTGGGCCAGCCATTTCAACCGGGTGAAACGAAACGGGCCGCCCCCTCTTCAAGCGGGCGAACCAGCCCAGTTCACCGGGTGGACCAACCGTTTCAACCAGGCGAAACGGCGCTAGCAAAGGGGGCCGACAGGCTCGTTTGCCTATGCCCTGCCGCTGAAACCCCGCGGAGGTGGCGCCAAGTTGTCCACAGCCAACTCGTGCCGGAATTGCCGGAACGAGTTGGCCGACCCGATACGCCCCCAGCGAGCTCGGCCTCATCGCCGCTTGAGAAGTGTTACCGATGTCTCCGGTCTGGGTGTTGCCCATGTTTCCGGTTGCGCGCCGGCTGAACCGATGCATGCGCCCCAGGGCCGCCGAGCGGGTCTAGCCAGGCGGGGGACACCGCCGGCGCAGGGCGATCAAGCCGGCCACCAGGACCCCGAGCACCGCGAAGGTCTCGCGCGACGTATGCGAGCACCCTCCGCCGGGCAACTGATAGAAGCTGCCCGCCTGCACCTGGATGCCCGCATCCGGGCCAGGATCCTGGCCGGTTTGCTGGCCGGCGTCGGGGGGCGGCGCCGGCGGGCCGGCGTCCACCACCGGGTCGACCGGGGTGCCGCCGTCCGGCGGCGGAGGAGGAGGGGGAGGAGGCGGCGGATTTGCCAGCTGCGGAGCCACGTCCGCCAGCGACGTCCCCATCACCATCCCGTCGTGGTACACGACGCCGACCTGGGTGATGTTCGCATTCCGGTACAGCCCCTGCTTCAGGTACGTGTATTGGCCCGGATACAGCGTCTGTGTCGCCTGGTGATCGAGCACCTTGGTGCCGTCGTAATATAGATCGACGTATCCGGCCGTCGACGACCAGAACACGTGCACCACGAAGTCGTGCCACACGCCGCGGACCAGCGGCGTGGACCAGAGCACGGTTCCGCCGTCATGGGTGAGCTGGATGCGCTCGCCGTAGACGTCGAACTCGACCGGCGGAGAGCCGCAGCACCCGCTGTGGTGCCACTGGGTGAAGACCTGCCAGGTATTGTTGCTGGGATAGTCGACCGGGAACAGCGTGCTCCACGCGTACCACTTGTCGTTTCCTTCCACTTCCTGGAACTGCGACGCCGCCAGGGTCAGCTCGTTGCGGGTGCCGCTGCTGTTGATGTCTCCCAGGCGCAGCTCGGTGCGGAGCGCGTAGCGGCCCTGGCGGACGGGATCCGTGACGACCGTCAGCCGGCTGAGCAGCCCGTTCAGGCCGGTCCACTGGGACAGATCTCCCGTCTCGAAATCTCCGCGCCAGATCACCTTGGCCGAAGCGGCGCCGGACAGGAGGCAGAGCGAGAGCGCGAGCAAGCGCATGCTGGGTCCTTTCCCTCGATGAAGAGCTCCCCGCAGGCCGCTGGGCGACCTACCGAGCTACAACGATCGGAAGGGAAAGGTCTCTTCCCGGACGAACGAGCAAGCAGTCGATTTTCTGCCTACCAGACCGTACACCGATTCGCGGGCGCCATCGGCGAGCCGGCCGGGCAGCTGAACGCCTTCGCGAAATCCGGGTTGTCGGAGGCGGGTCCGTTGACACGCCATTGCGCGGTGGAGTGCGGATTGGTCAGCGCCTGCGTCCGGGCCGCCTCCGGCCGGTAGTTGGTGCACCAGACCTGGGCGAAGGCGATGAAGGCCTGCTGCTCGTCGTTGAACCCGCCGACGTTGGTGGGCCGCTGCCCCTTCAGCTTCGCCTTCAGCGCGGAGATCATCATCTTCAGGCCGCCGATGTCGCCGATGTTCTCGCCCAGCGTGAGCCTGCCGTTCAGGTGCACGTCGTCCACCGCGATGTAGCCGTCGTACTGCTTCGCCACGCAGGCGGCCTTCTCCTCGTACGCCTTGGCCACGCGCGGCGACCACCACTCGCGCAGGTTGCCGTCGCCGTCGAACTTGCGCCCCTGATCGTCGAAGCCGTGCGTCAGCTCATGCCCCATCACCATCCCCAGCCCGCCGTAGTTCGAAGGGAGCGGCGCGTCCGGGGAGAAGAACGGGAGCTGCATGATGCCCGCCGGGAACACCATCTCGTTGAGCGACGCGCTGTAGTACGCGTTCACGGTGGGCGGCGTCATCCGCCACTCGCCCCGATCCACGGGCTTGCCGATCTTCGCCAGATCCCGCGCGGTCTCGAACCGGGCCGCGCTCAGCACGTTGTCCAGGAGCGAGTCGCGCCCGATGGTCAGGCGCGCGTAGTCCCGCCATTTCTCCGGATACGCGACCTTGTTGTCGATCTTGTGCAGCTTGTACAGCGACGCCTTCTTCGCCGCGTCGTCCATCCAGTCCAGCGTGGCGAGATTCGCCTCGAAGGCCTGCTCGATGTTGACGATCATCTCGCGGGCCATCCCCTTCCCCTCCGCCCCCACGGTGGTGGTGACGAAGGTGCGGCCCAGCGCCTCGCCCAGCGCGCGATCGGTCATCTGCACGCAGCGCTTCCAGCGCGGGAGGATGGCCTTGGCCCCGGTGAGCGCCCGCGTGTAGCGGAACCGCTCCTCCACGAACCTTGCGCCCATGGTATCGGCGGCCGCCTCCAGCGTCCGCCACTTGAGATAGACGCGGACGTCCCCCAGGTTCCGCTTCTCCAGGAGGAGATCCAGCGCGCGGAAGAAGCCCGGGGCGGTCACGTTGATGGCCTGCACCTCCGGCGCGCCCACGGTGGCGAAGTAGTCGTTCCAGTCGAAGTGCGGAGCGGCCGTGAGCAAGCCGGTGCGGTCCAGCCGGTTGTACGTCTTGTTGGGATCGCGCCGCGCCACCCGGTCCAGCGACGCCTTCGCCAGCTCCGTCTCCAGCTGGAAGATGCGCTGCGCGTGCGCGGCCGCGTTCTTGTCGCCCACCATGGCGAGCATCTTCCCGACGTGGTCGACGTACAGCTTGCGCAGCTCCTGCGACTTCTGGTCGTCGCGGAAGTAGTAGTCGCGATCCGGCAGCCCCAGCCCGCCCTGGTCCACCCCGCCGATCACCTGCGTCGCGTCCTTGAAGTCCTGGCGCGA